>Ga0075113_1000052_pt1 | contig 42712 bp, 58 predicted proteins | sample AntAceMetag02UKA_FD_69788 | JGI IMG/M metagenome (GOLD analysis project Ga0075113, IMG submission 69788) | Saline lake microbial communities from Ace Lake, Antarctica - Antarctic Ace Lake Metagenome 02UKA | ecosystem: Environmental > Aquatic > Non-marine Saline and Alkaline > Saline | place...
TTGTTAAAACAGTTAATAGAATTATAAAAAAGCATAACAACCTTTCACACACAGAAATTCTGAACAGTATAATGAGTTATTATGGCTGGTTCAAATATAGCAATTGCAAAAACCTACAAAACAAATATTTCAATGGTGAGTTAGCTTTTATTGTAAAACATACCTGCATTAAACAAAACATTACAAACCCTTTTAAAAAAGTAGCATGAAAAAGTTTGGAGATTTTGCAGAAGAAAACATACTCGATGGTGATAAAATAAGGATTGATGACGTAGTAAATCATGAAATAACAATACTTAATTTTAGAGTAAAGGAAAGCAAATTAAAAGAAGGTGATTATTTAACCCTGCAAATAAGTAAAGACAATAAAAAACACGTTATCTTTACAGGCAGCAATGTACTAATAGACCAAATTACGAAATATAAAGATGAGATACCATTTTTAGCAACTATAAGAAAAATAAACAAATATTACTCTTTAACATAAAAATTATGAGCTACAAATTAAGAAAATCAGAAAGTAATAAATCGCCAATATTAGTTGAATACACCCAAGGCGGAATACTTATGCGATTCAACATCAAAAAAGTAATTGGAACAGAAATGGAAGTTGATAGTATAATGTTTACTTACGATGAATTTTGGTTTGATATTAACGAACCAGATATTGAAGCTATTGTTTCTAAAAATGGGTTTTTACTCACCGCTTAATATAGCTGGAAATAATGCAGCTCATACAGGAGGTGTAACGGTATTGGCAGCGATTGCAAGTTTAGAATTACAAGGTATAACAGTAGACAGAAATAACCCATAAGATATGAAACTAAATATTTATAAATGCAGCTTCCAAGATGAAGCAACTTGGGAAGAGTTCAAGGTAATAAAATTTAAAATAAAAATATAATTATGAGTACTTATGTAAATAGACTTGAAATATTTCAAGGTAATAGTAAAACATTATATTGTCAAGTGGTAGATGCTTCCGGAACAGCATTAGATTTGACAGGATATGCAGCATCTTTCTATGCTCAAAAATATGACACAAATACTGATGGAGTTATTGACATTTCAATAAATGCAACTTCAATTGATTCACCATTAGGAACCATATTATTTGACATAGCAACTAATGTAAATAATTACAAAGTATCTTATAGTAATAACTTACAAAATTAATAAATAAATGAAAAATATATGCATTGGTTTTTTTAATTTAATTTTAAATATTTTTAATATTTTAAAAACTAATAAAGAATTATATAATAATAGATATAAGATTTGTTCTAAATGTGTGTTTTTAGAAAATAAATTTAAAATTTGCAAAATTTGTGGATGTTTTGTTCAAGCAAAAACAAAGGTTTTTAAAGAAAAATGTCCTAAACATTATTGGTAAGGAGTTAATTTTATAACTCCTTTTTTTATTTATGAATAAATAAAATAAAGATATTTAAATGGCTAAGTGTACAGATCAAAAAAATCAAAATATAACTGGAGGAAATCTTAAAAATCAGGTAGAAAATGCCGGTGCATTACAGGTTAATATTCCAGAAGATTCTGATAATATATTTAATCCAAATTATGCATTATCTGCATTACAAACTTATAATACATTTAATAATGTAGCTAATAAAATGTTTGGAATAGATGCTAGATGGTTTCGTGCAATTCCTCAACAAAGATCTAAAGATGTTATATTTCAGGAATATACATTATCATGTGTTGAAGAAGAACCATTATGTTTAAAGGTTATTATACCTGATGGAAATTTTCCTGATTCAAAATATCAATTTGATTTGATGGGTTTAGAATATGAAATTCCTTTAGAAATTAATATTGATAAAAAATATTGGGAAGAAATTGCTGGTTATGGATCAGCTCCTCAAAAAAAGGATGTTGTTTATTTACCAATGCCAAATAAGCTATATCAAGTAGAATCTTCATTTTTAAAAAGAGGATTTATGGAACAAGAAACTACATGGGTAATAAACCTTAGAAAATTTATGTCTGAGGCATCCAGGAAAGAGGGAGAAGCACTTCAAGAAACGATTGATATGTACACTACCAGTGAACAAGAACTTTTTGGAGATGCCCAGAATGCAGAATATGAAAAACTAACTGATGATAAACAAATGTCGCCTTTTAATTCAACATCTGAAGATAAGTATAAAATATTAGATAGCAGTTTATCAATTTTATCTAATAATATAGAATTTTATGGAACTATAGTAGCTCAAAATTTTTATAATATGGCAACTACTGATAATTCTATGGGCGTTCAATATATTAATCCAACAGGAGATGTTATTAAAATAACTTATGACAGATCACTTATTGAATGGGTAATGCCACAATCAGTTGAAAAACAACATGAAATATTATCTATAACACCTTATGATGATCCTTTATATACTTCTAATTATAAAATAAAAGTAAAAGTAAATGGAAATGAATATTTAAATGTAAATGATACTCTTGTTATTTCAAGACCTGGTGCTCTTAATTTTTATGCTAATATTGTAACTGATGTTTCAGCTGGTTATTCATATTATCCATGTCAAATAGATGAAACAGTAGTAAACCATTTAGCTTCTATAAAATCAAATTGGTATGATGCAAAAGGTTATAAAATGCAAGTAAAACCTCCAATCTCAATGATTAAAGGTACTAATGACACAAATACTGGAATATCTGTTGATATTTTTGCAAATCAATATATAAAAGTTATATACGGGGCCCAAGAACATATTGCAATAATGGATGACAGAATGAACGATAATCAATGGTATGGAGTTGTTGTAAACTTAGGAAATACTTGGAATCAATATAATACATATGTATGGGAAGAACATCCAACTGATAGTGATTCAAAATTAAAAATTAATTTTTATGAAACTTTACGATTTACTCCAGAACACGTTCAAATTGATCAATATTCTTTAAATCGTTCTCCTGCATATATTACAAATATTAGATTATTTAAAACTACTATAGAAGAAGAAAAACAAACAAAAGAATTATTATCATATTTTTCAAAGGATGCTGATCAAGCATTAATTTTGGATAATGCTGATGCAAAATTCTCTGCACCTTATATTTCTAAACAAAAATAAAAAATATGAAAGCTAAAAAAATACACGATATATTAAAACCTAAATCAAATAGTGATGTTTTAGAATATATAAAGGATATAAAAATACCATCATATAGATTATCATCATATTTTGAATTAATATACAATAAAGAAGCAACAATGCTAAAAACATTATGTGCACATATTAATGTTAAACCAGAAAATATGGAAATTTTAAAATTTAATACAGCTATATCAAATATATTAAAAAAAGCATTTATATCTAATACGGATAAATGGTATTATCAAGATTCAAATCCCCAAGATACTAACTCATTTCATAATAATAATTATTATTCAAATAGGAAAAGTATTTTTTATACATCAAAAACACATAAAATGATATGTAAATATACAGATTCTGGACCAAACGATCAAATAATGTATATTGTTTATCCTAAAATCGAGATAAATAATATACTAACACATTTACTTATAAACAAATAAAAATATTATGACTATAAAATCAGATCGAGTAGAATTAGAAAAGATGATTAATCAAAGTCCTGAAACTATTGGTAAAGAGGCTCTTGACAATCCTGAATTAGCAATGGAACCTTCATTTGATGTAGATTTTGAAGAATTACAAAGAAAATGTCATAAAAAGGCAAAGAAAATGATACAAAATGCAACAGGTTTTATGTTATCTGATCAGCTTATTAAAGAAAATTCATATTTAAAAAATAAAATGTCAATTGATACATTATCGTTAACTGGCATGCTATATCAACTTTCATTAAATGAAACTATGCAAAAAGCTCTTGTTGAAGAAGTAAGATCAGGGGCAATGTCAGCTAGAATGTTTGAAGTATTTGGAGGATTATCAAAAACTATAGGTGAATTAAATAAACAATTATTACAAACAGTGGAAGCTATTAAAATTACATATAGAGATCTTAAAGAAGATATTAGAGAACAAAATCAAGAATTAGCGCAACTTACTGATGGAAATTTTACAAAAAATTCAAAAGGAGTTTTAGCATTAGGAACAAAAGAATTAATAAAACACACAAAAACAATAAAAATTGAAAAAGAAAAAGAATTGTCTAAAACTATAGTAGAAGATGCCGAAATAATAGAATAAAAATATATGGGTTCAAATATAATATGGACAACAGAAACAGTTAATGAAACAATATTAAAATTAAGACAAGGTATTGATAATAATCTAGGGTGTTTTTTTGAAAGGAACCCAACTTTAAAGGCCCCTAATATATTATTCCAATTAACTAAAGAAGAAGAAGAGGAATTTATAAGATGTTCTGATGATATCGAACATTTTGTTAGGGTATATTGCAAATTTTTGACTGATAAAGGTAGAACAACAGTTGATTTAAGAGATTTCCAACGGGATATTTTAACTGTTTTAGGAGAAGAAGTTTATTTAGAATTATTAGAAGAATTTGGACCTAAAGTTCGTAATTTTATTTTAATGGCAAGCCGGCAAACGGGTAAAACGACGACTATTGCAGCTTATTTTGCTTGGTATCTTTGTTTCCACACAGATCGTAACCTTGCAATATTAGCGAATAAACAAGTTACAGCCTTCGAAATTGTCGATAAAGTTATAAAAGTTTTCCAAGGATTACCATTCTTTTTAAAACCTGGTATTATGAGTCAAGGTAAAACTGGAATGAGGTTAGATAATGGATGTATGTTAACATCTCAAGCTACTACTAAAACAGCTGTACTTGGTTTTGCTATTCATGTATTATATATAGATGAGTTTGCACATATTCAACAAAGTATAGCTAGAGAATTTTGGAGAGCTGTTTATCCTACATTATCTTCATCTAAAATTTCACAATGTATTATTTCTTCTACACCATATGGTCAAGATAATTTATTTTTTGATATATGGGATAAATCAATAAAAAAACAAAATTCATTTTATAATAAAAGAGTTGATTATTGGGAAGTAGATGAGCATGATGATGAATGGGCTAAAGATATGAAGCGAGATTTTGGTGATGATGAATTTGCCCAAGAGTTTGAATTAAAATTTGATATAAAAACCAATAATTTATTAACTGGAAGCCAATTAAAATGGATGAAACGTTTATCTCAAATGTATTCATATGATTTTCAAGAATTAGAAAAAACTAATTTAGATTCAGAATTATACGAAAATTTAAAATGGCGTAATGATTTTGATCCTAATAAAGATATAAATCCAAAAACTGATAGATTTATTATATCTATTGATATAGCAGAAGGTAAAGATCCAGAAGAAAAAAAGGATAATGATTATAGTATTGCATCCGTTCATCAAGTAAAATTAAAAAGTTTAGCTAAATTAAAGAAATTAAGATCTGATGAATGGCAAATCGAAAATTTATTTAGAATAGAACAAATTGGATTATATAGAGATAATGTAAAAGATGAAGATATTTTAGCTAAAGTTACTAAATCTATAGTATTTGATCAATTAAATCCTGAACTTTGTAAACTTGTTGTTGAAATGAATTTTAATGGTAAAGCATATTTAAAAGAATTTACAAATCATGAAGAATTTTTTGATGGAATTGTAATGAAATCTTATCATACAGCACCAGTTCCAGGTGAAAAACCTCCTCGCAAAAAATTAGGATTTAAAGTTAGATCTGATAAAGAATATTTTGCAAAATTAGCAAAGAAACTAATTGATAATAAGACAATTATACCAACAGAAGAAGAAACATTTTGTGAATTTAATGCATATGGTAGAGGAAAAAATGGAAAATTAAAAGGTATTGCTCGTCATGATGATACTGTAATGGCAATTTTAAATATATCGAGAATATTTCAAGAACCAGATTATACTGATTGGTTATATGATTTTTTAGACGATTTACCTAATTCACCAGAAAAAAAATATGCAATGGATATAGTAAAAGAACCTTATGATGATGATGTTGAATTTAGTGACGAGATGTTTAAAACATTATATGAAGATGAACAAATTAAACAAATATTTGACATGAGTAATGAAAACAAGTACAAATATAAACCAAGTGAATCATTTAAATAAAATCATAAAATTAACCTTATAAAATTATGATATATAATAAAAATACTTTTTATCAACAAAATAGAAATTATTTTTATTAAACTATGAATAAATAATAAAAAATAAACAACATTAATATGGCTAAGCTTGCACTAGACCTTTCTCAATTTCAATCTGCAGGAGTTTATACAATAGAAGTAAATCAATCAGACAGAATTACCATTACAACACAATCTTTACGACTTGTGCCAGGTTTTTCTAAGATTGGTCCTTTTAATACACCGGTATTTATTAGATCAACTCGTGATCGTCAAAAATTTTATGGTGATATAGATCTTAAATTAGAAAGAAAAGGTTCGTTCTTCCAAAGATCGATAGATACATGTTTATTACAATCCCCAGTGTTTGCAATAAATTTATTAAATGTTAATGAAAGTCCAGATAATTCTATAAATACAGATCAAGTTGGATTTACTGCACTATCTCTTGACTCAAGTGTTTCAGTTCAAGAAGATAATTTTGCTAATATGAAAGAAGATCTTTATATTAATTTCTTTAATAGAGAGAGATTTTGGAAATCAGATTCAGATTATTTACAAGGTGTAGTTACGAATAAATATGTAGCTTCTAATAATGATGAAGCTCCGTTATTCCAATTAGCAAATATAGGAACTAAAAATATTTCGTTTATTGTTCGTAAAGCGAATAATTTACAAGGATTTAGTATTTATGCTAAAGATTGGTATGGGTCTGAATCAAACATTCCATTTCCATGGATACGCCCTTATGATTTATTAAAAGATTATTTTGTACAAGTAATTGCAGTGGAAGGTAATTGGACTGATTATTCAGCTCTTTCAACAGATCCATTCTATACTGATTATTTTAATTCAAATGGTATTTTACCTACAAAATTTATTGATTTTATAAATCTTCCACAAGTTAATTTAGTTGGATCTTGGACAGGAACTATTATACCTGAATTTAGGGATCAAACTGGTGCTAACCAATTTATTGAAGATATTGTTAATGCATCTTCACCATTAACTGGTGTATTATTAAATGTAAATCATGAAGCCCTTGATCAACTTATTTGGGATTCAAGTAATGGAAGCTGGGAATTAGGAGATGGTTCATCTCAAGAAACTGCTACTTATAATATTGATTTAGTTGGACATAATTTAATTAATAATTATGATGGTTCAACATCTACATATATACAAAAAGCATTCTTAAGTTATGATATTAGTACATTAGATGCATCAATTTTTCATAATAGCGTTACTATTACAGAAGTTGGTGATACAGGTAAATTGTTTTATGCTGATAGTTCAGTTGGAGCAAATTATTTAACAGTTGGAACATTAGTTAAAAAAGCATCAAGTACTACAGTTCCTCCAGGTGTAACTTATATTACATCTAAAGTTTATGATGGTTCTGTATATCAATATGGAACAGCTGAACCTATTTATGGATATGGTTCTGCGACAAATGTTATTGCACAAAAACCTATTGATGATGCATCAATAGCTACTCATTATAAATTTATAAATTTAGATGGTTTAACACTTACTAATAATCATTTACCAGGATATACTACTACTGGATCACCAAGTTTAGAAGATGGTTTAGAAAAAATTTATAGTATGTTAGAAGATCAAGGTATTTTAAGAGGATTAACTAATCCAAATATGATTAATTACAGATATGTAGTTGATACTATGGCTTATGGTCTTAAACCAGAACTTGGTGGTAAAGTTTATTTATCAAGATTAGCTAAAGCACGTGGTAAAACAACTGCTATTATTAGTGCACCATCAATGTTACAATTCTTAAATTCGCAAGATCCTTATTTTAGTGATACATTTATTCCAGGGACTGATCCAAAACCAATCTTTGATACTAAATGGATCCCTCAAGGAGGTAACCCTGATATGCCTAGAACATTTAGATTCTCATTACCTACAGAAGATAATGGAGCTTATTATTCTGGTGTATTTGGACCACACTTAAGATATTTTGAAAATAACAAATCATTTTTAGTTCCTCCAGCAGCAGATGTTTCTAATACATTTATTAGAAAGTTTTTAGGTGGAGATCCTTTTGCAATAGTTGCAAATCAAAATGGTATTATTTCAAATTCTAAAGTTGGTGGAGTTGAATATAATGTAGATCAAACAGATAGAAATTACTTAGAGCCATTTGGATATAATTCAATTATTGAAAGACCTCAAACAGCTCAAGTTCTTATTTATTCAAATAGAACTTCATATCAAACAACAAGTAATGATTATAATTACTTACATGTAAGAGAATTATTAAATACAATTGAACTTCAAGTAGAAGATGTTCTTAATAACTTTGTATTTGATTATAACACTCCAGTTTCAAGATTAAATATTGTTAATTCAATTACTCCTATTCTTGAATCAATAAAAGATGCTGGTGCTCTTTATAACTATGAACTTGTTATGGATGAAACAAATAATACTCCTGAATTAATCGATGAAGGTTTTGCTATTATCGATATTGGAGTATGGATTAATAAAGGAATGGAGAAAATTATTAATAGAATTACTGTAAATAAACTTGGAACTACAAGTTCTGGTGGTTTTACAGCAGTTTAAAAAATAAATCATATAAAAAGAATATATAAAATAAAATATGAAATATATTTATAAAATAAAAGATAATATACATAATAAGTATTATGTTGGTCAACATATATCAACTAAAAAAACAGATTCTTATATGGGGTCTGGTATTTTAATAAAAGCCAAATTAAAAAAATATGGTAAAATAAATTTTACTAAGGAAATTGTTGAATATTGTGAAAATCAATATATGTTAAATAAAAGAGAAATTTATTATATAAAGAAATTTCAATCAAAATGGCCTAATGGATATAACTTAACAGATGGTGGAGGTGGAAATAGTGGTTGGATAGTTTCTGATGAAACTAAAGAAAAAATTAGAAATTCCCATTTAGGAAAAAAACATAATAAAGATTTTTGTGAAAGACGAAGTGAATTAACAATAGGAGAAAATAATCCTAATTATGGAAAAAAATTATCTGATGAAACTAAAGAAAAAATTAGAAATTCAGTATTAGGATTTAAACACACAGAAGAAACAAAGAAAAAAATAAGTAATATTCATAAAGGACGAAAATTTTCTGAAGAACACAAAAAAAACTTGAGTGAATCACATAAAAAGGTTGATAAATCATATATGATTGGTAGAAAACATACAGAAGAAACAAAGAAAAAAATAAGTGATGCTCATAAAGGACGAAAATTTTCTGAAGAGCATAAAAAAAACTTGAGTAAATCACACTTAAGAATTAAAAATAATATAAATTAAATTATGGCTGAATTTTCAAAAAGTCAAGGTTCATTTGGATTACCTCATTGGAAAAATTCAAGGGCTGCGGCCGAACTTTACGAACCAGTATATTTAAATCTTTTTACAATACAATTAGCACCGCCTGTTGGAGTTGGTTCTACAACAGAAAATACTAATTTAATACTTGAAAATGTGCAAACTATTTCAGGATTAGTATCGCACTCTTTCCCGACATCTCCTATAGCACAACAATATAAGTGGGCTACTAGAAGATTTGCAGGAGCAAAACCTGATCAAACTACTATGGATATTGGTATTACATTTGAAGTGAATCTTGACAGAGCTCCAAGTGCTTATGTTCTAAAAACATTAAGAAAATGGTGTGATTTAGTATATGATCCATTAACTGGACGAACTGGTTTAAAAGCTGATTATGTGGCTCCATGGATGTTAATTACAATGTATGATAGAGCAGCAAATCCTTTTTGGCAGTGGAAATTATACAATGTATTTCCAATGTCCCAAATCCCAGCTCCTGAATTAGGATTTATGAGTGAAGACATATATAAGATTGAAAACTTTACTCTTGCATGTGACTCATGGGATGAATCAATTATTTAATTTTTATATACAAACTATAAAAAAGGAGTTTAATTTTTAACTCCTTTTTTTGTGTGTTATAGAAAACCAAATCCGTTTTTTAATATATAATTAAAAAAATAAAATGGATAATAAAGTGATAAATAAAAAACACAAATATGTTAATAAACAAACTAAAGAAATTTTATATTTATATAAAGAAGATCCAATTTTAAATAATAATAATAATATAGTTAAAACTCAAACTTTTATAGTAACGGCAAGAGATAAAAATGGGAAATGTTTTGGTGTATGGAAAGATGATGAAAGATTAAAAACGAACGAATTAATTCCATCAACTACAAAATACACAATAAATTGCAAAATACATAATTTACAAAAAATACAATCTTATGGTAGAAAAAAATCTTTAAATGTAGATGAAAAATATAAAATATATTGCCCTAAATGTATAGATTTATATTTAAGTGAGAAATATAAACCATCACAAGATGATATAGATTTATGTAATGAATTTTTAAATACTCATAATTTTATAAATTCTTATCATTATACTGAAAAGTTTTTTAAGAAAATATTACCCCATTTTTTTACAATAATTAATAAACATTCTGAAAATTCTAAAATTTCTTTTTCTAAAAAAATATTATTATATAAACACAATAATAACAATCCTAAATGTTTAGTTAAAAATTGTAATAATAATGTTGATTTATATAAGTTACATCCAAAATTTAAATTATATTGTAGTAAACATGAAAACTTTTTCTTTTCAAGTAAACCAGAAATAGATGTTTTAAATTTTGTTAAGGAAAATTATAATGGAATTGTAAAATCTAATTATAGAAAATTTGGTAAAGAATTAGATGTTTATATTCCAGATTTAAAAATAGCTATTGAATTTAATGGTCTTTATTGGCATAGTAGTTTATTTAAAGAAAAAACCTTTCATCAAAATAAATGGAAAATGTGTAATGATAAAGGTATAAAACTTATAACAATATGGGAAGATGACTGGAATTTTAAACAAGATATTATTAAATCAATTATTCTAAATTCATTATTAAAAACTAAAAATAAAGGAGATGCTCGTAAATGTAATATAAGAAATATAGATTATACTACATCTAAACAATTTTTAGATAAAAATCATATTCAAGGAAGTTGCATGTCATCTATTCGTTTAGGACTTTATTATGAAGATAAATTATTTTCTTTAATGACGTTCGGAAAAAAAAGAAAAATATTAGGTCAAACATCTAAAGAAGATGAATATGAATTATTAAGATTTTGTAATAAAATAAATTATAATATTAGAGGATCAGCATCAAAATTATTTAGTAATTTTATTAAAACATATAGTCCTATTCAAATAATATCATATGCTAATTTAGATATAAGTAATGGCAACTTATATGAGGTGTTAGGATTTAAAAATTTAGGATTAACAGCTATAAATTATTGGTGGGCTAATGATAAAAGAATGCATCGAAGTAATTTTATGAAACATAAATTAGTTGAAAAAGGTTTTGATAAAAATAAAACTGAAACTGAAATAATGCTCGACCGTAAATTTCATAAAATTTGGGGAGTTGGAAATTTAAAATATATATGGCAAAAACAATTGGGTTAAAGAAAATATATATAAAAATATAAAATTAATAAAGATGGATATAGTTAGATTAAATCTTAATGATTTTTTATCAGAAAATATGGATCAAGCAAGATCTATATTAAAAAAAGCTCATTTAACACTAGATCACAATGAATTTTAAATACTTAAACAAAAATTATTAAATGATAATAAAATTTCGTATATTGGAAAATTTACTAAATGGCTTATTCAAGATAATGAAAACCTTGAAAATATATTAGAAATATATGAATTAATAAAAAATCATCCAACAAAAATACCTCAAATAGATACATTTAAAAAGCTTGAAGATTTATATGATTTTTTATCACATTCAAAACACGATATTAAATTTAATCAAATATTAAAATCTATACCATCAAAAACAAGAGAAAATGTTGATTCTAAAATACGAAAATTATTAGAGGCAAATACTAAATATGCTACAGAATTTATTGATTTCTTTTCTACATCAGGAGGAAGATATAATAAATATTCAAAAATATATAAACTTCCGCCAGAATTTAATAATTATAGTGATTGGTTATATAATGTAATTTTTGAAATGTCTAAAAATTTTAGTGGTCCTTATAATCTTAAATCAACATTAGAAAAAATAAAAAATTCTTCTGGAAAAGCAAATATTTTGCTTGCAAGACCAGATCTCCTTATAATGGAACCAGTTGATTATAAGATGGGAAATGATCTTGGTGCAGAAAAATGGTGTATTCAAAATAATTTGTCATTTTGGAATGATTATGTAAATTTATGGAGTATTCAATATTATGTATTTGATTTTACTAAATCAGCAACTGATCAAAAATCAATGATTGCTGCTACAGTACGTGTTGATGGAAAAATAAGAGAAATACAATATCGGTCAAACAATGGTGCAGCTAAAAATGACTTTAAAAATAAAGAAGTATTATCATATTTTAAACCTAGATCACATGAGGGAGTTTTTAAAAAGGTACAATTAATAATAGATGATATAAAAAGTATAGAACGTGTAGGAGGTGGAACTAATTTTAATGTTTATAGTATTAAATCTCCTGATGATGCTAAAAAATTTATACAAAGTTTTAGTAGATCTCATTATAATGATAATAACAAATATTATAATAATTTTTATTTAGTTGTTGATAAATCTGAAGCAGGATATAAACATTTGTTAGGAATAGCAGTTGAACAAGATGGAACAAAACATATAACAGATGCTAATGGAACTATAATTTCAGAAGAGTATTTAGAAAAATTTATGTAATATAGTATCAGCTTCTATTTCTTTATTTTTTACCATACTTAAAATTGACTTTCTTGTTTTTGGTATAAACAATGATTCATTTACATATATTTTTTTAATATCTTTACAACTTCAGCATAACCCCTTTCAGAAGCACATCTTAAAGCATTATCATCATTAGCATGCACATCAGCCCCAGCATCAAGCAAAACCTTTACAACTTCAGTATGACCATTGTTAGAAGCCCATATTAAAGCATAATTATTCATAACATGAATATTAGCCCCAGCGTCAAGTAAAAGTTTTACAACTTCAGTACGACCATTTTCAGAAGCATATCTTAAAGCATAATCATTCTTAGAATGCACATCAGCCCTAGCATCAAGCAAAATCTTTACAATTTCAGTATAACCATTTTCAGAAGCCCCTCTTAAAGCAGCATTATTATTAACATGCACATTAGCCCTTTTTTCTAAAGCTAATTTAACTCCTTTTGTAAAACCATTTTTAGATGATTTAATTAACAAATTATCAGGATTTAATTTAACCATGTCATTTAATATTTCATTTTCAGATTTAGGACTTAAAATATTATTTAAACTTTCTTTAACTAATTTAGCTTTCATTAAAACTATTTTTATTTATATATTTAGAAAAACCAAGCAGTATTTTTAACATATAATAATATATAAATTAAAAACAACTAAAATTAATAAAATATATGGCACAACATTATGATGGTCCTGATTCTGCAAAGGATTTAAATGAAGAAAAATTAAAAGAATTTGCTGATAAAATTGAAAAAAATCAATCGGCAGCAATTACTTCTAATGTATCTACTTCTAATGTAGGATCAGATATCCAAGATACTTCTGAAATTCACAAACCTTGGCATAAAAAAGATGATCAAATTCAAATGGCTAATCAGATTGGTTGGCAACAATTATCAATAAAAGATTTACCTACTCAGGGTTTGTTTTATCCAGATGGAACTGAGATCGTTATTAGATCTGCTTCTGCTGGAGAAATTAGACACTGGTCTACTTTAAATGAAGATGATCTTTCAGCTTTAGATGATATGTTAAATTATATTATTGAAAGATGTGCAAAGATTAAATATCCAAATAAAAAAATGTCATCTTGGAAAGATATAAAAGAAATTGATAGATTTTATATCTTATTAGCTATAAGAGAATTTACATTTGTTGATGGAGAAAATAAACTTCAAGTTAAAACTTCTGAAACTAGTAAAGTTGATGTAACTAAAGATATGGTTGATTATATTACATTTGATCCAAGATTAATGAAATATTATGATCAAGAGAAAAGAATATTTATATTAAAATTTAAATCAGGTAAAACTTTACCTATTACAATTCCATCAGTTGGAATAACAAATTGGTTAAAAAATTATATTATACGTAAAAGACAATTAAATGAAATTATTGATGAAGATTTTATTTCTTTTGCCCCATTTGTAATGATGGATTGGAGAGGATTAAATGATGACACATATTCAAAAATTGTTATTGATTCACATAATTGGTCGCCAGTTGAAATTTCGATGTTAAATGAAATTAGAAATATATTTGCTGATGCTGTAGAACCAGTAGTTAAATATAAAGATGAGGAAGGAGCTGAACGGACTGTTCCGTTATCTTTTCAAGGCGGGATTAAATCTATTTTCCTTATTTCAATGCCGTTTAACGAATTGGTTTAAAATTGAATTTATTTTAGCGTATAAATTACATTTAAGTCCATTAGATTTAGATAAGATGGAATTTTATAGAATAGAATATATGTTGAAAAATTATGAAGAGTCTTTAGATGAAGAACAAAAACAATATAAAGGAAAGCAAAAAGAATATCAAAAAGACTATCAAAAACAAGGATCGGATACTCCAATGGGTAATACTGATTTTGGTGGGTTTAAAATTCCAAAAGTAAGTCTTCCTAAAGTAAATCTTCCTAAAATTTAATAATTTTTTAAAGGCACTATTTTTATAGTGCCTTTTTATTTTGTTAGATATATAAAATAAAATTCTGTTTACATGGCAAAAACAGCAAACGAACTCTTACATGGAATATTATCAACCATTTCGAAAATCGAAGCTAAAATGGGGGGTAATGAGAAATCAAAAGATAAACCAAAAGCTAGCAATAAAATTTTTGGTGGATTATCTGGTAGTTTATTAACATTTGGATTAATAAAAGATAAAACTAAAACATCTTTTATATCCTTTATGAAAAATATATCTGAGATAGTTGAAGGAGATAAAGGTAAAAATTTCGATTATTTTGCAGAAGGAATGGTTACTATTTCTAACGCATTACCTAATTTTGTAACAGGACTTAATGAACTTGGAAGAACTAAAACAAAAAGAGTTAATAAAGCAATTGGAACATTAAGAAAACTTTATTTATTTATGCATGAAATGGGTGATGGTAGAAAAGCTAAAAGAGTTAGCAGAGCCGCTACATTATTTGGTAAAATTGGGAGAGCATTGAAAAAAATAGCTAAACCATTAAGAATGATTTCTTCATTCTTACTTTATTTATCAGCAGGTATTTTAGCATTTGCTGGAACATTGTATTTAACAAGTAAAATATTAAAATTACGTACGCCAAAAGATGCATTAATATTTATAGGATTTACTATATTATCATTAGTTATAATGTTTGGTGTATTAGCATTAGCTAGAAAAATTGTAGATAGAGGAAGCGATGCAATAAAAGATATTGGAATTGGCATGATAACATTAGCAGGAGGAATAATTGCATTTGCATTAACACTAAAATTTTTACCTATGATATTAGGAGAAGAATCAGGAGGCAGTATTGCTGGTTCATTATTAACTATGATGGGAATTGTAGCAGCAGCAGTAGGTATGTTTGCATTAATGGGATTAGCTGCTCCTTTAATTAAAAAGGGAACTACTGTTGTTTTTATGATGTCGTTAGGAATGGTTGTTTTGTCTGCTGCTTTAGTAGCAATGGCAACTGCTGCTAAATATTTAATGGGTGGCAAATTATCATTAGGATCACAACCTGATGGAGAAGAAAAAGACAGTAATAAAAAAATGGTATTACGTGGATTAGGAACTATGGGGTTAATTGTACTTGCTTCAGTTGGAATGTTTGTACTATTAGGATTAGCTGCTATTCCAATTTTGCTTGGTGTTGGGGTTTCAATTGCAATGTCTGCTGCATTATTAGTTTTATCTTTAAGTGTTTCTAAAATGGCAAAAGCAGCTAAAGAAACTCAAGATATGGATGTTAAAGATACTATAAAATCTATGATTTCTTCTACTATTGAAGGATTTTTAGGTGGTATTTCTTCTTTATCAGGAAAGGGAAATGCTATACAAAGAGCTTATCAATTTATTAAAAATAGTGTTAAAATATTTGCTGCAGTTGGGGTTCTTATGTCTATGTCTGTTGCATTATCAATGTTTGCTAAAGCTATATCAGCATTTGCAAAAATAGATAATATGAGAGTTATAGAAGGTACGGATTCTAAAGGCGAACCTATTTTTGGCGAAAAAATAAATGTTGCTAATGTTGGTGCAAATATTAGCACAACAATAAGTAGTTTCTTAGAAGGTTTAATTTCAAGCACATCAGAATTAGAAAGTGGACAAGCCCTTAAAATCAAAAAAATGGGTAGAGCTCTTACTGGGAAACGTGGTATTTTATCTGCTGTTATTCAATTTGCAAGTGCACTTAAAATTTACGCTGAGTTTGGAGAAAAAAATGAAATAGGATATATATCATACGATGAAGAGGGAAATGAAGTAACTAAATATGTATCGGCTGACACAGTATCAACTAATATGGTAAATTCATTTCTTTATTTTACAAATAAATTATTTAGTAGATCAGAAGAAGAATTTGGCGATGGTGAACCTGGCATTTCAGGAAGACAACGAAGAAGAATGAAAAGAATGAGTAAAGCTCTTGTTGGTAAACACGGTATTTTAGGTGCTGTTATTCAATTTGCTGAAGTACTTAAAACATTTTCTAAATTTGGAGTTAATAATGAATTACCAATTTTAGATGCTGATGGAAATCAAACAGGAACTATTTCAGGAGAACAAATTGCTGGGAATATTGTTTCGACAATTACATCTTTTTCTACAATGTTAACTGATAAACTTGGAAAATTAAGTAAATTATCAAGATCATTAGATGGATTAAAACGAGTATCTGAATCAATAAATGAATTAGGCGAAGGAATTGGAGTATTAGCTGTAAATGTAGATAAATTGAATGCTGATAAATTAACTGCAATAATGAAAAAAACTTCTGCTGCTAATATTAGACCAGAATATACTTCATCTAGTAATTCATCTTCAAATATCGTTAATACTCAATCAACTACTGCATCAGCATCTAAATCAGAAAGGGAAAATTGGAATGAAATTTCACAAATGATTGGTCAACAAGTAGGAGCAAATGTTGTTGCTGCTATTAAAAATGGCCAATTTGTATTTGAATTTGATACTACAAAAAGTGGAGGAGTTTATTATTGGAATCCATCATAATTAAAATATACATATACATTTAAAAAAGACCTAAAAATTTAGGTCTTTTTTCCTTTCCTTTTTAAAACAATTAGTACAAAACTTTATATAATAATAAAAAATAAACGTTTATGATTAAAAATAAATGGAATGGTGAGGTTTTTAGAGAGCATCAACATAGAGTGTATACACAAAATCCTACAGATTCTGCATATGATAGATTATTACAACAAATTTTAAAGGAAGGTAGATGGAAAGAAAATCGCACAGGGACTAAAACTCTTTCTGTTTTCGGTCCTCAGGTTAAATTTAATAACGTAGGTGAATGGTTTCCTTTGTTGACTACAAAAAAAGTACATCTTAAATCAATCATAGGTGAATTATTATGGTTTCTTTCAGGTTCAACTAATAAATTTGAACTAAAAGAGAAATATAGTACAACTATATGGGATGAATGGGGAGATGATAAAACTGGAGAAATGGGACCTATATATGGACATCAATGGGTTAATTGGACATATAGTGAAAAGGTAGAATGGCCGATTGGCGAATATGAAGAAAATCATATTAATCAACTCCAAAATATTATTGACATGCTTAAAACAAATCCAGATGACAGAAGAATGATTGTATCTGCATGGCATGTCGATCAAATTACTAAAATGGCTTTGCCTCCTTGTCATTGGTCTTTTCAATTTTATACATCAGATATAGGAGAAGAAAAAAGAAAACTAGATATGATTATGAATATTAGATCATGGGATGTATTCTTAGGCGGACCCTTTAATATTGCATCATATGCTATTTTATTAATGATGATGGCTCAAGAAGTTAATATGATTCCAGGTGATTTAATCATTAATGCTGGTGATGCTCATTTATATGAAGATCATATTGTATATGTGAAAGAACAAATACTTAGAAATTCAAAAGGGAATATCCCTAAATTAATATTAAATCCTGACAAAGGTTTTTGGAATTTTACACCAAAAGATTTTGAATTAATTAACTACAATCCTCACACAAACTGGAAAAATATTACAGTTGCAATTTAAAAATATATGAAATTAAAAATGATATCATCAGTAAGTATTGACGGAGCAATTGGTAATGATAATCAATTACTTTGGCATTTACCCGAAGATTTAAAACAATATCAAGTAAAAACTCACAGAAATATTTGTATAGTAGGTAAAAATACTTATGATACATTATCATTTGATGCATTAAAAAATAGAACATACATAATTATTTCTAATAAAAGAATAAATGCCCCTACTTTTGCATCTATTTATCTTGTTAAAAATATTGATGACGCAATTAAAAAAGCAGAAATAATAAAAACAGATAATCAAGATGTTTATGTTATTGGCGGTGAGCAAATATATAATTCTATGATTGATTTGGTAGATTATGTTGAAATAACATGGATAAATAAACTATATCCAAATGCAAATAAAAGTTTCCCGATTGATAAGTTATTTAATAATTTTGAAATTATTGATGACTCTGATTGGATTATAACAAAACCATTTTCATATAAATTTACTGAATATAAAAAAATAAAAAAATAAAAATATGGCTATTAAATCACTTGCTATGAATATTAATGCATTTGATGCATCAGAATTATTAGAACCATTGTTATTAGAAATAAGAGATCAAGTAGATGTAGTTAATGCTATTTGGCAACAAAAATCTTATTGGAAAAATCCAATAGCAAAAGAAGATATGGATGAATTGTATCGTCTTAAAGAAATTGGATTAATAGATGAATTAATTGAATTTAAACCTAATTTTTCCAAATATTCTAGAGAACAAGAATGTGATAAAAGAAATATGGGAATAGAATTAATGCGAAAAAAAGGAATCTCTCATGTAATGTCGACTGATGCTGATGAATTTTATGATGCATCTCAATTTCGAAATGCTAAAGATTTAATAAGTAAAAATGGGTGGAGTATTACATATTGTTCTTATGTAAATTATTATAGAGATTTTGAACATTATTTAGTTTATCCATTTAGACCATTTGTTCCTTTTATTCATTCGACATTCTTTAACTATACATATAATGGTCCAGCTCCAGGACCTACAGATCCTACTAGAAGGATTAATAACCCATCCAATTTAGGAACATATGTTTTTCCAGATGAAACCTTAAGAATGGGTCATGCTGCTTGGATAAGAAAAGATATAAGAAAGAAATTAGTTAATTGGAGTGCTAAAAATCATTTTGAAAAAGATTTAATTAATAAAGCTGTTGAGCGTTGGGAAACATGGAAAGAAGGGCAAAATGCTATTATGTTATTTAATGTTCCTGATCATAATGTTAAAGTTAAAAAATTAAGTCAAAAAATTCATAACTTTAATATACCTTGGATTTAATCTATTTGTTTTACTAAATATTTTACTATTTTAATATTTTCTAATTCTAATGCTTCTATTACATCGTCAAATGATATAGTAACACCATGTCGTACTAATTTTTTAATTAAAATTAAATTATTGTTTTGGATTCCATAAGATATATAATCCATATTTATTTTTTTGATATGTTTAATTAATATTTCAGGCCATTTTAACTCTGCTGCTATAAAATCTAATAAATGTGTATCATTATTAATTGTAGCTCCATGTTCTAATAAATATTTAGCCATTTTAAAATTTTCTTCGTCAATAGCTAATTCTAAAGGAAACCCGAAATTACAATTTATATTAGCACCCTTTCCCAAAAAATATTTTACAATATGTAAATTATGATATTCTACTGCATATTCAAGAAATTCATCATAATCTACATTATCTAATTCATTTGTTTTGTTTATTAAATATTTAACCATATAAATATTATTACATTGCACGGCATCAAAAACCATATCAGCATCGTAAATATACTTATTATTTTCTTTTTTCATTAATTTAAATGCGTAATGTACACCAGCTCTGGAATTAATTGATATAGATTTTTGTAATATAGATTCATAATCTGTACCATACATAGTAATAAGTAATTCTAAAATATTTGCAATTTTTTTAGGTTTTAAAAGATTAGCCATTTTTATAAAAATTAATTATAAAAGCTAAAATAATAAAAAATATTGAGAAAATTATATATTAGGATAAAAATTTTCGTATTGGTGCATTTTAAATCGTTGTTGAATAGGTAATAATTTATTAGAACCCAAACCCTTAGGAAGTTTTTTAATTTTTTTATTTAGTGGTGATTTAACATGATCACTTCTATTTATACTAATATTATTTTTAATATTATCAGGATAAAAATCTAATGTATAAATATTCCATTCTTCGTCATCATCTTTGATTTCAATAGAAAATGTATATACATCATCAAATTTTAATTCTAATTGATTTAAAATATTAATTAATTCCTTTTTACTAGGTGCTTCCCAAAATGAAATAAATTGGTGCTTAACCCATATTCTACCTTGATGATAAGGGAAATCTTCTATTTTATCAATTTTAGCATGAGATTGACCTTCTGGTCCAATAAATACATTACCTTGTTGTGAAGAACCAAATGGATATGAATCTAAGGATTCATATCCATATGTTGTACCTGGAATATTGTCAGGACTTTCATTTAAACTTTCATCAACAGTTTTCATTTCTCTTTGGTCTTCAATTTCATCAAATGGATCTATCATATCTATAAATTCAGATTCTTCTGGATTTATTAAATAAATAGAAGTTGGATCAACTTTTTGAATTCGTTGTTCATCATCTATAACAGTATACCATAAAATGTTATTATCTCCGTCTTGTTCAATATGTGTTATTTGACCTTCTATTTCTTTACCATTATTTAGAATATTTCCCTTAATAACACTTCCTGTATGAATAACTTCTTCGCCATCTTGTGGAGTTGGTTTTTGTTGTAAATCTTGAGTTAATGGTTTTACATCATAAGTATACATAAGATTTGGACCGCCTGTAAGATTTCCAGAACTGCCAAAACCAAATCCTCTACCACCAAATTTTGCACCACCAGAAGGATTTCCAAAACTACGTCCAGCTCCTCCACCCCAAACAGCATATCCAGCTCCTCCACCACCACCAATATTCTCAGTTAATGCTATTTCAACATCTCTTAAATTACAAATAAGTTTATAATTTTCATTTTTGTTTTTAAAAGTAGTCCACTTATTAATATTTAAATCAGATAATATACGTTTTATATCTGGATTATCATCCGTAATTCTTTCTTTTTCACCAAAATAAATTATTAAAAACCCGTCTTTAATATTTGTAGAATCAATATCAAATCCAAGTCGTTTGAATTCAGATTGAATTCCATACGCATAATTTTTCATTTTTTGATTACGATTTAAACGATCTTTTTGAGATATTGGATAATTAAAATTTATATCTTCTTTTATTGATTTAGCCTTCATATTTTTTATTTTATATATATTTTTTTAATAATTCTACAACTTCAACATGACCATTTTCAGAAGCCCATCTTAAAGCAACATCATCATTAGCATGCACATTAGCCCCAGCGTCAAGCAAAACTTTTACAACTTCAACATGACCATTATTAGAAGCATATTTTAAAGCTTCATTATTTCCGGCATGAACATTTGCCCTATTATTAAGCAATAATTTAACAACTTTATCATGACCAATTTCAGAAGCCATCCTTAAAGCATGATCATCATTAGTATGCACATCAGCCCCAGCATTAAGCAATAATTTAACAACTTTATCATGACCATTTTCAGAAGCCCATCTTAAAGCAACATCATCATTAGCATGCACATTAGCCCCAGCGTCAAGCAAAACTTTTACAACTTCAACATGACCATTTCCCGAAGCATATCTTAAAGCATGATCATCATTAGCATGCATATCAGCCCCAGCATTAAGCAATAATTTAACAACTTTATCATGACCAATTTCAGAAGCCCACCTTAATGCATAATCATCATTAGCATGCACATTAGCCCCAGCGTCAAGCAAAACTTTTACAACTTCAACATGACCATTTCCCGAAGCATATCTTAAAGCATGATCATCATTAGCATGCATATCAGCCCCTCTTTCTAAAGCTAATTCAACACCCTTTATAAAACCAATTTCAGAGGATTTAAATAATAAATCATCAGAATTTAAATTTTTAAGATTATCTAATATTTCATCATTAGATTTAGGTTTTAAAATACTTAAACTTTCATTTACAAATTTAGCTTTCATATTACCATGCTCTTCCTTGTGGATGGTGAAGCTCCCTCCATATATTTTTAATCTTTTCATCTTCAAGATTTTCAAGATTTTCTTCAGAATACATTATTTTAGATTTTCGTTGATCTTCAGGTTTTCCTTGATATTTTAAAATATCTTTAATACATTTTGCACATGGATGTATTTTCTCAACAAATTTCAATGCTTCATTCATTTTAACTTTAGTTTCAGTAAATTTGATATCATGTTTAAAACAAGTTTGTTTAAAATGCGCTAATTCAGTATCATCATCACTTTTAAAATCAACTGCCTTTTTAGTTTTGATTCGATACATAACTTTTGGTTCATCTTGAAACCATCTTGTTGCAGGTGAAAAATCAATATTTTCAATACCATATTCTGATATACTATTTTCTTTATTTATAAACTTAGCTCTCATATTTATTATTATTTTATGTAAATACCATATATTCTATTTGTACTGGAAATGTGTGAGGATTAAATACATAAAATCCTTCAATTAAGTTTTTTACTGTACAATCCGTAGAATCTTCAGCAGAACTCCATATATACATATCTCCTACTTTTTTCCAATAATCATTTACTGTTACCCAATTAAGATAATCTCCAGCACTCATTATTTCATCTGTACTTAATCCAGACATACCAATATCAAGACCCTTTATCCATTTTTCATAATATGTGGACGAATCAATTGTAATTGGAGTATAAGATGTAATATAATCTGAAACATGATTTAAATAAATCCAATCATCAACATCATATATTTCTTCATCATCAAATTCTGTAGGATATAAAGCCTTTAGAATAATTCCTTGCATTCCAGTATTTGGATATTTACATGCAGCAATAGCTGATGATGTATCTTCAACTAATTCAAATGTAGATGAATTTATTGCGTGTCCAAACGGAGAACTAGTATTTGTTGATGTATCAACAATATTAAGAACTACATTTGATATTGAAAAATCATATCCAGCAGCTGTTCCTTCAAAGCTCATAACGCTTGGGTCATAAGTAGAAAGTATGTTTATATCGTTGCTATCAAATACAAAATTAAGAGAATCTGCAACACTTAAATTTCCTACATAATTTGCAGAAGCTTCTACATTAGTATAAGTATATGTAAAATTTTTATAATAATTAACTGATAAATCAATTTGCATAAAATATTGATTTAAATCTTGATCTGTAGATGTTAAGGAAGGAAAACTAAATCCTTGAGTTCTATTACATAAACCTTTTGTTAAACCTTGAATAAATGTAACTTCACCAGAATTAAGAATAATTTGTTGTTTATTATAAGCTGATATAGGAATCTTTAAATCATTAAACAATATAGTTGAAATTTCTTCAGTACCTTTTATTATAGATAAACCTTCATCAGTCCATTTTAAATATTGATCATCAGAAACATTAGTACATGGTGCTAAGCCTGGATATACATAATCATTTGATGGATTTGAAAAAACATCTGTAGTAGTTGACATATTTTTTAAATTATTTTATAAAAGCATACACAAAGTATGTATGCTTTTTTTATATATTTAAAAAATATAATGTAATATGTGTAAATAAAAAATTATAAAATATCTTTTTTATTCTTCATATGTTTCGCATTTCCATACTGGTGTAGTTACTCCATATTTTTTATCAAATTTGAGTAATGATTGAGCAATAGGACAATTTTCTTTTTCGTTTTCTGGAATAAAATGTTTACAATTTTTCCAACACAAACAATAATTTTTGTTTATTCCTTTTGATTGAGGTTCAAATTCTTTTTTAAATTTTTGGTTTTTTTCTATCATGTTTTTATATATTAACTATGTTATTAAATTTTATCCCAATTTCTTCTTCCGCTATCAGGAATTCCAAACTTATCTACTGTTTGTTTTTTATTAATTTCATCCTTTGGTATTATCCTAACATCTACAACTTCTACACCATCTCTTATTACACTAGCAAAGTCATCATTAGATTGTTCGTCAGGTTCATCTGAGGATACTGGAGATACATTTGGTAATTTGATATTAGTATCTATGTTTGTATGATTTTCATTCTCCTTAATCCTCTCTATCAATTCATCACCCTTTGATGGTTTCCGAATTTCTTCAATAACTTCTTTGGCTGATTTTTTAGGAACAGGAAGCCTTTTCTTTTTACCTGTTCCTAATCTTTTTTTGACGGGATTTTGTTTGGATCATTTTTAACAAATTTACCTCGTTCAAATACATTATGATTTTCATCTACAAATTCTTTCATAAAATGCCAACCTCTAATTTTATTTATCGGTGTTATTTTAGAATCCTTTTTAATAGGTATTACAATATTATTATGTTCTATAGGTTCTATAATTTTTTCACTATGTTTTTCAATAATTATATGTTCTGATTCTTCTATTGGATCTTCAGATTCATCAAGTTCTTCAGGTTCATCAAATGTTTCACCTCTAGCTAATCTTATATTATCTGCAACTAATGCTGTCATTCCTAATGCTACTATTGGTAATAAAGCACCTGAAATCCATGATATAATAATTTTGTAATCTTCAGGTGATTGGTCTTTTACAGCAAACAATATAGATCGTTGCCAATATGTCCAATCCATAGAAGCACTTCCATCTATAAATTTAAATGATGCATAAACATTTGCTGTAATTTGTAATGCTGTTAATAAAAACATCATTCCCCAAGCTAACATTCTATTTTTATTTTCTGTCATAAGAATAGAAAATAAAACAGCTGCTTGACCAATTTCATAAGCTCCACCTAATAAAATAGCTAAACCTAAAGTATTTGCTAATTTAAAAAATGTAACAGCATGAAGAGTAGATACAAATGCAACAGCTAAATATAATGTAGCAAATGTTCCTATAAGAGCCCAATAAAGACCTCTATTTTTAATATTTAATTTTTTCATCTATTTTATTTTCTTTATTTAATGTATCTTTTACTAAAATTTTTACAGTATCACGTTCAACTCCTCTGACTTGAATAGTTGTATTAGTTTTTACTTTTTCTGCTGTTTGTTGAACAGCGTTTGCTCTACGCTCAGCTGCGTTAACTTTAACACCAGCAATTTTTAATTCATTAGTTAAATCTTTAATAAGAAAATCTCTTGTTGTTATTTCGTTTTTAAGTGAATCACTTTCATTATTTTTTACAAAAATAGTATTATCTTTAGATTTAACTACTGAATCAATTTCAGTTTTATATTTTTTTTCATTATTATTAATTGTCATTTTTCTAGTACAACTTTGAAACGTTTTAATGCACAATAAAAATAATAATAATAATGAAATATATCTAATATTTTTTTTCAAAAATTTTTCCATGAATTTTTATTCTATATATTCCTTAAAATCACTAAAGAATTTATTCTTTAGTGATTTAATTAAATTAATTAATCTTCTTTTTTATTATCTTCTTCAACACCTGGAGGTAATTCTTCCTCAGCTTCCTTTTCTTCTAATGTATCATCAACTTCAAGATAAAAACCCTGAGACATTGCTCCCCATTTTTGTTGTAAGAATTCAATATCTTTTAAGTTTTTTCTAGATGTTTCAAGTTCTTCACCCATTGCAGATAAAACTTTTATATATAATTCACTTTCTGATTCGAAATCTAACGCTGATTGAAGACCAAAACCTCCTAAATTTTGTAAAGAAAATACTGCAAATTCAAGAGCTTGATAACTTAATTGAAAAGATTCTTTATTAGTTCTAAATAAAATAGCCGACGCATCAAGTTCTTCTTTCATTTTAATTACTCCCATCCAAGCTTCTTTTTGCCAAAAAACTCTTTTTTCAATAAAATGATCAATGTAACCCCAAAATTCTTCAGCTTGTTCAGGTGTACCAATATTATAAATAGTTTTACCCCATTTTTCAACAGCTTCATCAAATTCTACTTTAGCTTGTTCAACTTCTTCTTCAGATGGTTTATTAATCGATGCGTCTTTCGTTAATTCATTTAATTTTTCATTTAACTCATCGTTATTATTAACTTCTAATTTAACTTCTTTTGACATATTATTATTTTATTTTTATATGATTATATGAATATTTTTTGTTTAGGTTTTGATTTATTTTTTAAATTTTTTAAACTAGTTCTTTTATTAAATTGAAATAGAGCCATACGAATACAAAAATTATCATTTAAATATCCATTTTTTACAGTCATTATATCAATATTATATAGATAACAATAATTTAACTTTGTGTTACTAAAATATTTAGATAACAATTTTATATTTGAAAAAGTATATGTTGAAACTCCATACGATGTTTTATTAATGCGAAATGTTGGAAATAATAGTTTTTTAACATGAAATCTTTTATTTAGACATTCCTCTATATCTTTTTTATTCATGACTTATAAGAGTTTTTAATTTAATTCTTATATTTATTGATATTGTTTCCATTTTAATTAGAATACCATGACTTTCATTACTTACATCATATATGTATATTTTTTTAATATTATTAGTTTTTGTTATATAATATACAAATGCATTTAAATTTGGAAAAACATATGTTTTACAACTATGATATTCATTATAAACTTGTCTATTTTTAATATAATTTATTATAAAAATAGGTGCAGTTACAGATACAACATCAATACCTTTACATATTAAAAAATTTATTATTTTATCTTTATTCATTTGAATAAATATTACATAATTGAACTCTTACATTTGTTGATATTAAAACCATATTAATTAAATATCCAGATTTTTTAAATCTTTTACTTCCGTTTGTATCATTATAAAATATACTCTCTAAATATATTTTATCAATATTCTGACTTTTTAAAAAAATATCTAAATTTTTTATTTTTGGAAAATAATATAAATCAAAATCATAAAACATCGTTGATTGTTTTATTTCATTCCAATGTGAAACAGAAGCTCCTGATGCTAATTTAATATTATAATTATTATTTAAATATTCATATACTTTTTCAATATTCATTTTAATTAAATAAAAAATCTTGGTTGTTATCTATATGCCATTGTTTTACTAATTTAGAAAATTCATTTTTTTGATTCTTAAGATCCTCATCAATACAACAAATTTCTTGAATTAAAGTAGAATTAGTCTGTATTACTAAAATAGATGCCTTATTTATATTAACATTTTGATTTTTAAACATATGTTCAGCTGCTAACGCATAAGCTCCTAATTGTAATTTATATTTTCGTTCTTTAACAGTTCCTTTTTCTACTGGTTTACTAGATGTTTTAAAATCAGTTATGACTCGTCCAAAATAAGATTCTTTAAAAAATACATCTGCCTTTCCTCTATAAAATAAAGAAGGCGAATAAAGATTTAGCTCTGTTCCTATTAAATCAATATAAGTGTTGGCATAATCTGAATAATAAAAATTGAAAAATAAATCTCTGCCCTTATCAATTTTATCTGATGGGATGTTTTGATCCTTTAATAATTTATTTGATGTTACCTGAGTGTATTGTAATGCTTTAGAAGGGTCTTTAGATTTTGCTAACTCTATTATAAAATGTTCAAGAAAAGTATGTAATGCAGTTCCTCTATCCCATGCTCCTTGTGTTATTACTTTTGCTTTTTCTTCTCCAACGTCTTTAACAAAACTTTCATAATCTGGATCAGGAATAGTACTTAATATAGTAGTAACACCAGGAGTTTTTAGAGGATAATATGCTGTAGGATTACCATAATAATCTCCTAACCATTTTACTTTTTTAAAAAAGAAATCCATTAAATTAAAGATATTAACCAATTAAATTGTTCTATTAAAAAGCTTATGATTGGATATTTTATAAGTACAAAAGTTAATCCACCCCAAAATATAGTACGATAAATAAACCATTTAAGAGATAATTTTTTAAATGCAAATCTATATATAATTCCATATGTTAATGTTGGATTATCATCTTCATCATAAAATTGATTAAATTCTGGAACAATATATTCTGCAAATTGTAAATCTTCATCTATATAACGATGAATAGGAGCCAATGATTCAACTACTCTCATTCTTTTTACATTATCTGGTAATGCTTTATCTTCTTCTGGTAATGTTAACATAAAATAAATAATATAAAAAATATTATGTTTCATATTAAATTTATGCCACAAAGATTTAGGATTTGATTTTTCTTTTTTTATAACTGTTACCCAAGCTCTGTAATTTTTAATATCTTGTATAACCATCCAAATATTCCAAGTTTTTGGATTAAATATATTTTTATTTTGTTTCATTATATGCTTCTATTAGTTCAGGATATTTTTTTGATAAATTATCTGCTACATCTTGTCTAGCTTTTCTTAATCTTGTTTTAACTGTATTTAAATTCCAATTTAAAACTTCTGCTATATCATGTAATTGCTTTTTTTCAACTTCTCTTTCTAACATTACAGTTTTATAAGGTTCGTTTAAAAGACCAATTTCTTTAATAGTAAGATTATGTAAATACTCAGTAAGTTCTGCTCCGCTTGGCCCAATACATTCAAGATCTAAATGAACAGGATTAGAATATAATTTTAGAATTTTAGAATGATTTTCAGTTAATTGTTCATGTGATAAATTTCTTTTAAGAATTCTTAATTGACCAAGAGCTTCATTTCTTGCAATTGCATAAGCCCATGTTGAAAAATGGAATTCTACTTTATATTGTTCAATTTTTTCCCAGATACTAATAAATGTTTGGGAAACAACTTCTTGACAAAGATCTTTATCACTTATAAATTTATTTGTAAATAATAATAAACCTGGTTTTAATCTTTCAACTAAATGTTTAAAATTTAAATCAGATTTATTGTCAATAAATCTTAAAGCTAATAATTGGATTGATTCGTTTTTATTCATATAATTTTATTCCAATAATTATTTTAGAAAAAAGTTGGGGATTTTCCCCAACTTTACTATTTCATTAAAAAATTAAAGATTTTACTCTTCAATTATTTGTTCTACATAAGTATTAACATTTGTAAGCAAATGTGCTACTTGAATATAAGGAAAATTACCAATAACATTAATAAGTTGAGTTAAAGTATTATGATCAATAACTTCTACATTAATAGCATTTATAATTCCTGCTGTTTGATTAAAGGGTTGTTGCCCAATTGCCTTAACAATAGCTTCTTTAAATTCAGGTTTAACTTTATATGTAGGAACATAAGCATTAGTTTCTACTTGTTGATTTGCATCAAGTCCTGGAGTTGTTTCAATTTTCGCGTCTTTTTTCATAAAAATGATTTATTTAATTTTAATTTTAATTTTAGTTAATAATGATTTTATTTTTATATATCAATAATTTAAAAAATGACTTGGTTTTAATATAATATGTTAACATTGTTAATTTTTTTTAAAAAGGTTAATTTTATGTTAAATTTCTACGAAACCATCTTTTTTAAATATGTCTAAATTTTTTTGAAGGTCCTTTTGTAATATAATGACATGTTTTATTACAACCCCCGTTTTTCTTTTATATTCTATAATATCAATAAGCCATTCATCGTCATCATCTGTAATAAATTCTATGAACTTTGGTGACCTAGGTTTTGATAATTTGTAAATTTTTTTAAATTCCTTTCCTTCAAACATTTCTGAAAAAAGAATTATTGTTTTATCTTTCATTTATATTGGAATATTAAATATTACATAATCTAAATATTTTTTATATGTTAAAAATAATTCTTCAGGTTTTAATATATTTAAATTATTATTTTCTTGAATAGCGCATGTAATAATTCTACAATTAGGCGCGTTTTTCATAGTAGACAAATAATTATCACGAACTTTAGATTGAAATTCTATATCAGCTTCATGAATATCTTGTTTACCATTTAAATATTCTCTATCTTCTTTAAGCCGTTGTTGTAATCGAGTTTTTGTAATTTCAATTGGGACATCTAAAAAAAGATTTAAATCTGGATAATGTAATTTTAAAAATTCAAATTCAAATTTTAAAATCCATTCTTTTAATTGCTTAATTTCTTCTTCTGTATTTAATTTTGCACATTGATAAGCTATATTAGAATAAACATATCTATCTAACAAAACTACATCGTACTCATTTAAATATTTATCTAATTCAGGCGAAAATCTAAATCTATCCATAGCATATATATTAGCAACGAATAATGGATCAACCTCATTAATTGACCCAAATTCCCCTCTTAAAAATTTTGCTATAATATCAGAAAATTGATTGTGTTTATACGCAGGAAAATGACAAGTTTGGCATGATAATTTTTTATTATTTTTTAAATAATTTTTTATTATTTTTACTTGAGTAGATTTACCTCCACCATCGCAAGCTTCAAGAACTATTAATTTTCCTCTTTTCACCATATTTTTTTATTTAATAATTTTATGTATTAAAACATTAAAGTTTTAGAAAAATAAAATTATTTATTAAAATATTTTGGGAATAAGTATTTCGGAAATATAGATATAGCATGATTAAATAAAAAACCAACTGTGAATGCTCCAAACATAGTCCAGTCTAATCCAAATATTGTTTTGATAGCGAAACCATAAAACAATGAAGATATTAGACTTTCTAATATATAAGAATATTTTACAATATATGTAGGTTTAGGTATTTCTTTAGGTTTTTGTATTATCGGGTTTTGTTTATTAGTTGATGGCACAGGAATTTCCTCACCTTGTTTAATAGCATTTAATCTTTCTTCTAAAGAATTATCGCGTAACATATTATTATTATTATTTATCGTCCTCATCTTTTTTATTTGTTGTTTCTACTTTTTCTTCTGCTTTTACTTCTTCTTTTGGTTTTTGTGTTGTTTTTGCTTCAACTTTAACTCCACCTTTAGGTTTAGATTCTCCACCTAATCCATCTGATTCTGAAGATTCATTTTTTTCAGCTTTTCCATCACTTCCAGGAAATTTTGTTTCAGGAAATGCAACAGTTTTTGCAGCAGTTCCACCTTCAGTTTGCCCAGTTTTAACTTTACCATACATACCAGGTTCAAAATTATTGATGGTTTTTACATCAGTACTTAAATTATATCCAGGTTTAAAGTCATGATATGATACTTCAACTTTAACTTCTGTTTTACCCTTTTGAAATTCTTTTTTAAGCCAATCATATGCTTTTTTAGAATCTTCTGGTATAATCATACCTTCAGTATCAGGCATCTTACCGTCTTCTTCATTTAATTGGGAATTTAAATCGTTTTCATCTACATTTTCATAAAGTTTTCCAATGTAGTCTTGAATATTAAAGGTTCCTACTTTCATATTATAATCTATTTTATTTTATATATCTTTAATAATTTTTTTAATCTGAGATGTATATATTTTAATCAGGAGATGGCCCTAAATCAACACCATCTATATTAAATATAGGCATGTTTATATCTATTTTAGATCTCCATCCTTTATTTCTAGGAACAGGATTAGATGTTGATAACCAAAAATCTCCACTATCCATTGGTATAAATTCTCCAAAATGACCACTACATCCTATAGGTAATCCATCAGGTAAATCTTTTATTAATTCCTTTAAATCCTTAATAGTAAAAAAATAAACATTAACTTTAGATATAACTTCATCTAATGATTGTTATATTTCTTCTTTAGTTTTAGATTTTAAAATATCATCTAATCCTTCATTTAATTGTTTTGCTCTCATTATAAACTTTATTTTATATATTCAAAAAAATTAAAATAGCCCACACTTTGGCTGTGGGCAAGTCTCCTGTCAATAAATACCTATTAGGCAGCCATTGCCATTTCTGTTTTATTTTCGCCAGTTAGCGATTACTGAGACTTACTCATTGCTACTATCCTATATAATCAAATCCAAGTCAACCCCATATTTTAAAATCTTAGTGGAGCTGGACGGGTTCGAACCGTCGTCTTATATACTATTCTGACAACTAGTCATGTTCATGACGGGCCTCATTTTCTTATTATTTCTTTTTTGTTTTTGATTTTTTAATCATTTTTTCTGTACCTAATAATTTCCAAAAAATGTAATAAGCTAATAATACAAATCCCCATAATCCAACATACCATGTAGCAGATGAATTAGCATTATCTAATGCAGAATAAGCTCCCATTACAATAATTAAATTAATTATTTGCATCCATGATTTTTTAAGCCAAGGTAAAGCCTTCGCTAAAAACCATTCTTTAATTTTTTTCCAAAGATCTTTCATATTTTAAAGTTTTTATTTTTATATTTTATATATTAAGTAACTAAAAGTTTTATTTTTAGATTATTTTTTATTATATTTGTAAATGACATATAATAATAAACCACCATACTGGTCAGAATGGTTAGGTTATTTTTTTTCTTTAGAAATAGAAGAAGAAATTAAAAGAAGATATAATCCTGGGATGAAATTTATATCTTTAGATAATGTATCTGATATTGTTAACAAAGAATGTAAAATATATACTAATATATTCGGTGATGTTTTTATATTAGGTAATAATAGTTATAGATTTATTTATAATTTTAGTACTAGAACATTTGCTCAATTACCATCAAAAATAAAAATATGAAAAAAAATAACAAAAAAATAATATACCTAATATTAGGTATATTATTATGTATTTTAAGCCTTTCAGATTTAATTAATCATCCATTTAATTTGTTATTTGCTATACCAAGCGGATATTTATTAGGTTATAGTTTTGCAAAATTAAATACTAATAATTGTGGAAAATAATTTATAAAGATTCCTTTTCATCTTCTTCTTCTTCTGGTTCTTCGCCTGTATCAAGATCATCAAAATCTTCAATTCCTTCTCCTTCAAATTCATCAAATCCACCACTTCCACCATCTCCGCCAAAATCTCCAAATCCTTCTTCACCAGCTTCACCTCCAAAATCTCCAAAACCTGTATCAGCTCCCATATCTCCAAATCCTCCCATCGCATTGCTTTGTTCACCGCCAAATGCATCAGCACCAGCAGCACCGCCAGCCTCTCCTCTTGCAGCCATTATACGAGCATATGCTCTTGCAAGTCGTTGAATTTGTTCTCTTCTAGCTTTTTTATATTTCTCATTTAATTTAGTATCAGATTCTTTTAACTTCATAAACTTTTCAACTAAGAATTTAGGATCAAAGTAATTTTCATCACCAGGACTGCCATCAGGATTGATGGTAGGTTGAGTAATACTCATTAATGTAGATATAGTATTTGATGCTTTTTCAGCTAATTCTCTTTCCTTGGCCTCTGTAAATAAATGCTCTTCATTAAAATTAAGTCCAATAGCACCCTTTAAAGATTCATCTTCCTGGAAAGCAGGATTATTAATTACAAATTGTAACCATGTTGGTTTTAATATAATTTCCTGAAAGATAGATCTTATTCTATTAATAAAATTCTCAAATCTTATTTCTTCTCTTTCAACACCCTCTGCACCAGAAGACCAGCCACCTCCACCTCCACTGTTAGGTTCATTTGCAAATCTTGAACTTGGCACCTTTGTTTCAATAACAAAACGTAACCAAAAATATTTAAGAGCTTCAGTATTAGATAAATCATATCCTTGAGGTTGAAATCCATCAATATCAGTTTGTTGTCCTTCTCTTGATGGGATAACAAATGTTTTTGCAAAAGGAAATTGAACTTGTCCATTATAATTAACTTCTCCAGATTGATCATCAATTGTAAGTTCTTCTTTATACATACCTCTTAACTCAGAAAGTCTAGTTCTTGCTTTTGCTTCTGATTGAGAACCTATTGGAACTACAATTTTAACTCTCATTTGAGCATTCCATACATTCCAAATAATTCTTGAATTTTCAAGAGTTCTTAACATATTAAATGAACGAACTAATCGCTCTACGTATGATAATCTTGAGATAAAATTTCCCCTTGCCCATGAAATATAAATTAAATTCGAATCTAATAATTCTCTTTGTCTTGCTGAATCTCCTCTATATTGAAACCAAACTCGATATTCTTTACCATCATCATCTTTTCTAATTTCTGGTTCTAAAGAAACTGGATCTAATTCCTTAAAGCCAATAATATTTTTAGCATCTTTATCTCCTTCACCATCATAAATAATTTCATATGCTAAAAATCCATCAATTAAAAACTTTTTTAAATAATGCCATGCATCATGGCCCTTATTAAATTGGAATGCATAATAAACTTTTTTATAAGCTTCATTTAAATTATCTATAATTTCTTTAGCTTTTTCTTGTTTAATAACTGCTTTTAATTCTTGTGTTGCTGGATATGCAAAATAATTATTATTATCATAAATAATTGTTTCATCAGCTATAACTTCAAGAACATGTTCGATTTCGCCATTCATTGCAAATTTACGTAAAAAATCTCTACGAGTAGGATATTCTTTATCATAAAATGCTATAAATTCTTTTTGTCCTATATCAGACCCTATATATTGTCCCTGTTGATAGTAAAGTCCATATAAGGAATCCATTTGGGCTTCTGCAATACCTATTGCTTTTGATTGTTGTACTATTTCATGATCCCATTTCATTCCTAATGAAGAAAGCATTCTAATATTTCGTTGCATTCTTGTTATCCATCCAGAAGATTTGTTATCGAGTGATCTTAGTGTAAATCCTGCCATTTAATTAACATTTTTATTTATATATTTATATAGTTTGGGAGAGACTTAGTTTTAATAATATATAAATAAAAACATGTAAATGAGAGCTAAAAAAATTAATGAAAATTTTAGTGATATTTTATCTCCTAAATCTAAAAAAGAAATACAAAAGGAGTTAGAAAAATTATACATTCAATTAGGAATATCAGCAAATAATAATTTTATATTTTTTGCTGTTACCGAAACACATGGTAATAATACTTATATATTAACAAGTGGAACAAATAAAGATATCAAAGATATATTAGAAACATATAATATTGAATTTAGCTATCATTCAAAATTTGGTATATGGGGAATTAATAAAGATAAAGAGATTGTTTTATTAAAAAATGATGAAGAATGTGATTATGAATATCCAAATATTAAAAAAATAGAATCTTTTTTAATAAAAAATATTATTGGCAATAGATGGCAAATTGGAAATTTGCATGATGATTGGGATAATATAATTAAGGCATTAAATAAATATAACGGATTTAAATATTAACATTATTTCTTATTTTTAAAATTCAAAATATATTTATGATATTTATAATAATCTTTAATATTTTCAAATGTTTTAATTTTATTTCCAACTGGAATTGGATATCCGATTGATTTTTCCATTCCATCATAATCATCAATAGAAGTTACGTGATTTTTATCAGTTTCGTGATTTATATAAAGCAATTCAAATCCTTCTCCATCCATAAAAAAATGATCCCAAGATGAAGAATAAGTAATTAAATCAAAATCAAATTCACTTAACCACTTAAGATAATCAATAAAATCAACAGTTATATTTCCTGTATTAAAAAAATTAACTTTTTTATTAATTTTACACCTAATACCTTTATATGTAGTTTGATTAGGTTCTGTATAATCAATCCTTAAAACTCCAGTTATCATAATATTATTTATTAAGTTCTTTTTTCTGTAATTTTCTTAAAATATCCATAGATGCCCATTTATCTAAATCATAATCTTTGTCATCAATTAAGCTTTGTACTCTAAGTTTCCAATTTTCATGAGGATCCTCATTACCATTAAGTTCTCTTAAATAACCATTAAATGTTGGTCTTATAAACATAACAGTTCCATTCTCATCAGGCAATTTAGCTTGTTCTCTACCTTTATAAAAAGCTTGCCTTAAATCTTCTTCTGAATATAGCATAATCAAATATTTTTATTAAACAAATTAGAATTATTTATTTTTATTTGATTTTTTTTGATTTCTTTAATATGTTCATTATATTTAAGTCTTAAATATTTAATTAATTTTATTTTTTCATTTATAAGTTTAGAAAACATAAAAATATCCGGAAGTTTTTTCCATTCATTATCATTAGTATTTAATTCATATAATTGATAATTAGAAAAATTTTTATTTTCGTCAAACATTATCTTAAGTGTATCATTAACTTGATAATATGCTCCACCATCAACAGTTTGATCATAAACAGTTTTACCTCCTAATGTCCATTTATAAGGAACTCCATCAAATTGAAGCGCCAATATTAATGTATTAAACAATAAAACTATACCACATATTATCAATAATAATGACAATATAACTTGACAAATTGCAAATAATTTAGTGTTTTTAATTTTTTTCATTTTCATTTTCTTTTATAAATAAAATTTTACAATTATTAGAATAATCTAATTTAATTAATAATGTATTATATTTTTTATATTTTCTGATGTTAATTCTTTCATAATGCTAATATAATACATTTTTAATGAAATAAAAAACATTTGTTAAAAAAATGTTAAAAAATTATAAACTATTATAATATAATTTATGAATTTGTCGTTGATCTAATTTTCGGAAAGCATTTATAGGATTATAGAATGGTATATAATTCCATTCATTATATTCTATCATCCTTAGTTTTCTAACCTTCTCTACTTTATAAGAACGATATCCATAGTTAAAGTTAGCACCATTTTTGCGATTAAATAATCGAATTATATCTTGACCTTTACCTGATTTTACATACTCAATAAATCGTTTATTTAAAGCTACTTTTTCATTTTGTGTAAGTGCTTCGACATCTTTAAAAAAACCTTTGAATGTTTGGTAAAAAGATTCAAGAAAATCTAATCTAGTTTTATTAGGAAGCATATTTAAATTAATTCCTGAATATCCCCCTAATTTATTATTAATACAAAATAAAATTGGCGCCACGTCAATAAATTCTTTAGCGCCAAATCTTATTTGTATTTGGTCTGGTTCTCCATAAATAAATGTATAAATCATACCAGGTATTGGATACCCACCATTATGAGTTGTAACAATACTTTCTTGATCAGTAGATTCTATCTCAGTTAATTTACTATAACCCTTTTTATTTTGTATAAGATATTTGTCAAATAAAGTTAAATAAGAAATATCATTTATATCATTAATATTTTTAAGAAATTTATTTTCTTCTTTTGGACTTAACACATTTTTAATTTATTTTATTTTCGGTATAAACAACAAATTCATGGGCAAAATCATTAATTTCACTCATCAACTTTAATTTATATAAAATATCAAATATAATATCTGGTAAATCGCTTAAATATTCCATAAAATAAAGTGGTTCACCAACTAATTCTTCCCAATTATCAGCTACACATCTTGCAACTTCTATAACATCTGTTGGATCTGTAACATTTTGATTAACTAAAATTAATGCTTCTTTAATATCCATTTCATTTAGATTTGTAGCTAGATCATTTTGTGTTCCAAAAAATCTTGGTTGAGGTGGTGGTGGAGGCAAATCATATTTTTCTGTATTTGTAGCTGATTTAACTATTTGGTCTAAGGGACCATCAACAAAAGCTTGCATATCTTGAGTTGATATAGTTGATAAACTATCTTTTACTGTATGCATATGATACATATGGGTGTAATCACCTTTTCCCTTTTCATCAACATTTAACATTGTCAAAACATTTGATTCGAATCCATATTCTCTAAAAATCATTGCATCATTAAATGGTGTAGAAGTAACAATTGCATTAGGAAAATTATCCTGAATGCAAGCAGAAAATCTAGTTGGAATATTATCAATAAAAAAGTTATTTCCTAATCCAGTAAGCTCAAGATTTAATATCCATTTTACTGAAATATTATTCTTTTTTAAATATAAAGAAGCATATTTAGACCCTGCACCCATATAAGGTGGTTCTTCACCATCTAAAATAAGTAAATTAATAGCAGGATTTTTTATTTTATAAGCAATACAATTAATAACAGATGCACTATTATCATTTGCATTATCAGATTGTAAGTTTACAACATCATGATGAGCAGATAAAAACTTATCTGATGTGCCAAAACAATAAATATTATAAAAATATTTTTGGAAGTGTTCGCTCTTTGTTCGTACAATTTTATGTTCGATACCAAGACGAGTAAGTAAGTCAACTAAAAATTTAGCTCTATTGGAATACGATTTTCTGTTATCGTCTCTTACTTTGCAAAAATTATGTATTTCGTTTATCATTTAGCAAATATATTATTTTTTATTGACACCAAAAATTATTTTGAATATTTTTTTAATATCTTTACAACTTCAGTATGACCATTTTCAGAAGCCCATCTTAAAGCTTCATTATTATTAGCATGCAAATCAGCCCCAGCATCAAGCAAGACCTTTACAATCTCAACACGACCATTTTCAGAAGCCCATCTTAAAGCAGCATCATCATTAGCATGCACATTAGCCCCAGCGTCAAGCAAAACTTTTACAACGTCAGTATGACCATTTCTAACAGCCCATCTTAAAGCATGATCATCATTAGCATACACATTAGCCCCAGCGTCAAGCAAAACTTTTACAACGTCAGTATGACCATATCTAGAAGCCTCTCTTAAAACATAATCATAACTAGCATGCACATCAGCCCCAGCATCAAGCAAAATCTTTACAACTTCAGCATAACCCCTTTCAGAAGCACATCTTAAAGCTTCATTATTATTAGCATGTACATCAGCCCCAGCATCAAATAAAACCTTTACAATTTCAGTATTACCATTATTAGAAGCATATCTTAAAGCATAATCATTATTAGCATGCACATCAGCCCCAGCATCAAGTAAAACCTTTATAATTTTAGTATGACCATTGTTAGAAGCCCATCTTAAAGCATAATCATTATTAGCATGCACATCAGCCCCAGCATCAAGTAAAACCTTTATAATTTTAGTATTACCATTGCTAGAAGCATACATTAAAGCATAATCATCATCAATATGAACATCAGCGCCTTTTTCTAAAGCTAATTTAACTCCTTTTGTAAAACCATATTTTGCTGATTTAATTAATATCATGTTAGGACTTAAATTTTTAATATTATCTAATATTTCATCTTCAGATTTAGGTCTTAAAATATCTATAATTTCACTTATAAATTTTGCTTTCATTACCAAGTAGCTTTATATTTGTCTAAAATTTCTTGGGGATAAAGTTTGTGACTATTATTTTGTATTACATCTTCCCACCATCTAATTCCATAAGGTATTCTATCTAAAGCAAATTTAACTATATCATCTGTATGAACATAAAAAAATAAATCATGTCTTCCACCAGGTCCAGTATTATCTGGTAATGTAACCACTTCTTGTTCAAATTTAATTCTGGCACCTAATTCATTTTTCATAAAATTAATAAATTCCTCAATTGGGTGATCTCCAATTTCAGTTGCTGGCCATATACAAAGTTGGTCATATTTTCCATCATCAACATCAAGTTGTTGTTGATTCTTATCTTCCCAATTTTTTTCAATTTCATTAGGTATTTTATTTTCTATTATAAATTTTGCTTTCATTTTTATTAATTATTTTTAGGATACAAATGACCATCAAAATCAAATATATCACTTGTTATTTTATCCTTGATTAAATATTTAATCATTAATTTTTGTGATGCAACATATTTTCTAGTTTCAATTATATCATTAAATATTCTATATGTTAATAATTCATTAGTTATTTTATCAAATATTTCTTTGCTAATTTAATATAAATTTATTAATATCAGCTTTTGTTTTAGGTTTTAAGAAATTATTTATGTTTTCATTTACAAATGAACATGTTATTTTATTAAAAACTTCATCTATATCATCACCATATTGAATTTGTTTTTTTATAAATCCAGATATTTTTTTTACATATATATAAGCAAGCAAATAATCATCAAAATAATCTCGTGCCCATAATTTAGACGATAATTCGCCATAAACTTTTTCTAAATCTCTATCTATTTCTTGATCACTTTTTGGAGTTAAAATAGATTCATTAACATTTGATTCTACATATTCTTCTGCATTTGAAACAAACTCTCTAGTGCTATATCTGTCACCAAATAATTTGTCTCCAATTTCTTCAATATACCCCCCTATTTCCAAATTATGATGGTTTACATTATATTGTTCATAAGACCAATTATCAATATCTGTATGTGTCACACTTATCCATGAGTCTATATCTACCATTACTCCGTCACCATATAAATCAATAACAATTTTAAATTCTATAATAAAACATCCATCAATATTATGTTCATTAAATATTTCACTTTCAGGATCAAAATCAGCAGCATCAGGTGTCACAATTATTATAACTTTATCATATTTTTCATTCACTGTAAATTCTTGAAGACCATAACCATATTCATCAAGCGATTTTTTAGTATCAATAAGCAAATCGTCTACATATGATTTTTTAATTTCTATTATTTCTTCTTTGCTCTTTGGTTTTAAAATATCATTAATACCTTCATTAACATTTTTTCTTTTTTCTCTAGCATTTTTTAATAAACTTTCAATTCTAATACTTTTAGTATTAATTTTATAATTAGGTGGAATTGGAAATCCTGCATCTAATAACATTTTTAAAATTTCAATATAACCATGTTTAACAGCATTTTCGATCGCTTTATCTTTAATACCAGGTTTAGCTCCTGCATCTAATAGTACTTTTACAGTTTCAGTATATCCACCTGAAACTGCTGATTGTATTGATTCTTCATTATTAGCATGAACATCAGCCCCATAATCTAATAATAATTTAACAATATCTGTAAGACCTTCTTCACTATTAAATCTTAAAGGAGCATCATTAAGAATATGCACATCAGCTCCTTTATCTATAAAAAATTTTATAGTTTCATAATCATATAATTGTTCTAATCTTATTTTTGTTATATCAGCACCATTATCTATTAAAAAATTTACAATATTAAGTTTCCCTTTTTCACTATTTATTCTTATCATAAATCCATTTTTACAATTAATATTAGCTCCTGCATCTACTAATATTTTAATAATTTCTTTATTACCATTCCAAGAAATTTTACATAATGCACTATCTAATTCTTTTTGTAAATATGAATAGTTTTTAAGAGCTGATTTAACCCCGTCTATAAAACCAATTTTAGATGACATAAATAATATATGTTCAGGACTTAAACCATCAAGTTTAACCCATATTTCTTTGTTAGATTTTGGCTTAAATATATTCATTATTTTTGATATCTATTATTTTCTTTATTGTAATCAAACCTACCCCCTAATATTCCTAATTTAGTCATTATGTCTTCTGTAAAAATATAAAATTTAGCTCCATATTTAGTAGCCCATTCATTTAATGCAGCAAATTTAGCTTCATTAATAAGATACTCTTTAGCTAACATATTAAATCTTTTTTGTTCTTTTAAAGTAGAATTTTGTTTTGGAGGTATTGGTTTCTTTAATTTATATTTAGGTTTTACTTCTATAAACCATTTTTCTGTTTTTTCAGTACCCTTATCTACTTCAACCCAAAAATCCGTATTATAATTCTTTATAATCCAATTTCTGGGGTTATTTGGATCAAGGCCCTGTTTTTTACATTCTTGTAATTTAGTAACTCTATCATAATACGGGATCTTTATTGGCTCTGAAGACCATTTTAAAACAGAAGGAGAAGCATCACACCATTTCATAAATGCAAATTCCCATGAACTTCTATAAATAATAAGGTTTGGGTCACCTATATATTTTGCATTATTTTTTATTCTATAATATCCTTGTTTTGTTTTTGCATTGTCAGATGTATTTGGGCGGTGCCATTTTTTATAAGCATCATTACTCATATTAAAATATTTTTATTTATATATCTATAATAGGTTTAGATATTTAGAACTATATGAAAACCTTTATATATAATATATATGACACAACAAGATATTGATAATTATAATAATCGTATTAAATTACAAGAATTTAATATAAAAAAACAAAAATCATTATATAATGAAATTTATAATTTTACTATAAATTTTAATAATATAAAATGGAATGAAAGACTCTATAGATTTTTTAATAATAATTTAAAAAAATCTAAATGTAAATATTGTAACAAAGAAACAAAATTTAATAATTTAACTACT
>Ga0075113_1000055_pt1 | contig 41556 bp, 32 predicted proteins | sample AntAceMetag02UKA_FD_69788 | JGI IMG/M metagenome (GOLD analysis project Ga0075113, IMG submission 69788) | Saline lake microbial communities from Ace Lake, Antarctica - Antarctic Ace Lake Metagenome 02UKA | ecosystem: Environmental > Aquatic > Non-marine Saline and Alkaline > Saline | place...
GTTAGGAATCGAAAAAAGTGAATATATGTTTTTCGAACTTGTGAGAAAAATATATGAACGGTGAGCCTATGTGTTGAGATGAATAACGAATGAAATGAGGAAATGAATCCAACTTAGGTAGATGATTCCTAGTTCTAAAAAATTAACCAATGAAATGAGTATTATTTTTAGAGAGATTAGTAGATTCCTATTATAAATAAAATAAAGAAATAAACCCAACTTAAATAAGTGATTTCTAATAAAAAATATTAACAATCCCCCAACATCTCAAATTAAAAACTTTATAAAATAAACATATTGGTTATAATATAAACATGATTTTATTAAAAAATAAAAAAGCTACTTTTAATTATGAAGTTCTAAAAAGATATACCTCTGGCATTTCTTTGATTGGCTCTGAGGTAAAATCTTTAAAAAATAAAAAAGGTTCTTTTGAAGGATCTTTTGTTTCTATTTTAAAATCAAAAAAAAATATAAATAAAAATGAATTAGTTCTGAAGAATTTTTTTATTCCTCCTTATCAAGAAAAAAATACTTTAAGTTCTTATGATCCATACGGAGAAAGAAAATTACTTTTAAAAAAAGATGAAATTAAACAGATTTTAAAAAAGATGAAATCAGATAGATTAACTTTGATTCCGATATCTTTTTTTGTTGAAAGAAATTTAATTAAATTAGAATTTGCACTAGCTAGAGGAAAAAGAAAGTTTGATAAAAGAGAAGATATTAAAAAACACGATCAAAATCGTGATTTAGAGAGGGATATTAAAGTTAAATTTAGGTAACATTATTTCTTATTAAAGATTATTTACAACAGTTTTTACATCTTTTGTGGTAAGACCTAATTCATTCATTAATAATTTTTTTACAGCAAATTCTATATTTTGTGGAATTCATGTTTTAGGATCTTCATATTTTCTAAAGTTTTGTTTAAAATTAGTATTTTTTGTTTTAATTTTTACATGTAGGCAATTAAATCTTTCATTATAATTTATTATATAAAAAATTATTTTTGAGCTGAAAATTTTGTTACCTTCTAAATCAGTATCTAGATAGATGCCTTTGTATTTTAATAAACCTTTTTGAGTATTAAGATCTATTAAATTATTTAATGAAGAAGATTTTTCAAATGTTGAGTGTAAAACTGAATGGCCATCGATTCTATTTTGGTTAAAATCTTGTGATATTATATTAGATAAATTTTTTTCTGGTTTTGGTTTTCTAAATTCAGATTGGTAAGTTGGTTTTGTTATTTTTGATAAATAAAATTCCCCCTCAATTAAATGGAAATTAAGTATTTTATTATTTGATTCTGGGGAAGTATTTTTTGGAAACATTTTATTTATTCTATCTGTAAAATAATTCATCTATTTATTATAAATTAAATATGTTATTTGTCAATACACGATAAAAATACCAATATGGTATTTTTGTTTTGGAAACAGAGAGAGAATCGACCATATTGTTTCTAAGTTCAAATTTCGCAAGGCTCGTTTTCACTAAGAACAATTAGGCACAACTCATCTATTTTCTCCGAAAATATGATTCCATTGGTTCGAATCCTACATAAGTGAATAAATTCACTTATTCTCTTTTCCGCTAAAAAAATAAAAAAACCTCAAAAGAGGTTTTTATTTTTTTGCGGAGAAGAGAGGATTCGAACCTCCGGTCCGGTTTAACCCAGACATGTCCTTAGCAGGGACACGCTTTCAACCACTCAGCCACTTCTCCAATATATTTGCCTAGTAAAACTAAGTAAACGCTAGTTTAACATATTTAAGTCCTTTTATCCAAATTATATTAAATAAAATTAACTTAATTTAAATATTTCTTTAATGTATATATCCAATCTTCATCAACATCACCTTCAGAAGCTTGTTTTTCTTTCTGTTTTAAGAGCCATTCAAGATAACCTTTATCTTTTTTAGAAACATCTTCCACAGTTAAGTCTATATATTTTCCAAAAACAAATTTTTTTATTAAAATTGGTTGAGTTGAAATTAAAACCATTTCATTTAAAAGATCTTTTCTTTCTTTTTCTGGATAAAGCTCTGATATTTTTTTATATAATCTTTCAAATAAAGCTTTTAATACAATAACATCACCTAAGGCATCATGGGCTCGGGCTCCTACTGTGTTTAGTTTTAAAGCATATCTTAAATATTGTAACCGATAAGCTCTTAACTGCCCTTTCGGATCTAAAAATTGAGCTAACTTGTAAGTATCAATAAAATTAATAGTTTGAACATCTTCTTTTTCCAGCATTTTTATATCAAACTTTGCGTTATGAGCAATTAAAATATTATCTTCATTAGAAAGAATTTTTTTTAATTCAGTTTTAAATATTGAATCAGAGAATTTTTCTTTATTTTTTACATCAGCATCTGTATAATGTGTTGCCTCACTTGCTTCAGTTGATATTGGTAATGGCGGTAAAAACAATTCACTTTCTTCCCTATCTTCTAAAATATAAGCAACCTGAAATATTTTGTCTTCTTTTTTTATTCCTGTAGTTTCTGTATCTAGAAAAACTAAATTTTTTAATATATTATTTATCATCTGTATATTTTATCAATTTTCCTTCTTAAAAGCTATCGAAAAATTGTATTAAAATTGTAAAACATCTGTAAAACATTATAAATATAAAAAAGACTATGGAATACGTTGCTAAGAACTATTTATTAAATTTAGTTGTTATTAATGTTTTACAAAGTTTTGTAAAACATTAATAACATATGTTTCACGTGAAACATATGTTACTATTTATTAAATTTTATTTTTTATACTTTAAAATTTATAAATATAGGTATAATGAGTAGTATTTTTTACATGTAGACAATAAAATATTGTTTCACGTGAAACATTATCTATTAAAAAAGATAATAATCTTAGTTTATGTGCTAAATATGTTTCACATGAAACATATTTATTTAAATTAGTGTTGCTTTTAAAAAAGAATGTTTCACGTGAAACATTATTTTGTTCTATTTATACCTAAAAAGTTCTTTTGATATGTTTCACGTGAAACAATATTTATCTTTTTTTATATTTTTAATCTTTATAAAAATTTAATGTTTCATGTAAAACATTAAAAACCTTATTTTTTTATAAAAAAAGCATGCTCTATGTAGAGATGTTTCATAAAAAACATCTTTATTTTATAAAAATTGCTTAAAATATGTTTCACATGAAACATTGAAACGATAAACTCTTTAAATATCGCTGTTTCGCAATATTATGTAAAACAAAAAAATAATGTTTTACAAACTTTTGTAAAACATTACTTTTTATTATTTAATTTTATACTTCTTATGTATTTTTTTTATTTCTTTATTTTCTTCTTCTAAAATTTTTTCTTTTCCTTCTTTTGATAATGTAAATAGTTCATCCTCAGTCATTTTTTCATATTCAAGAACTTTTTCTTTTAAAAATTTTAAGTTATTTTTTTCTGGATTATGAAGGGTAAGGTTCATTAATGAATTTAAAATTAATCCAATTTTTTTTCCAGGTTTAAATCCCATTTTTGAAATCATAATATCTCCATTTATTTTTAAATCTTTTACCGAAATAGGGCTTCTTAATACTTCATCCATCATGGCCTCATACTGTCTCAATCTGTAAGGTTCTTCTTTTGGTCGACCCATTCCAATACGATCACAAATTCTAAGCTTAATTAAATCTCAAATATTTTCTTCTCCAACATTTCTAATAATTCTTCGAACTGCAGATAAAGAAATTTCATCTGGATCTGAAAAAAACATATGTCATCTAATTAAGGTTGTAACTTTATTAATTATTTTATTTGGAAAATTTAATCTTTTTAAATTTTTTTTCGCAATCCTTTCCCCGAGAACTTCATGGCCATAAAAAGTATTTCCTTGTTTTTTATCTGATCATTTAGCGGTAGGGACTTTACCTACGTCATGAAATAACCCAGCTAGTCTTAATTCTAAAGACCAATTTTTATCAACCGCATGTTGCATAGTTCTAGATAGATGTTCAAAGACATCATAACGATGAGAACCTCCTTGAATTACTCCGATAGAGTTTGATAGGTCTTTAGATATATATTCTAATATATTTAATTCATTAGATAGAAAAAAAGCATTTATTGGATTTTTGCTATTTAAAATTTTTATAAATTCATCACGAATTCTCTCATTAGAAATAGTTTTTAAAAGTTCTTTATTTTTAGAAATAGATTCCTTTGTTTCTTTTGAAATTTTAAAATCAAGTTGGGCTGAAAAACGAATAGCTCTTAAAATTCTTAAAGCATCTTCCTGAAATCTTTCATCTGGATTATTGACAGTTTTTATTATTTTTTTATTTAAATCAGAAACTCCTTCAAATAAATCAATCAACTCTTCCGTTAATGGATTGTAGGCAAGTGCATTAATTGTAAAGTCTCTTCTTTTTAAATCATCTTCAATATTATTTGAAAATTGAACATCGTCTGGGTGGCGATTATTTGAATAACCAGATTCTATTCTATATGGTGTAATTTCAATAGTTCTTAATGACTTTAAAAAAACTAATGTTTCACGTGAAACATTAGTTTGATGTTTTACATTAGTTTGTAAAACATTAGAATCTTCTTGTTTCACAAGTGTTTCACAAGATGTTTTGCAGATATTGTTAATTGTTTTACAGTTACAGCTATTCTCTATTTCTTTTATTTTTTTATCAATCTCATCATTCACTACCCCTACAGTTCCAAAGTCATTTTCATAAAATGTATGTTCAAAAATATTCTGAATTTCTTCAGGTTTTGCATTCGTGGTCAGGTCTCAATCAGAAGGAATTTTGTTTAAGATTAAATCACGGACACATCCACCAACTAAAAAAGCTTCAAAATTATTTTCATTTAATTTTTCAATTATTTCAATTATTTCAACAGGTACCTTTAATTTAATTTTTGTCATTTTTATTCTTTAATTATTTTTAAGTATATCATTATTTTCTAGCGATAGTTAAAATCTATGATAGAATAATCAGGTATGGATCTTGTGATTGTTAACATTAATGAAAAAATATTTGAGGGGGAATTAAAGAAAATATTCTTACCAACTGTTTCTGGCGATATTGAAATCTTACCAGGACATACGCCCTTTCTAGCTCCTTTAAAAAAGGGTATAATAAAATACATTGATGGTGAAGAAAAAGAACAAAAACTTGAAATTGAAAATGGTTTTGTGGAAGTAAATAAAAACAAAACTATTATTATATTATAAAAATAAAATTAAATAAAAAAATATGTTTGGAATAGGAGATGCAGCAAAAAAATTAAAAGATAAGGCTAAAAATTTAGCGATGAAGAAAATGTTGGAAAAACAAATGAGCCAACTTTCTCCAGCACAAAGAGTTGTTGTAATGAAAATGCTACAGGACAATCCAGAATTTTTTGAAAATATTGCAAAAGAAATTGAACAAGAAGTAAAGGCTGGAAAAAATCAAATGGCTGCAGCGATGTCAGTAATGAAAAAACATCAAGCAAAAATGCAGGAGTTAATGATGAAATCAGCGGGAGGAAATCCAGTCGCAAATAATAGAAATTTAAAATAATTAAATAATTAAAAACAGAATAAAAATTCTGTTTTTATTTTTGAGACAAAAATGAGTAATTTATTTAATGACATATTTAAAAATATTGAAACACCTATTTTTATAAAAATTGGAAAGGTTTTTAATTTACCTGAAAATAAAATTAAAGATTTTTCTAAAGATTCTATCCAAATTTTATTAGGAGGTCTTATGAAAAATATAAATAATTCTAAAGATGCAAAAAAAATTATTGAAATTTTAGAAAAGGATCATTTAAATAATTTAGAAAATATTGATATTATTTTAAATAAATTTATTGAAAAAAAACCTGAAAAGATTTTAGAACATATTTTTAATGATAAAAAAAATCTCGTTATAAAAAAAATCTCTAAATTAAATAAAATAAATATTAATATAACTGAAGAAGTTTTAGAAAAAATAACTTGTCTTTTTATGGGATCGTTGGCCCAAACTATTTCAAGAACAAATATGAACGGAGATGTTTTTCTAAAAGTTTTAGAAATGGCTTATGAGTCAGATTTAAAAAATAACAAAATACTGAGCATTTTAGAAGAAAAAAAAAAGTTTAATTTTTTTAATTTATTTAAAAAATAAAAAAATCCGTAATGGATTTTTTTTAATGATTGATTTTAATTTATTAAAGTATTTAGGATTTGGTCAACTTCTCTAAAAACTATATTCATTTCATTCGTTAATTTTTGCAGCCTTAGTTTTTCCGCTCATGGTTTTATTTTACTGCGTTCGTAAAGCATACTTTGCTGCTTTCAAATCCTTCCAAACAATACAAAAATCAGAAAACCCAACCTGTATAGGTTGGGTTTTGAATTCCTGTCCGCTTGGAAGGATTTGAACCTTCGGCCGTCAGCTTAAAAGGCTGCTGCTCTACCAGCTGAGCTACAAGCGGATATTAAGTAAACCCTAAGACTTTCTCAATGCGAAATATTGTATCAAATAAAGGGTAAAAACACAATAGAATTACATATTATGTAAGTTTGGGCAACTTATGGTTATTTATATATAAAAAATTAAATTTATTTCATTTATATAACGCGCACTCGTTCGGTTATAAAAATATTAAGCTTCACTTTGTTCAGTTTATATTTTAATAACTCTCACTCATTATGTTATAATCATTTTATGTTAAATTTTCATATAGTAACTATTTTTCCAGAAGTTTTTGATTCATATTTAAATGAGTCTATTATAAAAAGAGCTATCAAAAACAAAAAGATTTCTGTTAAGTTTTATAACCCAAAAGATTTTGCTGAAAAATCTAATAATCCAGAATTAACAAAACCAATAGATGATACTCCATTTGGGGGAGGACCAGGAATGGTACTAAAAGCAGAACCATTTTTAAAGGCTATTAGAAAAGCAATTGGTAAAAAGACTAAATATAAACTTTTCTATTTTTCACCAAGAGGAGATTTATTTAATACTAAGTTTGCAAAAAAAATCGCTCGGAGCAACGATAAAAACCAGATAAAAGATTTAATTTTAGTTTCTGGTAGGTATGAAGGAATTGATTCTAGGGTCGAAGAAATTTATAAAGGAGAAAGAATATCAATTGGTAATTTCGTATTGACCGGAGGAGAATTACCAGCTATGGTTTTAATAGATTCCATATCTAGACAAATCTCAGGAGTCTTAGGTAATATAAACTCTTTAGAAGAAGAAAGAATTTCTGCTGGTAAGTTTTATACTAAGCCATCAGAGTTTAAATGAGCAAAAAAACTTTATAAAATACCACAAATTTTACTATCTGGAAATCATAAAAAGATAGAAGAGTGAAAAAATAATAATAAATAAATGTTGTTATTTTGCAATAAGTTATAAGTAGAAAGCCTTGTATATACGATACTAATCGTACTTCCCAGCTATTGCTATATTTTTATATTTGTGTTATTATTTTATTAATATAGAATAAGTCAAAAAAGAGAAAATTATTAAAAATTTATTTATAAAATATATGAAAAGTACACCGACAACAATAAAAAAAATCCTGAAAGAATTGCCAGATAGATATAAAGATATTTTAATTAAAAGATATGGTTTAGAAAAAGGTGTAAAAAGACATACTTTAGAATCAATCGGACAAGACTATTCAATTACAAGAGAAAGAGTTAGGCAAATAGAAAACGCGGCTAAAAAATCAATATTAGAAACTGAAGTATTATTAAACTATACTAAAGAATCTGTTAAAAAATTAAAACAAGTTATTGATACATTAGGTGGAGTTATAACTGAACAAGATATTTTAAATCACTTTACTACAGATGAAGATGAACAAGACCATATTCATTTCTTACTTAATTTATCAGAACCATTTTTTGTAAAACAAAATAAAAACTTTAAAGATAAAATTTGATATACAAAAGAAAAAAACTTTGAAGCTTTCGAAAAATCACTAGATCATTTATATAAAAATTTAAATACAAATGAGATTTTAACTGAAAAAGAAATTTTAAATAAATTTATCGATGGAATGAAACCATATACTAATGATAAAAAATTATTAAAATTAAAAATAGTTAAAAGATTGATTGAAGTATCTAAAAAAATTGGTTCAAATAAAATTGGAAATTGAGGATTAGCAAAATCTAAACATATCAATTTAAAATCTGCTAGAGATTACGCGTATTTAGTTTTAAAAGAAAAAGCAAATCCTTTACATTTTAGAAAAATAGCAGAATCAATTCAAACTAAATTTGATAAAAAGATTAATGTAGCAACAGTTCATAACGAATTAATAAAAGATAAAAGATTTATATTAGTTGGTCGTGGAGAATATGGATTAGATGAATGAGGAGACTATAGTGGAGGAACAGTTGCTGATGTTATAAAAAAAGTTTTAAAAGATAATAAGAAAGCAATGGATAAAAACGAAATTGTAGAAAAAGTTTTAGAACAAAAGAACGTTAGAAAACAAACAATTTTAATTAACTTATCTAAAAAAGATTTTAGAAGAACTAAAGACGGAAAATACGCTTTAGTAAAATAAAATATAGTATATAATTAATCTATTAAGAAATAATATAGAATAGTAATTTAAAAAATATGATTACTGCTAGATAATAAATATGCCTGCTACTAGATAAAAAGAACAGTTAGAATACTAAAATAAACAAAAAGATGGGAAATGCTACGCATTTCCCATCTTTTTTATTAGATGTATAATTATTATATGTTAAATATATTTAAAAAGATTAGATTAGAAAATTTAAAGAGAGTTTTAAAAGAAACTTTCAATAGATTACCGTTATCAGTTTTAATTTCATTATCAATTTTCGTTACATTAATTATAAGGATTTACATTCAAGATTTTGGTCAGGATATAGAAAATATTATAGATAAAAGTATTTTTGCTTTGTCGGTTACTTTTTTCTTTTCAGTTGGAATCTATTTATTTACGGAAACTATAGGAGTTTCAAAGGCTAAAAAATGGTTCTTTCAAATAGATTCTTTAATTTTTGGATTTCTATTCTTCTATTTTTTTGAAGAAAATCTTTTTACAAATTTCCAAGAAGAAACTCTCGTATATATATTGTCTACTACTATGGGTGTTATTTTATTTATCTTCATTGCTCCATTTATTCAAAAGATTTTAAATAAACATTTAATTCAAAGAGAATTTTATATTTATTCATTTCATTTATTTATTAGAATTCTAATGTCTATAATAGTAGGAGTTTCAGCTATGCTATTAGGTTTTGCGGCATTACAATCAGTTTTTACCTTATTTGATTTAAATTTTATAGATGAATCTAAAGCTTTCATGTATTGAGCTACTTTTTCATTATCACTTTTTGCTCCGATTTTCTTTTTAACAAACTTACCTTCCGTGAAGGTTAATCAAAAAGATAAAGTTGAAGATAATAAATTTTATTCTTTCTTAGTTAATTTTGTTGGACTTCCAGCAATCTCAATTTATTTTTTAATTTTATATTCATACACAGTTAAAGTTTTAATGAATTTTTCAGAATGGCCTCAAGGTGAAGTTGCTTGGATGGTTATTGGATTTTCATCTTTTGGATATTTAATTTATTTTGCTTCATATATATTTGAAGAAAAAATTAAAACAATAGAAATTTTTAGAAAATATTTTCCAATAGCAGTCATTCCTCAAATCACAATGTTATTCTACGCTATTTTCTTAAGAATTAATCAATATAACATTACTATTAATAGATATTTAGTTGTTGTTTTAGGAATATGGTTATTATTTATTTCTTTATATTTCATATTTTCAAAGAAAAGATATTTAGGAACTTTAGTTTATTCTTTAGTTATTACAATATTAATTATTTCAATTGGACCTTGGTCAGTTTATTTATATCCAGAAGGAAGACAGCAAGATAAAATGGTTGAAAATCTAAAAGAAGCTAATATTTTAGTTAAAGATGAAATTAAGCCTTTAGAAAATTATTCAGATATTTCAGATGAATTAAGTGGAAATGTTTATGGAAACATAGAATACCTATGTAATTTCCATGGATGTAAAACTTTAGATTTTATTTTTGAAAAAGAAATAAATGAAATTAAAAAAGAACATGAAAAAAATTGAAAAAAAGGTCAAAAAGAAAAATTAGAATTTGCTCAAGATGAAGAAAGAGTAAAAAATATAGAAGAACAAGAATATAGAGGAATAAGTAATTGGGAATTAATTTCTGAATTATCTAAAAAGATAAAAGTAAAAAGATATTTTAAAAATAGCAATGAAAGAGAAGAAAAATTTATTTCGTTCTATAGTAAAGATGGTTTTAATCAGGAAAGTATTAAAGTTTCTGGTTATGATTATTTTTTAAGAATATTTTCAGATGTAGATTCTGAATTCTGTAATGAAATTAAAGCTGATAATAGGTATAAAACTATAATAAATAATATAACAGAAGAATTGATAGTTTATTATGAAGATGAAGAGATAGAAATATTTTCTTTGAAAGAAGTCTTTAAAGAAATTTTAAAAGAAAAAGACAATGGAATAGAAGAATTTGTAAATAATTATCAAATAGAAAGCGAGAAAATGACTTTTGTTTTAAATGGTAAAAAATTAGAAGTTAAAATTAATTTTGATAATGTTTCTATTCTAAATCCAGACTATAAATCAGATGAAGATGAAGATAGGAGTGAATTCCCAGTAAAAACATTATCTTATACATCGGGATATATTTTAATGAAGATAAAATAATTTTAAAAAAATATAAATTATGGTATTGTTAGAAAATTATGTTGAAGAGAAAAGAAATAAAAATTGCCTATCAAGGAGTTAGAGGTACTTATTCAGAAGAGGCTATTTTAGAAATAGCGGGTAAAAATAATATAAATTTTAAACCAGTAGGATCTTTAGATTTTAAAGATCTTTTTGAAAATATTGAAAGGGATGGTTTGGGTTTAGTTCCAATAGAAAATTCAAATGCTGGAACAGTTGCTCCTTGTGTAGATTTACTAAAAAAATATGATTTTGAAATAATAGGTGAATATTTTTTTACAGTTAATCATACATTATTAGTAAATAAAGGAATTAATATTTCAATGATTGAAAAAGTATATTCTCACCCACAAGCTCTTTCTCAATGTTCAGAATTTTTAAATAAGAACAAGTTAGAAGCTGTTGCTTTTGGGGATACTGCCGGATCTGCAAAATATATTGCAAAAAATAATATAAAAGATATTGCTGCTATAGGTTCAAAAAGATTAGCAGATATTTATAATTTAAAAATTATTAAAAGAAAATTTCAAAATTCAAAAGATAATATTACTCGTTTCTTATTGGTAAAAAATAAAAATAAAAAATATCCTTTCATTAAAAAATTAAATAAAACAACAGAAGAAAAAACATCTGTTATTTTTGAAACAAGACATATCCCTGGAGTTTTATATAAAACACTAGGCGGATTTGTTTCAAACGGAATAAACTTAACTAAAATAGAATCTCGTCCGAGCGGAGATAAAGGATTTCATTATTATTTTTATTTAGAATTTGAAGGAAATTTAAAATCAAAAGAAGCAAAAAATGCAATTGAAGAATTAGAATTCTTTAGCAAATCTTTAAAAATATTAGGATCTTATAAACAGATTTAAATCTATAAAAGATTTTAATAATTACCACGTCGTCTAATGGTAGGACTATCGGTTCTGATCCGGTCAATCTAGGTTCGAATCCTAGTCTGGTAGCATATAAAATAAAAAAGTCACTTTGAATAAAGTGTCTTTTTATTTTATACTATCCAGACTAGGATTCGAAAAAAGCGAAGTATGTTTTATGAACGAAGTGAAATAAAACCACGAGCGGAATGACTAAGGCTGCAAAAATTAACGAATGAAATGAGTATAATTTTTGGAGAGGTTAGTCGAGCCCTAGCGTGGTAGCATGCAAAATAAAAAAAAAAGATTAAAAATTTGGATAAAATAAAATAAAGTAGTTTCTTTTTGAATAAATATTATTTGACAAATAATAATAAATTGATATTCTATTTTAATTAAAAAATTAGAATGAATGAATTTAAAGAAAACATAGAAACTCCAGAAGAAAATATTTTTTGTAAAATAGGAGATACATCAATAAGTTGTTCAGAGGCTTTCTTTATTGTATTGCCTTTTTTAGCATGATCTTTATTTATTTGGTATAAAAATTATAAATAAAAAATTTAAATTAGTTGTCTTTGCAAACGACAGTGAAGCAATCTAGAATATATTTATTTTAAAACTGGAGCTCTTTATTCCATTCGCTTATTTCTAACACTTCGTTCATTTGTGTTATAGAAGTTTATATAACATGCACTCATTCGGTTTTAGAAAATTAAATTCACTTTGTTCATTTATTTCCCATAACACTCACCCGTTGTGTTATAATTCAGCTTATGAATTTATCTCAAATTAGAAACTTTTCTATTATTGCCCATATTGATCATGGGAAATCTACTTTATCTGACAGAATGATTGAAGCTACTGATACTGTTGAGAAAAGAAAGATGCAGAATCAAATTTTAGATAATATGGAACTAGAAAGAGAAAGAGGTATTACTATTAAAATGCAACCCGTTTCCATGAAATATGAATTTAAAGACGAAGAATATTCTTTAAATTTAATAGATACTCCGGGGCATATTGATTTTTCATATGAAGTTTCAAGAGCTATGCAAGCTGTGGAAGGTGCAGTTTTATTAGTTGATGCTACTCAAGGAATTCAAGCTCAAACTATGACGACTTTAGAAATGGCTCAAGAAGCAGGATTAAAAATTATTCCAGCACTATCTAAAGTAGATTCCCCTTTAGCTAGAATAGAAGAAATTAAAGAAGAACTAGCTTTATTGGTAGATTGTGAAATGGAAGATATAATCGAAACATCAGGTGTAACAGGAGCAGGAGTTAAAGAACTTTTTAAAAAAATAATTGAAGAAGTTCCAGTACCTGAAACTACATATAAAGAACCTAATGATTTTAGAGCTTTAATTTTTGATTTTAAATATCATGAGAATAAGGGAATTATAGTTTTTGTAAGAATTTTAGATGGAGAAGTTTCTAAAAATAATTCTTTAAAATTTAAAGTTGCAGGTGAAAAATTCCAAGCTTTAGAAGTTGGTATTTTTTCTCCAGAAGAAAATCCTCAAGAAAAATTAGTCGCAGGACAAATAGGATATATAGTAACTGGAATTAAGAAACCCGGGGTTGTTTCTGTTGGTGATACTTTGGTAAATACTAAAAATGATTTACCTGAATTTGGTGGATATAATAAACCAGCACCAGTTGTTTGAGCTTCAGTTTATCCAGAATCTCAAGATGATTTTGATATGCTTCGTCCAGCTTTAGAGAAGCTACAACTTACAGATTCATCTTTAAGTTTTGAAGAAGAAACATCAGGATCTCTAGGTAGAGGATTTAGATGTGGATTTTTAGGAATGCTTCATTTGGAAATTATTACAGAAAGACTTAGAAGAGAATTTAATATTGATCTTATAATTACTCATCCAACTATTATATATAAAGTAACTTTAAAATCAGGGGAAGAAAAAACAATTTATAATCCTGCATTTTTCCCAGACTTTGGAGAAATTGATGAAATTAACGAGCCTTGAGTGACTCTTAAAATAATGACACCTAATAAATATTCAGGATCTATTTCACAATTATTTTTTCGTCATGAGGGATTTATAGAAAATAATATTGTATTTGGTGATGAAAGAATCGAAATTACTGGAACTATTCCACTTCGTGAATTAATGAGAGGATTTTTTGATAAATTAAAATCAGTAACATCGGGATATGCTTCACTAGCTTACGAAATAGGAGAATATAAAAAAGCTAATGTTACAAGATTAGATATATTTTTAGCTGATGAACAGATAGTAGCTTTTTCTAGGGTAGTATCATTGGATAGAGTAGAAGAGGAGGCAAAATCTGCTGTAGAAAAATTACATAAAGTAATGCCAAGGCAAAATTTTGTAATGAAAGTTCAAGCTAAAGCTTTAGGAAAAATTATTTCTTCAAAAACTGTAAAAGCGTACCGTAAGGATGTAACAGGAAAACTTTATGGTGGGGATATTACAAGAAAGAAGAAACTTTTAGAAAAACAAAAAAAGGGTAAAAAGAAAATGAAAGCTATGGGTCAGGTTAATATTCCTCAAGGAGTATTTCTTAAAATGATGAAGAGCGACTAAGTTGTTTAAATAGAATAAAAAAAAGAGGATTTGCATAGCAAATCCTCTTTTTTATTGAATGTATTTAGAAACATACCTTCCTAAACAAATCTTCGTTCTCATCTTTCGGAAGCTCAACTTTAATTTTTCTTTTCTTGGAATGAATATATTCAAATAAAAACATAATCAAAACAATTCCACCTCATGCCCCAAAGAATCCTAATTTATTATAGAAAACATTTTGGCTTGAAACTAATAAGTTAAAAATTGTATGAATGATTGTTGCAAAAAATAATCCAAGAAAAGCAAAAGAAACCCTAATTATTCTTCTTCTAAAAAATACCATTGAGATAAAGAAACCTATAATTGCTGAAGTTGTTGTATGAAGTAATGTTGCTCCGATAAATCTGTAGCTTCCGTCTATTAAAATTTTTAAATAATCAGAGTGAGTTATTAATTCAACAATATAATAAGTATTTTCAACAGCAGAAAAACCAAGAGCTGCTACAATCATATAAAGCATAGGATCTACTCTTTCATCAGCCCAAACTGTTCCAAGAGCTACCGCAAACACAGAAAAAAATTTCAAAAATTCTTCAACAAAAGAAAATAAAATTGTTTGATCAAGGCTTCTTAAATTTAATTGATGAATAAAAGATTGGGCCAATAAGGCTACAAATGCACTAATTATTCCAAGGATAAAAGTTTCTAAAATCAAAGGTTTAGGTTCTGGTTTTTCAGTATCTTCTCTAAATCAAAAAAATATCCAAAAAATCATTGGTAATATTCCACCCACTGCTGCGTACAATCAAGCTTTTTCCATATGACGCAATAATAAATTATTAAATTGCTAAAGTCAATAAATAGAATTTTGGTGTAGATTTTATTTAAAATGATGATATAATATGGAACATCAAATAGTTAATAAAGTGAGGTAGGTTAGGTTTATAATTTTTGTGAAAAAATTACTGAGTTTAGTACATACTATTTTTTAATTTATTTGATATTAATAAGTAAATATATATAGTATATGTCAAAAGGAACAATTATAAGATTAACAGACAAAGGATTTGGATTTATTCAAGTTGAAGGTCAAGAAAAAGATTTATTTTTTCACGCTAACGAATTACAAAATATCGACTACAATGACTTAAAAGAAGGTCAAGAAGTTGAATTTGAAATCGTTGATGGAGAAAAAGGACCAAGCGCTACAAACGTAAGCTTAGTATAATTAGATTTATCTAATTAATTAAAATAAAGAGTACAAAGTACGACTATATTTTAATATATACAGAGTTAAAAAACTACTAAATTTATTTAGTGGTTTTTTATTTTAATAATTTTTAAATTTATTTAAGTAACATTAAATAGAATCTAAATTAATTTAAATTTTTTATTTATTATTTTCTTATGTAGAGTTAGTTTAAAAAATTTATTTATAGTTTTTTTTGTTTATAAATATATTAGAATCGGGGTCAAGTTTCTGATAATTTTGTTCGTGCTATTCACTCCAAAATCATAAGAACTTCCTCCCAAGGCTTGTTTATTTTTTTTCATTTCATTCTAAAAAATATAACTCCGTCTTTCGATTCCGTCGGAAAGCAAAGAAGTTTGCTTTCCTTATTCCACACATAAAAAAACCACAAACAAGTTGTGGTTTTTCTTTTTTTGTGCGGGATGCCGGAATCGAACCGGCAACCGCTGCTTGGAAGGCAGAAATTATAGCCGTTTAACTAATCCCGCAAAATTTATTTTTTAAATAAATAAAAAATAAAAATCAGTAAATAAATTTACTATGAGAATTATATCAAAAAAAAAATCTAAATCAATAGATTAATTTATTTTTTCTTTTTTATTCTAAAATAGCTTTTCAAAAAAGCTTTAAAAAACAATAGTTGTGAGTGTTTTTATAAAGCTTGACTTTTTTAGCTTTTTCTATATAATGACTCTCACTGTTTTGTAAATTTTGCAAAATGGTCAATTAGTTCATTGACAACCAAATAATAATAAAACAATTGTAATTGTTTTAATAATGTTTTTTCGTTTATTTTGTTTTTTAATTAAAACAAATAAACACAATTCTACTATATATAGTAGAAACACAGGATACATATTTATATGTATTTGCATTTTTAAAATGGTTACTCGTGAAAAGTATTAATCGTTAAGATTAATATGCAACAACAATAGAGAACAGCAAATCAAGCAAAACTCATTTGTATAATTTTTATTTATAAAATTTATACTAAATAGAATAATCGTATTTTTGGAATTTTCTAATGAAAGTTTCAATAAGAGCGTATGGTGGATGCCTTGACTGACAATAGCGATGAAGGACGTGGTAAGACTGCGATAAGCTTCGGGGAGATGCCTAACAATCAATATAACCCGGAGATTTCCGAATGGGGAAACCCTATCAAGTAAACCTTGATAATCTGATATACATAAGTGATAACAGAAGCGAACCTAGGGAAGTGAAACATCTCAGTACCTAGAGGAATAGAAATTAAACCAAACATTCCGCAAGTAGCGGCGAGCGAAAACGGAGAAGCCCAAACCTAGAGATTTTTAATTTTTAGGGGTTGTAGGGTGTAAATGTCTTTACGAGTGAAGTCAAAAATTATTTTGTTAGGAGAATCAGTTGGAAAGCTGAACCCTAGAGGGTTATAGTCCCGTAAACGAAAACAAAGTAACTTCATTATTTACATTCCTGAGTAGCCCAGGACATCAATAGCCTGGGTGAATCTAGCAGGACTAACTGCTAAGGCTAAATATATTGTCAGATCGATAGTGAACAAGTACCGTGAGGGAAAGGTGAAAAGTACCCCGCAAGGGGAGTGAAATAGATCTGAAACCATATGCTTACAAGGAGTCAGAGCGGACCTAATTTATTAGTGTTCCGTCATGGCGTGCCTATTGAAGAATGAGCCAACGAGTTTATGTAAATGGCAGCTTAAATTACTATGTAATGAAGGCAAAGGGAAACCGAGTGTGAATAGCGCGAAATTAAGTCATTTCCATAAGACCCGAAGCTGAGTGAGCTTGCCATGAGCAGGTTGAACCTCATCGAGAGATGAGGGGAGGACCGAACCCACGCGCTAGCAATACGCGGGGATGACTTGTGGTAAGGAGTGAAAAGCTAAACGAACTCAGTAATAGCTGGTTCTCTCCGAAACAGTTTTAGGACTGGCGTTAAGCGTTCCTGCTGGGGGTAGAGCACTGGAAAGAAAAGACTTGGAGAAATCTGGCTTTTCTTATCAAACTCCAAATACCAGTTAGTAAAAAGCTTGGCAGTTAGACTCAGGGGGCGAAGCTCCTGTGGTCGAAAGGGAAACAGCCCAGACCTATACCTAAGGTCCCTAAATCTATACTAAGTGCACTTAAGGAGGTTTTATTTCTCAGACATCCAGGAGGTTGGCTTAGAAGCAGCCATCCTTTAAAGATAGCGTAATAGCTCACTGGCTAAGAGATTTAGCGCCGCAAATGATCGGGGCTCAAGTATAGTACCGAAGGTTAGGATTGCATATTTATATGCAGTGGTAGGAGAGCGTTCTGTTCTGCTATGAAGCCAAAGGCGTAAGCCATGGTGGAGCGTACAGAAGTGAGAATGTTGGCACGAGTAACCGCAAGGAGGGTGAGAACCCCTCCCGTCGAAAAACCAAGGTTTCCTTTTCAATGATAATCAGAGAAGGGTTAGTCGGTCCTAAGCTGATGGCGAAAGCCGTAGGTGATGGCAATAGGGTTAATATTCCCTAACTTCTATAAAATGCGATGGAGTGACGGAGGACATAAACTAGGGCGGATGATTGGATTTCCGTTTCTGTTAATAAGATTGGTATTTTAGGAAAATCCGGAATACACATACAATCGATTTTTGGATAAATTGATTCCTACGGGATGATAAATTCTAGTGAAGAGCCTTCCAAGAAAAACTTCTAAGCTTAATTTTATAGGAACCGTACCCCAAACCAACACAGGTGGTTGAGTCGAGAAGACTAAGACGAACGAGTGATCAATCCTCAAGGAACTCGGCAAAATAGCAACCGTAACTTCGGGATAAGGTTCGCCTCACCCATCTTCGGATGGGAAGGCCGCAGCGAAAGACACCCTGCCGACTGTTTACCAAAAACACAGCTCCGTGCGAACTCGCAAGAGGATGTATACGGGGTGACGCCTGACCAATGCCGGAAGGTTAAATATTGGCGGTGATTGAATTTTTAATTCGATTGCTGATCGATATAAGCCCCGGTCAATGTCGGCCGTAACTATAACGGTCCTAAGGTAGCGAAATTCCTTGTCGGCTAATTACCGACGTGCACGAATGGCGTAACGAGTGGGGTACTGTCTCGAGGATTAGCTCGGTGAAAATGCAATGCCGGTGAAGACGCCGGCTACCTGCAGTGGGACGAAAAGACCCTAGGAGCTTTACTATAGCTTGGTATTGGTTCTATATAAATTATGCGCAGCATAGGTGGGAGACTTTGAATGTATTTTTTCGGAAGTATATGAGTCGTCAGTGAGATACCACCCTTAATTTGTGTAGAACCTAACCTGCAAGGCAAAAACTTGCGGAGACAGTATCTGGTGGGTAGTTTGAGTGGGGCGCTCCCCTCCCAAAAAGTAACGGAGGGGCCTAAAGGTTCGTTAGACGCGAATGGAAACCGTGTCGATAGTGTAATGGCATAAACGAGCTTAACTGCAAGGGGGACATCCCGAGCAGATACGAAAGTAGAGCATAGTGACCTGACGGTTGGTATTAGATACTGCCGGAAATCAACGGATAAAAGCTACCCTAGGGATAACAGGCTGGTATCGCCTAAGAGTTCAAATCGACGGCGATGTTCGGCACCTCGATGTCGGCTCGTCCTATCCTGGGGCTGGAGAAGGTCCCAAGGGTTTGGCTGTTCGCCAATTAAAAGGGCACGCGAGCTGGGTTCAGACCGTTGAGTATTCAATTTAATTGAATGCTCAACTAATCTGAATCCCATTGAGAGTTATAGATACCTTATATCTTAATTTTTAGTACAAAAATAGAACAAAATTAAAGTCTTTTCGTTAAACATTAAAATTTACATCAAAATGTAAATACAATTATAATAATCATTAATAGATTTTAAGTCTTTTTAAAATCTAACAATCACGGCGGTCTACAAAAGTAATTTTGTAAGAATAAATTTAGCTGATATCGGGAAAACCCCACCTATTTTATAATAGAGGGCCATTCCGAGGGAACTTAATTTTTAATTAAGACCCGTAGAGACTAAGCGCTAAAATCCATTCTCTTAAAAAGAATGGAGCAAACTATAGTCCATACCATTAGTAATAATGGCAGAAGGTATGCGTGAGACAGGTTGGTTATTATCTACTGCAGGCGTCGAATTTTGAGAAGATCTGCCCCTAGTACGAGAGGACCGGGGTGGACTGACCTCTGGTGTACCAGCTGTTCCGCCAGGAGCATGCTGGGTAGCTAAGTTGGGAATGGATAAGTTCTGAAAGCATCTAAGAACGAAGCCAACTTCAAGATAAGAATTCATTTGAAATCCCTGAAAGATGATCAGGTTGATAGGCTTTAGGTGTACGTACAGAAATGTATTCAGCCGAGAAGTACTAATTCATTGAGAAATTTTCATTAGGAAATTCTAAGAATATGATTTGTAAATTATTGTAATTTACGAGTAATCATTTTTTAAATGTAAAAAAACATTATATATTATTATTTGGTGGTCTAATTGAGTTTTTAATTAATAATTTATTATTCGTTAAAAACTCAATTAGGCTGCAAAGTCTAACAAAAGTTTAAGTATTTTGTGTTGGTGGAATGCCGTTGGGGGTACACCTGTTCTCATTCCGAACACAGAAGTAAAGTCCAATAGGAGCGATGATACTCTTTTAGGGGAAAGTAGCTCTTCGCCAACACAAAGTACTTAAATGAAAAACAACTATTAATTTAGTTGTTTTTTTTGTGGAAAAAAATACTTAATGTTATATAAACATTAAGCTTGCCTCTATTCACTTTATATTTTTATAACTCTCACTCATTATGTTATAATGGTTAAACTTAATAAAATAAAAACATGGCAATACCAGAAATAAATAAATTAACCTCAAAAGCAAGACAAGCTGTTCAAAAATCTCATGAAATCGCAATAGAAAGAGGAGAAAATCAAGTAAAACCAATACATCTTCTAGGGGCTTTTTTGCTTTTAGAAGAACCTTTAATAATTGCCACTTTAGAATCATTTAAAGTAGATTATGATTCATTCTCTAATTTAGTATTTGATTTAATCGGAGAAGATAAAGATCTAGATAATAAGATTTACGATGAACCAATTAAACAAATGTTTTTAACATTAGATATGGTTTCAGTTTTAGAAGAATCTCAAAGATTAGCTAACCAAATTAAATCAGAATTTATTTCAACAGAACATTTATTTTTAGCTCTTATGGGAAAAGCTGATTCTGAAATTAAAGAAGTTTTATCTAAGTTTAATATTAAATTTAAAAAAATAATTATAACTTTAAATAATATAAAAAACAAAAGGGAAAAAATTGATAAAAATCAAAAAAGAAAAAATAGATTTTTAGATAAATTTACAATTAATTTAACTAAAAAAGCTTTAAATAATAAAATAGATCCAATAATTGGAAGATCTAAAGAGATAAAAAATATAATAAAAGTTTTATCTAGAAGAAAGAAAAATAACCCAATGTTAGTTGGTGAAGCTGGAGTTGGTAAAACTGCAATAGTTGAGGGATTAGCTCAAGAAATTATTTTTGGAGATGTTCCAGAATTCTTAAAAAAGAAAGAAATAGTTTCTTTAGATATAGGTCTATTGATTGCCGGGACTAAATTTAGAGGGGAGTTTGAGGAAAGATTAAAAGGTATATTAAAAGAAGTAAAAGATTCAAAAGGGGAAATAATTTTATTTATAGATGAAGTCCATACAATAGTTGGAGCTGGTTCTGTTGGAGACGGGCAATTAGATGCTTCTAATATTTTAAAACCAGATTTAGCTCGTGGAGAAATTAAAATTATAGGAGCAACTACTTTTAATGAATATCAAAAACATATTGAAAAAGATGCTGCTTTAACAAGAAGATTTCAAAATATTAAAGTAGAAGAGCCAACTAGAGATGAAACTATTAAAATTTTAGAAGGTTTATCGGAAAAATACGAATCTTTTCATGGGGTTAATATTTCAAAAAATGCAATAATCTCAGCGGTTGATTTATCAATTAGATATCTGCCATCAAGAAAATTACCAGATAAAGCTATTGATTTAATAGATGAGGCTTTATCATTTTCTAGAATTTTAGTAGAAACAAAGCCAAAAGTTTTGCAAAAAGTAGATAAAAATATTTTTAATTTAGAAGCTGAAAAAGAAGATTTGAAAAATAAAAAAGAAACTTTAAAATTAAAAAAAATCAATAAAAGAATTGCTGATTTGAAAGAGGAAACTAAAGATTTTTCTTTGAATTGATATAAAGAAAGAGATTTAATCGAAGAAATTAAATCATTAAAAATAGAAAAAGATAAAATATATTATTTAAGTAAAATAGCAGAAATTGATAATAATACTAAACTAGTTTCTAAATATAATTTTACAGAAATACCTAAAATTTTAAAAAAACTTTCTCAAAAAGAAAAAAAATTAAAAGATTTTCAAAAAAGAAGAATGTTTTCTAAACATCAAATTAATGAAGATGATATTGCAAAGGTAATATCATCAATTACAGGAATACCTATAAATAAAATGAGTGGTAATGAAATAGAAAAACTATCAACAATAAATGAGTTTTTAAAAGAAAAAATTATTGGACAAGATAGAGCTATTGAAAAAATATCAAACGCAGTAAAAAAATCTAAGCTTGGAATATCAGATCCAAAAAAACCAACAGGATCATTTCTTTTTGTTGGACCTACAGGAGTCGGAAAAACAGAATTAACTAAAAAACTTACAGAATTTATTTTTGATAATGAAGAATCTTTAATAAGAGTTGATATGTCAGAATTAGGAGAATCTCATTCAGGTTCCAAATTAATTGGATCACCTCCAGGATATGTTGGTTATGAAGAAGGTGGTTCTCTTACAGAAATGGTTAGAAAAAAACCATACTCCGTTATCTTATTTGATGAAATTGAAAAAGCCCACCCTAATATTTTTAATCTTTTATTACAAGTTTTAGATTACGGAAGAATTACAGATGCAAAGGGAAGAATTGTTGATTTTAAAAATACCATAATAATCCTTACTTCAAATATAGGTTCTCATTTATCTACGACAATGAATAATATTGGTTTTTTTGAAGAAAAAAATCAAGAAAATGAATATACCTTAGCTAAAGAAAAAATTTTAGAAAATTTAAATAATTATTTCAAACCAGAATTTTTAAATAGATTAGATGATATTGTTTTATTCGAAGCTCTTTCAGAAGCTAATTTAGAAAAAATTGCAGAATTAGAAATTGAAATTATTAAAAAAAGATTGAAAGAAAAATCTATTAAATTAAGTATTTCAAAAAGAGCTATTAAAGAATTAATTAATAATAATTATTCTAAAGAGTTTGGAGCAAGGCCTATTAAAAAAATGTTAGAAGAAAAAATATTAGATACTTTAGCTAACAAAATGTTATCTCAATATATTGAAAAAGGTAATTTTAAAATTGATTTTGTTAAAGATCATTGAGTTTTTGATTTAAAAAAAGAATCTGTAAAGAAATTGAAAAAGTCTTTATTGTTTAAAAATAATAAATCAAAAGTTAAGATTAAATAGAATTTAATATATAATTAAAAGATGACTTATAAAATTACAAAAATTAAAGCATTAGAAATTTTAGACTCAAGAGGTAACCCTACAGTTGAGGTTGAAATTCAAGCTGAAAAGAATAAATTATTTTTTAAAACAGAAAAAATAAAAGCTTGGGCTCAAGTTCCTTCTGGATCTTCAACTGGTAAATTCGAAGCTTACGAATTAAGGGATGAAGATGAAAATAGATTTTTTGGAAAAGGTGTTTTGAAGGTTGTTCAAAATATTAATAATTTTTTATCAAAACCCTTAATTGGATTAGATCCAACAAAGCAAAAAGAAATTGATAATATACTAATTAATTTAGATGGGACTCCAAATAAAAATAAACTTGGAGCAAATGCTATCCTTGCTATATCAATGGCGACAGCTCGATTAGGGGCAATAGCAAAAGGTATAAAGCTATATGAATATATTTCAGTTTTATCAAATAGAGAATATAAAATACCAAGACCATTTTTTAATATTATAAATGGAGGTCTTCATGCTGGAAATAAAATTGCTTTTCAGGAATTTATGATAGCTCCAAATTTTAAAAATTTTAATGATAATTATAGGGCTGGTTCAGAAATTTATCATTCTTTAAAAAATATTTTAAAAATTAAATATGGAGGAGAAGCTACCTTGCTTGGAGATGAAGGAGGATTTGCCCCAAATGAAATAAACAGTCCAGAAGAAGCTTTTGATTTAATAAATGAAGCTGTAGAAAAGGCTGGTTATGAAGGTAAGGTGGATTACGCAATAGATGTTGCTGCAACATCATTTTTCCAAAATGGAAAATATAATTTAGGTTTTAAGTCTGAAAATCATAATTTAAAAACAACAGATCAATTAATAGATACTTATTTAAATTTAGTAGAAAAATATCCAATCATTTCCATAGAAGACCCTTTTGATGAAAATGATTTTCAAGCCTTCTCTAAATTGAAAGATAAATTAAAAGATAAAAAAGTTCAAATAGTTGGAGATGATTTAACGGTAACAAATCCCATAAGAATAAAAGAAGCTATAAAAGAAAAATCTTGCGATTCTTTGTTATTGAAAATAAATCAAATAGGAACTATTTCAGAAGCTATAGATTCATTTAAATTAGCAAAAGAAAATAATTGGTTTGTTATGGTTTCTCACCGATCAGGTGAAACTAATGATGATTTTATTTCTGATTTTGCAACTGGTATCGGGTCAGAGCAAATAAAATCTGGGGCTCCAGCTAGAGGAGAAAGAGTTGCTAAATATAATAGACTTTTATCTATATTTTTAGAAAATAAATAAATCTTTGATTTATATTATTTACTTATGTGGAGTTGGATTAAAAAATAGAAATTTTAAGTTCATTATTTAACAACGATAGTTTGAAACTAAATAATATATGAAAAATAAAACTCTTAAAATGGATTTTGGTAGCAAAGAACCAAATATTGATTTTTTATTATTAGAAAAAATAATAAGAGATAGGGGTTCTATTTATTCAGTTTCTTTAGGTTTGGTAAAAAATAGAGATGATATTAAGAATTTTTTAAAAAAATTAAAAGAAAATAAAAAATACAGAAAGGCTACTCATAATTCATTTGCTGTTAGAATTTCAGATAATAATATTATTTATGAAACAAAATCTGATGATGGAGAAGCTGGAGCTGGAAATATTATATTAAGAATTTTACAAAAGAGAGACTATATAAATACAATTATCATTATAACTAGATGGTTCGGAGGAGTTAAATTGGAAGGCGATAGATTTAAACATATTCAAGATGGGTCTATATATATATTAGATAGAATCGAAAAGAAGTAGAAATCTGTTAAATGAAATAATTTGTGTTAAAATAATTTTATGTTTAAAATATTTAAAAAATTTAAGGTTATTTTATTATCAATTTTATTATCAACCCTTTTAATTACAGCATCTGCTTCATTTGCAAAAACACAAGAGTTAGCAGATGTTTCAATATATAATTTTGAAATTAAAACTCAAAATGAAGAAGAAATTGAATTTTCTTTTGATCTAAAAAATAATTCAAATATTCAAGAAAATAATTTGAAATATGGTTATCATTTAGAGAATTCTGAAGATGTTATTATAAAAAAATATCTTTTTGAAGAAAATATTTCTATTGGAGGTGAAGAATTAATAGAAAAAACTTTTATTTATAAAATAGATAACAGTAAAGAAACTAAAAATATTAATTTATTTGTTACTAATGAATCAGGGATTCCAGTAGCTCTATCAATAATTGAAGGTTTGAATATTGGTTATATTGAAAATGCAGAAAAAGATATTATTTCTGATTGTAAAATTGAAAAAATAAATGAAGAAAATATTTTATCTTGTGAAACTACTATTGAAAAAATGGATGAAGGTTTAAATAATACTATAGAAATATATAATAAAAATATCTTTGGAGATTTAATGCTTGAAAAAATATTAATTCCTGAAATGATTTTTAAAAATAAAGCGACCTATGTTTTACCTAAGGTTGGACCTGGGTTTTATGAATTAAAAAGCAATATTTCTGGATTAGAATTTTTAAATAAATTTTCAGAAAGTGGTGAATTTGTTAATTTTTTTAAACCACTTTTAGATAAGGCTTCTTACTTAGAAGATGAGGTTGCTAAAGTTGAATTATTTGTTTCTTCTAATGTTAATGGTTTAGGTTTTGAAGTTGGTATTAAAGACGATGAAGGTAAAAACTGCGGGGTTAGTAGTACAAGAGGTCAAGAAGATATGGTTGAAGTTTATATTAAAAGAGATTGTGCAGATGCAGAATTATTTGTAATAGCAAAAAATAGAGAAGGTGAAGTCGTTAATAAATTTGGAGAAAAAGGTAAAGACGTATTTGATATTTTCCAAAAAATAAAATTATTATTTAAAGAGTTTAGTTCCAATGTAACAATTATGTATATTTTAGGAGGGGGGTTGTTTGGAGCTAGTTTAATTTCTTTCTTTAGAAAAAAGAAAACTTTAGGTATTAGTTTAATTATATTATTAATATTTTTAACTTTTCTATATGGAGGGCTTTCTAGAGTTTTAGCATCTTCTTATCAAGATAATAATAATAGTTATATTGTTAACTTTAATAAAGATTCATATAAAGAAGGAGAAACAATTAACTTCGCCTTAGGTGTAACAAACAAAACTTCATTTACTAAATTAAATGACACAAGTATAGAAATGTCTATAAATGGAGGAGCTTTTTATGAAATAGTATCTATAGATAGCACTAAAGAAACTCACTCTGTTATAGTGGGAAATCATTTAACTGGTGGTAATAATTATATTACATTAAAAACAGAAGTATCTTCTAAGTTTGACATTGCTTCATTTGATCTTTATACATTTGGAAATAGAATTAACGAAATAGAATTTGATATTCAAATGGTAGATGAGAAAGGTGATTTAATCGGAGGTGGAGGTGGAAATGGAGGAAATGGTGAAATAATAAATGAAAACTGTATAAGTGAAGATTGTGAAGAAGAGATTGTTAACTGTACAGATTCAGCATGGACATTACCAACTAGTACATACTGTGCAGGTGATGCATTTATTCAAGTATCTGACTGTAATAATACAAGAAAAGCTGTGGGATCAGATAATGATGAAAATTGTGTGCATGCTTCTACATATAATTTAAACTGTTCTATTGATAAAGTAAGATGGGAAGATTGTGGAAATGGAGAGGTTATTAGATTATTAACTTCAGATGATGTATATATAAAAGTTTCTGATTCAAAAGGAACAACTATAGAAAATATTTCATGGGTTATTAATGGTAAAGGTGGAATGGAGATGAACCAAAAAGTTAATGAAAAACTACAAGATGTTGGGGTTAATAGAATAGGGTTCTCTGTTAATAAAGGATCTGAAGGAAAATATGCAACAGGTAAATTCTTTGATTTTGAAGTTAATCCAATTGGAATTAATATGGAAACTAAAATAATTAATTTAATGATTTTAGATCCTCAAGGAGAAGAAATATAAAACTTATATCTTTATAAAATTTAAAACAATTTAGAATATAATAAAAAAACTACAAATTAATGTGGTTTTTTTATTTCATTTTAATAATTTTTTACATAAACAGCTCTAAATGATATAATGTCCCTTATGCAAAAAAGTATTATTTATAAATGGCCAAGTGATATAGAAAATAAAAAATCTTTAATTGATTTCTTGGATTTTTCTAAAAAGTTTTCTATAAAAAAGAAAGTTAAAATGATTGCTTTTCCTCCAGTTTTATATTTAGATTTTATTAAAATTAAATACACTGGTTCTAAAATATCTTTCGGACTAGATAATGCTAATTCAGTTTCTAATCCAAAAATGTTAAAAAATCTTAAAATAAATTATAGTTATTTTGAAAAAGATTATGACTTTGAAAAAATTAATTGTTTTTTAAAAAATTCTATAAAATTAATTTTTAAAATAGGAGAAGACCAATACGATGAAGAAGGTTCTTTTTTGAAAGATCTAGATGAACAGATGGATGATATTTTTTTAAAAATTAACGGAAATGATCTAAATAAAATAAATTTAGTTTATAAAACAACTTTGTCTGAAAAAGAGAATATAAAAAATGATTTTCAAGAATTAGAAAGAATTTTCATGTTTTTTAGAAAGAAACTTTATAATAAATTTGGTAAAGATTCTCAAAATGTTAAATTATTTTTTAGCATATCTTTAGATTTTTTTGATGATTATAAAGATGTAGAATTATTTGATGGTTTGTATATAGAAGACTAAAATGAAGACTCCGAAAAGAATCAGAAATCACGTAAACCCCTTCTCTTACAAGAAAGACAGCTCTTTTATTGGTTTTGATAATAAAAACCCAATAATGGTCGATATTGGCTCATATAGAGGTGAATTTGGAGAGAAATTACTGGAAAAATTTAAAGATTCAAAGAATTTAATTTTATTTGAAATAAGGAAGCCTTTTTTTAAATATTTGAAAAAAATCTTTGAAAAAGAAAATAATGTTAAAATTTTTGATGGCGATGCTGGATATTCTATAAAAAATATTTTAAAAAATTCTATAAAAAATGGAATTGATATTGAAAAGATATTTGTAAATTTTCCTGATCCTTGATTTAAAGAAAAACATAAAAAAAGAAGAGTTGTTAATGTTGATTTTTTAAAAAATTTACAAAAATGAATTCCAAAAAATACAGAGATAATATTTCAAACAGATCAAGAAATTTTGTTTTTAGAAACAAAGGAACTTATAGAAGAAAATGGAAATTTTGAAATTAATATTTTTGAAAAACCACTTTGAGAAATTAAATCCTATTGAGAAGAAATGAAAGCAAAGGAAGGTAATAAAATTTACAGAATGAGTTTTCAAATTAAATAAAACAAGAAGCATGAAGTGCGACTATGTTTTTATGGAAATAACAAATCTTGCATTTGTATATTTCCATTATGCGGAGCTGATTAAAAAAATAGAAAATTTATTTTCATTTTTTTACAGAGAGCGCTAAAATAAAAAAGTGTATATTAAAATATACACTTTTAATTTTAACGAAAATATTAAAAAACCTAGATCACTTCGTTTCACTGGCAAAGACGAATAAGTCTGTCTTTGCGAGCGATAGCGAAGCAATCCAGAATACTAAAAATAAAAAATGATAGCACATTATTTTGTAGAGAGCCCTATGGAGGGCTCCATAGGGCTCTCTATTTTTATAGCGATTGCTAGATAAATATAAAAAAACACTAATTTTAAATTAGTGTTTTTTTATTATTTAGTTTAAGTTAATTAAACTACTAATACTACTGGAATTAAAATAGGTTTCTTATTTGTTTTTTGTAAGAAAAGAAGTTCTAACTTTTCATAAATCTTTTCTTTTAATTTATCAATATCTATTTTACCACCACCTGCATTTTCAATTTCTTGTTCAGCTAATTGAGTTACAAGTTTTCTGGTTTCAGAAAGTAGATTTTGAGATTCTCTTAAGTAAATAAATCCTCTAGATAAAATATCTGGTGATTTTTGTAATTTTCTTTTTCCTATATTAATAAGAACAATTATATTCACAAAACCTTCTTTAGATAAAAGCTTCCTATCTGCTATAACAGTTTTCTTAATATCAGAAACTGAATATCCATCTACCAAAATAGGTGAGGAAGGAACTTTAAAAGGAAGTACTTTTACATCAGTCGGTGAAGATATTTCTATAACTGTTCCATTATCTGGAACTATTACATTGTTTTCTTCAACATTACCAATTTCTACAGCAATTCTTTTATGTTCTTTAAGCATTGAATGATATCCATAACCTGGAACAAAAAATGTTGGTTTAGATTTTCTTAAAATCCATCCAAGCTCTTCAGCATTACCATGACCTGTTGAATGAACATCAGATGTTTTATAAGTAATAAGTTTTACATCATGTCTTAAAAGTTGATCTTTTAAATTTCTAACAGCTAATTCATTTCCTGGAATAACTGAAGAAGATAAAATAACAGTATCTCTATTATTTAATTTAACATATTTATGATCACCTCTAGACATTCTTGGTAAAGCAGCAAATTCTTCTCCTTGCCCTCCACTACAAATTATTACTATTTTATCTGAACCATATTTATCTATATCAGCAACATTAATAACTGTATCTTTTTTTGGAGTATAATATCCAGCGATTTTAGCGATTTCCATATTACTTTTTATTGATCTACCTTCTAAGATTATTTTCTTCCCTAGATTTTCAGCTGATCTTATAAAAGCAAACATTCTTTCAAACTGTGATGCAAAAGTAGCGATAATTATTCTTGATGGTGCATTTTTAATATAATTCTCAACATTTTCATGAATAAGAGGTTCTTGAATTGATCATCCTGAGTTTTCACAATTTGTAGAATCAGAAATCATTAATACATTTTTTTCTGAACCAACTTTTGATCATGTAGTTTGTTCTCTTTCAATAGGAACGCCATCTTTATGAGCTAATTTTAAATCTCCAGAAATTACAATATTTCCAAATTTAGTTTTCATTGAAATTCCAATACAATCAGGGATAGAATGAGTTACATTAAAAAATTCAAAAGAGAAATCTCCAATTTTTATTTGATCTCCTGGTTCCACTAAATTAATTTTAATTTTAGGGATATGAGGAAATTCTTCCATTCTTTTTTTAATCAATAAAGCAGTAAGTTCTCTTGTATAAATTGGGGGATTTCCAAGTTCTGTCATTAAGAACGGAATACCTCCAATATGATCTAAATGACCATGGGTAATTATTATTGCTTTAATTTTATGTTTATTTTCAGCTAAATATTGAATATTAGGTAGAGTATAATCTATACCAGGAGTTTCATCTTCTGATGTAAATTGAAATCCTACATCAAAAATATAGATACTATCTTTACTTTCAACTGCAAACATATTTCTTCCAACCTCTTCAAAACCACCAATTGTTAAAATTCTGATTTTGTCATCTATAATATTAGGATTCTTATTCTTTGCTGGTTTTAATTTAAACGCAGTTTCATGAGTTCCTAAGCTTTTTCTTTTTCCAAAATTATTCTTTTTCTTAAAAAAAGATTTTTTCTTAAAAGGTTTTTTAATAGTAGTATTTTTAATATCAGGATTTTTATTTTCCTGAATATTGTTTTTATTTATTTGTGGTGCTCTACTAGAAACACCATTAGTATTGTTATAAGTCATTTTTCTTTATTCTTTATTATTTTAAATAATAGTAAGCTTTCAAAATAAATTTATTTTATTTTAATAGCTTGCTTCTACCTAAAAAATGGTAAAATTTTTTCTGTCTTTACATATCAATTTGTTAAATTATTAAATCTATTTTCTATTGAATTTAATGTATTTATTTCAAAATTATGTACTCTAGAATCAATTAAGTAAGTATAGTATGGATTATACAAAGGAATAAAAAGCTTTTGTTTTAATATTTCAGCATCTAACTCTTCTTCTTTTATATCTCTATCTTCATCGGAAAGATTTTTTCTTAATTCTAATATTAAATTATCAATTTTATAACTATTTATTCCTGTTATGTTTAATGATGGATCTTGATCTTGAGAAGAATGAAACAAGGGGAAGAAATCTTGATAATTATTTAGTTGATAACTAGAAAATAGAATATCAAAATTTCTATCTCTAACAACTGAATCTAAAAAGTTATTTTCAGTATATGAAATAACTTCAGATTCAATCCCAATTTTCAATAATTGATTTTTTAAATTATTAGCAACTTCTTTAAATTCTTCTGATTCAACAATTTGAATATTTAATTTTACAAATTCTCCTTCTTTATTTTTTAAAAAACCATCTTTAAAAACATATTTATTTTTTGTTAAAAATTCTATTATTTCATCCGGATTTTTTTCAATAGATTCATTAGTTCTATTAAAGAATACAGAGTTTAATTCTTTAGAAGAATCTTTTAATGTATTTTTTATTATTGAACTCCTATTTATTAATTCAGAAATTGCAATTCTTAAATTAGTATCTTTTAAGAATACATTATCGCTCTTTAAAAACAAACCAAAAACTTTAGAACTAGTTATTTTTTTTAAATCAGAGTTTAGATAGCTCTTTTTATTATCTAATTCATTAAGTTCATTCATTGAAAGAAGAGGTAGGTTTTTAATTATCTTTTTATTAGAATAAATTAAACTATTTTTATAATTTTCTAAATTGTCAAAAAAATAAAAAGAAATTCCATCTATAAAAATATTATCCTCATTATAATATAAATCATTCTTTATTAATTCATATCTTTCAATTTTATTAGTTGAATCATTACGATAAATCTTTTTAATTTTAAAAGGTCCTGAACCGATAGGTTGAGTGTTTAAATTTGAAAAAGGGAATTCATCATAAGTTATATTTTCCCAAGATTTTTTAGGCATTATATACAACTTAGTAAGAGTATCTAAAAAAGAAACATATTCTAACTTTAAAATAAGATTCATATTATGATTATCAATTTTCTCATATTCAACATCAATAAAATCACTACTTAAAAGACTTTTTAATAAAGGATCTTGTATTTTTTTTATTGTAAATATAATATCATCAGTAGTTAAAGCTTGACCATTGCTAAATGTTACATCTTTTCTTAATTCTATATTATAAGTTTTATTATCTTCTGCTACATTAACTGTTGCAATATTATCAATTATGTTTCCGTCTTTATCTTTTTTCAATAAAGAAGAATAAATTATTGGCAATAAATCTTTCTCTGATTGAGATATAGCAATTACAGGATTAATAAACCTAACATTAGATCCTATTTGTATCTCATTTATGAAACCTCCTTTTTTAGGTATTTCAATTAAGTAATTACTTACTATAAAAGGAATGATTAATATTGAAAAAAACAATATAACAAGCAAGAGAGTTATTCTCTTTTCCTTTTTTGAAAAAACCTTTATTCTTTTTATGATTTCTTTGATCATTGTATTTTAATATATGCAAAATTAAAATAGAAGTTATTAAAAAACTTTATTAATTAATAATATAAGTTTTATTTAACAAGTAAAGCTAAAATTGATGTAACAAAAAATATGATAGAAAGTAAAATAGTAAATTTTAATAAAAATTTATCTAACCCTCTTCTTGTTGATACTGCAGAAGATGAATCTCCTCCGCCAAAACCGATTCCTAAACTAACACCTGTTTGTTGTAACAAAACAGATACGATCAATAAGATAGAAGTTACTATTTGAACTATCGGTAATATTTTAGCTATAAATTCCATAATTTAAGAATTTTAACAAAAATAGATATTAATGCAAGGTGTATATTGTATATTTTTTGAAAAAACAAAATCCTCAATTAAATTGAGGATTCAGTATCAAAGTTTTTACAAAGGATTCCTCCTTTAATATTTATTACAATAAAATTCAAAATTTCTTTCACTCTATTAAAGACTTATCCACAATTAGGTATTTACATTATTTTACTCATTGGTATCATTTATAGAAAGATTTATGAATGTGCGGTTTACTTATTGGGTGACCGCTCTTAAAATTAATTACTTATTAAGTACTTATTAAATAAAAATTACTATAAAGAAAAAATAGCTGTGGTATCAACAGTGTTTTTCTTTGTAATAATAGTTACTAACATATCAGGAAATGTTACTGAAATTAAAAATAACATATCTGAGAAAGGACAAATCAATTCTCAGAATTCAGCAATACTTTCTTATTCAAGTATTAAACAAAGAAAAGATACAGAGGCATACGGTGGAGTAAGTCTATCATTTGATAATGGAGTTTTAAAACCAAAAAATATAATTTCCATAGATTCTTATCAACCAGAGTTAACTCAAAATGAATTAGATAGAAAAAATAGAATTTACGTTATTCAGTCTGGAGATAATATATTTTTAATTGCTAAAAAATTTAAAGTTTCAGAAAAAACAATAATTATAGAAAATGAATTAAAATCTAATTTAATAAAACCAGGAAAAGAATTAACTATCTTACCAATTAGTGGTGTTAGTCATAAAGTTGTTAAGGGAGATACTATATTAGGACTATCTAAAGAATACAAAGTAAAAGAAGAAAATATAGTAGATTTTAATAATTTAGGTGGTGAGTTAATGATAGGAGATGTTGTAATTATCCCAGATGGAGATAAATCTATTAATGTTAATAAAAATTATATACCTAATTATAAAACTAATAATGCTGAAAATTATAATGGATATGTTATTTCAGCTAGAGGTGATAGATATGAAAGGTATTCATCTAAAACTAATTATGGTTATTATACCCACCCAGTACCAGGATCATTTAGAGTAAGAGGAATTACATCAACCCATAAAGGTGTTGATATGGCAGCTCCTACAGGAACTCCAATATTAGCAGCAGCATCTGGAACTGTTATTAAAGCAGCAAGTACTGGATGAAATCAAGGTTGTGGGCAAACAGTTTATTTACAGCATCCAAATGGATCAAAAACATTATATTGTCATTCTAGTAAAATTTTAGTAGCAACTGGGCAGTATGTTGTAAAAGGTCAAAAGATTGCTGAAATAGGATCAACAGGAAATTCAACTGGTCCTCATTTACATCTTGAAGTTAGAAATGCGGTAAATCCTTTCTAATACATTTTAAAATTAAAAAAACCGGATTATTAAGTAATTTGATTTTTTCTTTTATATAAAAAATAATTACAATTTAAGCTTGATTTAAATAGTAAAAACTGTTATTATATTGCTCATTATGACAGAAATAAATAAAAAAGTTTCCGCATTGTTTGCAGTTGGTGCACATTTCGGATACTCAAAATCAAAGAGACATCCTTCAACAAAAGGAAATATTATTGGAGCAAAAAATGGTTTAGATATTATCAATCTTGAGGATACAGTTGATCAAATAGAAAAAGCTAAAACAAGATTAAGTGAAATTTTTGCTAAAGGTGAAAAAGTTATTTTCGTTGGAAATAAAGTTATCATTAGAGACTTAACTCCTGAAATTGCTAAATGTGATAAAATTTTATATGTAGCAAATAGATGAATAGGAGGAACTATTAGTAATTTTTCAGAAATCAGAAAAAGAATTTTTAGATTGAAAAGATTAATGGATGAATCTGAAAAGGGAGAATTTTCAAAATATACTAAAAAAGAAGGTTTAAAATTAGAAAAAGAAATTATTAAATTAAAAAAATATTATTTTGGTTTAATAGGTTTAACAGAAGCCCCAAAAGCTATTGTTGTGGTTGACGGTAAGGATGAAGATATCGCTGTTAAAGAAGCTTTAGGTAAAGGTATAGAGGTTATTTCTATTTCAAGTACAGATACAAATATATCTGAGTTCACATATCCAATAGTTGCTAATGATAGATCAAGAGGAACTGTTGAATATATTGTTAACGAACTATTTAGCGGTTGTAATAGCTCAGCTAAATAATTAATAAGATAATTAATTAAAATTATATGACAGAAATAAGTATTGATTTGGTAAAGCAATTAAGAGATCAAACTGGTGTTTCAATAATGCAATGTAAAAAAGCATTAATCGAAGCTGAAGGTGATGTTGAAAAAGCTAAAATAGCTTTAACTAAAAGATCAGGGGAAATAGCAGCTAAAAAAGGAGATAGAGAATTAGGGGCAGGAACAGTAGTTTTTGAAAAGGGAGATTCAAAAGCTATTATTTTAGAATTAGCTTGTGAAACAGATTTTGTTGCTAAAAATGAGGACTTTAAAACAAAAGCTTCTGATATAGCTAAAAATATTTTAGAAAATAATATAGAAAATCCATTGGAAAATGAAGAAATTAAAACTTCTTTGGCTGAAGGAACTCAAAAATTTGGAGAAAGAATGGAAATTTCTAAATTTGAAGTAACTTCTAATGAAAATATCGGTTCATATATTCATGTAAATAATTCAGTTGGAGCTATTATTGAATTTTCATCAGAAGTTTCAGAAGAATTTGGAAAAGATATAGCTATGCATGTAGCTGCTCAAAATCCTAAATATCTTAATGAAACAGATATAGATGAATCTGAAAGACAAAAAGCAGAAGATACTTTAAGAGAAGAGGTTGCTGATAAGCCAGCAGAAATGCAAGGTAAAATTCTTGAAGGGAAAATGAATTCATTCTTTAAAGAAAGAGTTCTTTTAACACAAGGGTTTATTAAAGATCCTTCAAAATCAATAAAACAATTATTAGATGAAAAAGGGGTTGAAATAGTTAAGTATACTAGATTCGGAGTAGGAGAAGCTTAATATTTAAATATATAAATATAAAAAAACAACAAAATATTTTGTTGTTTTTTTTATATTAAAACAAATAAAGTTTTCTATATTATTTATAGAAAAATATGATAAAATAATCTTACCTATGAAACTTTAGCAAAGTGGAGGCTACAATATAATAAAATAGGAAGCGTGAAGCGCGACCATATTTTATTATATGCGGAGCTGTTTAAAAATTTAGTTTTTTTAAAACGCCCTAAAAAACAACGAACGAAGGGAGTATATTTTTTAGAAGTACTCTTGGGGTACAAATTTTTACAGCGAGCACTAAATAAAATAAAAGAGCCTAATTTTTTGAAAAAATAATTAGGAATTAGGGTGGTACCGCGGTTTCAATCGTCCCTATAGAATTAATAAGTAATTTTATGGAGGAGATTTTTTCTTTATAAAAAAATAATTATAATAAACATGTTAGATCCTAAATTTATAAGAGAGAATATAAAAGAGGTAAAAGAAGTTATTAGAAAAAAAAGATCTACTGTTGATATAGACCAATGGTTGGTTTTGGATGAAGAAAAAACAGAAAGATTAAAAGCATTTGAATTTAAAAAAGCTGAACAAAACCAAGCATCAGCAAAAATAGCTCAAGCCGATCAATCAGAGAGAAAAAAAATGATCGAAGAAGTTTCTAAAATAAAAGAAGAGGTGCAAAAAAAAGAAATAGAATTAAAAGAAGTAACTGAAAAATGGTATGAACTTTTAATGAATATACCAAATACTATTTCACCAGAAATGCCTGAGGGGGATTCTGATGAAGATAATGTTTTGGTTCATAAATGGGGAGAATTACCAGAATTCAATTTTGAAGCAAAAGACCATATGGTTTTAGGTAAGAAACTTGATTTGGTTGATATTGAAAAAGCTGCAGAAATTTCAGGTTCAAGATTTGCTTATTTAAAAAATGAAGCTGTAATGATGCAATTTGCAATTGTTCAATTAGTTTTTGAAACACTTCAAAATGAAGATGTGATAAAAGAAGTGATAAAAGAAAAAGGATTGAATTTATCATCTAAGGCTTTTGTTCCAATGATTCCACCAGTAATGATTAGAAATGATGTTCAAGCTTCTATTCATAGAGTATTCGGCGATCAAACATATAAGATTAATGGAGAAGATTTAAATTTAGTAGCATCTGCCGAACACACATTGGCTCCATATCATATGAATGAAGTTCTTGAAAAATCAGAATTACCAAAAAGATATATCGGATATTCTACAGCTTTCAGACAAGAAGCTGGAACTTATGGAAAAGATATGGGTGGTATTTTAAGAACTCATCAATTTGATAAATTAGAAATGGAATCTTTTACAGACGCTGAAACAGGAATCGATGAACAAAAATTAATTGTTGGTTTGCAAGAATATTTAACTCAAAAATTAAATATTCCATATCAATTAATGCAAGTTTGTTCTGGAGATACAGGAAAACCAGACTATAATCAATTTGATATAGAATGTTGAATTCCTTCACAGGGTAAATATAGAGAAACTCATACTTCAGATTATATGACTGATTATCAAATGAGAGGAGTAAATGCAAAATATAAAGATGAAGATGGAAAAAATAAATTTCTACATACAAATGACGCAACAGCATTTGCCATAGGAAGAATCTTAATCGCAATTTGAGAAAATAATCAAACAGAAGAAGGAAAAATTAAAATTCCAGAAGTATTAAAAAAATACATGGGAGGAAAAGAATATATAGGATAATTCGTCTTTACGAGGAATAAAATAATCTAGAACAAAATTAAAAAACAAAAAAAACTTCAAATCTCGTCATTGCGAGGAACGAAGCAATCCAGAATAAAATAAAAAAACTTCCAGTAGGAAGTTTTTATTTTTTTTCAATAAAACAATTCATTTCTATTTTGTCTTCGCGAGTGATAGCGACGCGATCCAGTCTTTAAAAATAAACATATCCTGGATTACTTCGCTATCGCTCGTAAAGACGAAATTATGTATTTTTATAATAAAACAGAATAATTTTAAATAAAAAAACCTCCAGCAGGAAGTTTTTTTATTCCCATTATATTAACATATAGTTTTCATTATGCTATCTTTTGTAACTATTATTTTTTACAGCATACCCAAGACTCTAGCTTAAAAGTATATGAATTTTCCCAAAATGAAATAAAATATTATTTTTATCGTAATAAGGTGTGGAAGTCGGCATTCCAATAAAAAATTAAATTAAATAAACATGAAACAAACAACAAAAACATTAGTAGGAGCATTAGCTCTTACAGCTATAGTAACAGGATCGGCAGCATTTGCTTATCAAGGAGATCCTAACGTTCAAGGTCCAAATTATACACCAGAAAGACATGAAGCTATGACTCAAGCTTTCGAAAATGAAGATTATGATTCTTGAAAAGAACTTATGGACGGGAAAGGTCGTATAACTCAAGTAGTTAATTCTGAAAACTTTTCAAAATTTGCTGAAGCTCATAAATTAGCAAAAGAAGGTAATTTAGAGGCTGCAAAAGAAATTAAATCAGAGCTTGGTTTGGGAATGAAAGACGGAAGAGGTCAAGGTCAACATAAAGGACAAGGACAAGGTCAATGAAGAAAATAACATAACATAATATAAAAAAACAAGAACATAACATATATAAAATTAAATAAAGGAGTGCACAAAGCGCGACCATATTTTATTATATGCGGAGCTGTTTAAAAATTTATTTTTTCAAAAACTAAATTTTTACAGCGAGCACTAAATAATTAATTCTACTATTTAGGATAAATTCCTAATATTAAAGAAGTAAAAAAAATAACCTCAAACGAGGTTATTTTTTTATTTAATTTTATTATAAAAAATAGAAAGAAATTGATATAATATGCGTAATATATTAAGAAGATGAAAAATTTAAAAACAGATGAAGAATTAGTTTTACTTATTGTTAATAAAGATAAGGAATATTTTTCAGAATTAATTTCTAGATACCAAGATAAGCTTATGGTTTATATTAAGCGTATTACCCAAGTAGATGAATCCGGAGCTGAAGATATTTTACAAGATTCATTTATTAAAGCTTATCGTAATATAAATAATTTCGATACTAATTTAAAATTTTCTTCGTGAATATACAGAATAGTTCATAATGAGGTTATTTCAGCGTATCGTAAAAGTACTTCTAAAGGAAAAGATTCTCTTATTGAAGTAGATGAATTTGTAATGCAAAACATAAGTGACGATTTTGATACAGTGGCTTTTTCTGAAGGTTCTATTACGGCAGAATTTATACAAAAAGCTTTATTAGAAATTGATTATAAATATAAAGAAGTAATTATTCTCCGGTATTTTGAGCAGAAAAACTATAAAGAGATATCAGACATTTTAAAAAAGCCAACAAATACAATAGCAACTCAGCTCAGTAGAGCAAAAAAAGAATTGAGAAAAAAGATTAATAATATAAGTAATAATGCATATGAAAAATAAAGATTTTAAAAAGAATATACTTAATAAAATAGATAAGGAGGATATAAAACGTCTTCCAAAATGACATTTTCTGGTAAAAAATTATTTATTTTGAATATTCTCGATAGTTTCTCTTTTTATTGGATCTTTAGCTATTTCAATTATTATTTTAAATTTATTACAAATAGATATTACAATAGCAGAACGTGCGAGTGGAGGTTTATTTAGACATGTTATATTTTTTGCACCATATTTATGAATATCATTATTAATTATTTTTATGATATTTGTTTTAAAGAATTTTATGCATACTAAATATGGATATAGATATTCAAATTTCTTTATATTTATAATTAGTCTAATTATTGGGGGATTAGTTGGATTATTAATGTATTTTTCTGGCGTTGCACAAAATACTGATAATTATATTGGAAAAGTTGGTAGAGGTTTTTACACAAATGGAGAATCTCACAGGGAAGAAATGTGAACACAATCAGAAAAAGGAATGTTGGCGGGTATTGTGTCTGGAATTTCTGGAGACAGTAGAAACGAAAAAGAATTTAATTTAGTAGATTTTGAAGGAAAAACATGGTCCATTAATTCTGAAAGATTAAATGATAGAGATAGAGCAATTCTTTCAGTAGCACCTAAAGTTGCTATTATTGGTATAAAGCTTGAAGATGGTTCATTTGAAGCCTGTGCAGTTATTCCATGGAGTAATCCGCTAGAAAGAAGGCAAATGAAAAAAGATGTTTTAAAGTTTGGTGAAGATCATAATGTAAAATTTACTAAAATGAATATTTTTGAATTACAAAATAATGCATGTAGGGAGGAAAAAATAAAATAAATAAATAAATAAATTTGTCTTCGCGAGTTTACGAAGCGATCCAGTTTAAATAAAAAAACTCCGAAATGGAGTTTTTTTAATTATCTTTTATAAAAACTTTTTTATTTTTAGTTGAAAGTTTTTTATCAAAAACAAATCCTGCGTTCTTGTATTTTTCTAGGTTATCTATATTTTCTATTTTGTTTTTTATTATTCAGTTAGCTAAAGCTCCTCTTTGTTGCTTTGCAAAAATAGCAATTGTTTTTAAAACTCCTTTTTTGTTTACTTTAAAATCTACATTAACCACAGTATCTCCGAAATCTTTTAAATTAATACTTTTAGAATATTCCACAGAAGCTAGGTTGAGTAAAACCTTTTCTTTTTTTAATATATTTGAAATTTCTTTTTCAAATTTATTTTTCCAAAAAGAATACAGGTTTTTATATTCAATAGTATTAATCTTAAAAGGGAGACTTAACCCCATTTCTAACCTATAGGGTTTTATTAAATCAAAGGGTTTTAAAAAACCATAGAATCCAGAAATAATTCTAAGATGATTACTTAAATATCCAAAATCATCAGTTGAGTAATTATTTAAATCAAATCCTTTGTAAACAGAACCTTTAAATGCAAAGATAGCTTGTCTAAAATTATAATTACCATTTTCACTTTTATTATTTTTAGAAAATAAAATATTAAAATTAGAAAAACGTTTAAAATTTAATTCAGCTATGTTGTCGGAAATAGACATTAATTTTTTAATATCAGAAACAGATTTTTTTTTCATAATTTCAGAAAGACTTTTCGTCTCCTTCAGAAATGAAGTTTTTGAATCAAGTTTATTTTTTTCAAAATCATTAAAATCCTGAGCTTTAGAAGGGGAGATAATTATTAACATATTTATTTATTTTAAATATTTTAACATGAAAATAAAAATGTTACGTAACATATTACGTAACAAAAAAACCAATAGATATTTATTGGCTGGTTATGAAAAAATTATTTTTAATAAACGAGTTTTATGTTTTAATTAAAATACTTTCATGTTCCATTTCCTTGCAACTTTGCAACTGATGTTCCTCCACATTCTAAACCATCCTTATTATATTCTATGCTATGGATAACCGTTTCTAAGGGAACTCTTTTACCAAAATTTGGACCACTTCTCGCATATGAATATCCTTTTAAATCTTTTTTTATAGTTTTAACTCAAATATCATATTGATATATTCCTTTTTTATCTATAAATATTTTATTTCTAAAATCTTTTCCTTCATATGATTGAATAATAGTTTCTCCTGTTTTATTGATTATTTCCTCAAAAGATTCGTTAATTTCTTCAATAGTCGGAAATTTTTCTTTATTTTTTTCTATTGTTTCCATATTTATATTATTTTATTATTACATTAAATAATAAAATGTCAATGAAGGTTATTTTGGTTGGGGGTTGTATATATTAAAATGTATATTAAAAAAACCCGAAAGAGTTTTTTTTAAATTTTATTTTTTTAAAAAAAGTTTTTTATTGTATCAAATATATAGATAGTAAATGTTGCAAAAATAAAGAAAAATAGA
>Ga0075113_1000059_pt1 | contig 40591 bp, 51 predicted proteins | sample AntAceMetag02UKA_FD_69788 | JGI IMG/M metagenome (GOLD analysis project Ga0075113, IMG submission 69788) | Saline lake microbial communities from Ace Lake, Antarctica - Antarctic Ace Lake Metagenome 02UKA | ecosystem: Environmental > Aquatic > Non-marine Saline and Alkaline > Saline | place...
AATATAAAATTTACAAATACTTTTTTTGACAGTTTAAAAATATTAGAATTACATAATAAATGGTATTATAAAATATATTCTTTTATTAGATATGATATTACTAAAGGATTTAATAATATATTTTATTTTTGGAATGTAATTTGGAAGTTTAGAAATTGGGATTCAATGTATAATTTATTAATATTAAAACGATCATTAGAAAGAACAGTTAAAAGTCTTAATACAGGTTTTGAAGTAGATGAAACTAGAATTCCAAAAATTAATGATATAAATCGTGTATGTGAAATTATTAATAATATGGATGAGGATAATTATACAGATAAATGTGGTGAATTGCATAAATGTAATACATCATGGGAATTAGATAATTTTTTTGATAATGATTTAACATATGAACAAAAAAAAGAAAATTTAGAAATATACAAAAAAGCTCAAGAACTTGAAGAAGAAGAATTAGTAGAATTTGTAGAAATATTAAAAAATATAAAAAGTTGGTGGGATTAAAACATATATCAAATGAAAATTACAAATATTTTAAAACCTAAGTCTACAAAAGAAATTTTAGTTGAAATCAAAATATTAAATAATAATGATTTGATTATTAAATCATCTATAGTTGGATTTATATGTGGAGTTAAATTAGCTTTAGTAAGAGGTGTAGATATTAATAATACTTCATATAATCCATTATCATTAGCAGCTGATAATGGTCATGCTAATATAGTTAAATTATTATTAGAAAAAGGTTCTGATGTTCATGCTAATAATAACAGAGCATTAAGATTATCTGCTGAAAGTGGACATATTAAAATTGTTAAATTATTATTAGAAAACGGTGCTGATGTACATGCTAATAATGACAACGCATTAGTATCATCAGCTGAAAATGGTTATACTGAAATCGTTAAATTATTATTAGAAAAAGGTGCTGATGTTCATGCTAATAATAACAGAGCATTAAGAAGATCATCTGAAAATGGTCATATTAATATAACTAAATTATTAATTAAAAAAGGAGCTAACATTCACGCAAATGATGAATATGCCTTATCCTTTGCTGCTGATAGTGGACATATTGAAATTGTAAAATTATTATTAAAAAAAGGTGCAAACCCTCGTATAAATTGCAGTATATCTTTAAGATGGGCTGCAGATAGAGGACACAATGATATCGTTAAATTATTACTTAATTCTGGATGTAATAAAGATATTAATTTTAATCATGGTGAAGCTTTAAGATGGGCTGCTAATAATGGTTTTGCTGAAACAGTAAAAATATTACTTGCATATGGGGCTAATGTTCATATAGAAACTGATACATCTTTAAAATGGGCTGCAGAAAATGGTAAATTAGAAGTTGTAAAAGTTTTACTTAGTGCAGGTGCTATTGCAAATATTAAAATGATAGAATTAGCATCTGCAAATGGGTATAATGAAATTGCTAAATTATTAACTAATTATATTTAGAACTACGATAGTTAATAATTTATTTATAATTGTACTTTTCTATAATACTGATATATAATATAAATTAATATTTTAACTTATATTTTATGAAACCAGAATTATGGAAAATTTTTTCGAAACAAGGTGATAATCTTAATTTAACAGGCGATTCTTATCTTAATATGATTTTTAGCACCTCTGCTGGCAAAAATGCTCAAGGTTATGCTATTACAGATCCTTCCTTACAAATTGTAAGAACTTATATAGCTGATGGAGGGTGGAATTATGATACAAACACTCAACTATTTTTAGAATATACATTTGCAGAATTACCTTATGCAGTAGATGCCTCTATATTTTATCAAGATGTTTCTATTTTTAATCCAGAACCATCTAATTCTTCTTCAGTTTCAACAGTAAATATTATAGATTCTTCTAATTACATTTATCCATCTGTTACATATGCAGGGGCTTTATTTTTAGATCCTGTTTCGCAAGGTTTAATTGAAACAGAACATTTAATATTTTTTGAAGAATCATCAATTGGTTATGTAACTCCTTATGATACATCAAATTCTGAATTAATTTTTAGAATGGTTGGAGACGAAGATCAAATCCGATTTTTTACTATAGATGATGCATCACAAGAAATTATTTGGTCTGATGAATTGATATATGATGTAAGCGAATATACTATTAATCAAGGCATCCAAATTAATGTAGGGTTTACTTCAGAAGAAGAAGGAGTTTATGAAAGACGATTAGTTGTAAATCATAAAGTTGGTGAAAACGAATATCCATTAATGGAATTAGTTGTTAATGCTCAATCAATAGGTCAAGATGAACGGTTTGATACGTTATTAGAAAATTTTGGTCTTTATAAACCAAAATCATTTCCTAAATTATTTAAAGAATCTGATATAAATGAAGATCTTCCAGATTGGGAATTATTAAATTATAAAGCAAAACATATGATTCTTGATCATAATCAAATTATGCCATATATAGGAACTTATAAAGGACTTATAAATGCTATAAAATGGTTAGGATATGAAGATATTCAAGTTAAAGAATGGTTTAAAAATGTTAAAGAAAATAAAAAATTATCTTTACATGTTCCATATGATGCCGACGGAAGAAAAAAAACTATAAAATATTTTTCTCCTGAAGAAAGAAAACATCTTAAAAAACTAAATCAATTATCATTAGTTTATTGTATAACAAAAGAAACCGGCGAACTTGATAATTGGGGGACTCCTATTACAGAAAATTGTTATGAATATAATTTAAATGAAATTCTTATAAAATTATTTGCATTAAAAAAATGGCTTGAAAAAAATATAATTGGTGTAAATGCTAGAATTTATGATTTAACTGGAGAAGGTATTTATTTTGAACGATTTCAAAATTTTATATATGGTACACAAAATATTGGTAATGTAGCAAATTATGAACAATCATTAACTCCATTACCTATTTTTAAAAACTCAGAATTAGTTAATGGCGATACAAGTATTTTATTAACACTTAAAGAATCAAATGAATTAACAATACAAGATTTAAATACAACATTTATAAATTTTGCAAGATATGGATGGGATCCTTCTAATGGATATTTTTCTCCTGATGAATATTCTAATTTAAGTTATTCAGATCCTTCTGCAGTATTTATAGGTTCTCCTTTTTCAGCCCCCTTTGTTGATCTATATGATATTCAATGGAAATTATTATTAGAAAAAGAAAATGGTGTATTAACAAATAATTTTGTTACAAATCCATTATTTATATATGAAAATGAAATAAAATTTTATAATAATTATGATACATCAACATCATTTTATGATTCATCAGTAAATTTAGATGTTACAATCGAAACTGGCTATTTAAGAGATCCATCAAATGATAATTGGTCAGAATCATTAGCTTATTCTATTTACCAAGAAAAAGACGCTTCAAATTTATCTACAGGAAAATGGGTATTTGAATCATCAACCGGAATAAAAACATATACTTGGGGAGAATTTTCATTACAAACTGATGCTAGTTCATCTTTAATTTATGAATTAAATAATGATTATAAAGCGTCATTATTTAATATTGGTGGATTTAAATGGACTGACGCATCTGGATCATCTTATTATTTAGATAAAAATTATATCCTTGATATAGTAGATGGTAAAATTGCTATGCAAATAGATGCTTCAATGACAAGTGATAGTATTTTAATTGGTGACAACATTCCAAATGACTCTTCAATTAGAGAACTTACAATACTTAAAAACTTTATTAATTTTAATTACGACACTTCTTTATTAGAACAACAAGTTAATTTAAATGTAACATATACAAGTCCCCGAATGCCTATATTTACATTTGATCCTTCTGATGTATCATTACTTTATTATAATCCAGATGCTTCAATAGAATTAGTTGACGATAATAGTATTTATAAAATGAATGTAAATCATGCAGGAGATTATACAATTCAAATTAATGGGTGGAATGGCCAAAATAATGCATTTTTTAATTATGATCGAAATAGTTATAGTGTTTGGCAAAAATATCCAACTATAAATTCTTATATTGATACTTCTTGTGCAGGAAATTTAGAATATGCATGCACAAGCACATATATTACTTCATTAGAAGTAAGTACATTAATTAATGAAAATTTATATCCAATTTTTGATAGAATAATTCCATTACAAGGATTAACATTAGAATATGATGTTGATAATAATCCATTTATTCAAGTTCCTTCTATTACATATTTTCAAGATATTCCTGAAATAAATTCAATAAGTAAATTTTATAATTTAACTGAAAGAATTACATCAATATCAGGATCTAATATTATAATAGATGAAGATTACCAAAATTTTTATAAAAACGATTTGGTTAATATTGTACAATTTGATAAAGGAAAATATTCATTTATTCAAGAAGCTAGTGCAAGTATAATAACTGCAACATCACCTAATTTTGTTATAGATAATGCACCTTCTAATTTTAGTATTGATTCTTCAACTGAATGGTATTTATTAAATGATACACAAAGATCTATTTTAAATGGTACAAATGATTTAAATAATAGAACATTTACATGCGATATTTCAACATATTCTTTTGATGAAAATCAATTAGTTGCTATTCTTATAAATGATCAAAGTACTGGATATATTTGGGGTTCATCTTTTAGAGTATTAGATGTAAGTACTACATATAATAATTCTTATGGATATCAACATATTTTTGAAGGAAATGTGCCAGAATTTATTGTAGATAATCCAGGAAAATATAATTTAACAGCTAAACATGCATTTTCTACATTTGTTGATATACAAATAAATGTAAAATCTGCAACAGAACGAAATAATTTATTTAAAATTTATTTAGATGATATTTATGATCAACAATATTATCTTGATAACACATTTGTATTTTTAAATATTTTATTTGATCAAGAAAAAATATTAGAACAATGGTATGATCCATCTGATAATTTAATAGGAACTGAATTTTATCCATTTGATTATTCAATCAAATTAGATGTAAGTACTCTTGTTATTTTAAAGACAGAATATGCTGATAACAATTATATGTTAAATCAAAAAAATATTTGGACTATTAATAAACAAAATCCTTCAACAGGATCTAATGAATTAATTATGAGAGTTCATAATTTTTCAGTTCCTTATATTTTTGATGAAATAGGAGATTATGATATAACTGTAGAAAGTTATGATTCATTTGGAAATCTTAAAAAACAAACATTTGAAGGACTAATATCTATAAAAGATGAAAACTAAAACAACAAAAATTGATAAAATTAGTTTAAGTTCAGATTCTAATTTATCAAATATATTCATTTCAATATCTTCACCTAATTGGAAAAATTCTAAAGAATTAACTATTGAAAATTTAGAAGGAATTATTAATATAAAAACTAATAATGATCTTAATGTTACATCTGTAGAATATGTAAATCAAGAAACTAATCCTGAATTAACTCCAGATACATATAGAGTAAACACAAAGACACATATTGCTATAGATGATAATTATCTTTATGTATGGAATCCTAAGCTTAAAAAATGGAAACGAATTTTGTTATCTGATTGGTAATTATTCAAATAAAATAGCTCGTTCTATACCCTTAATTGAATGTTTTATATTATGTAATAATATTAACATATCTAAACATCTTAATACATGATGATGGTTATGCATTAATGTTATTTTTAATGTGTCATCTGTTGGATCAAGGGATAATTTCATAGTTGATGCTATTTTAAGTGCATCTTTTTTATTATAACATGAACCAATAGTCCAATAATTTCTTGCTGATCCAGAACTTTTTTTGATTTCCCATAAATACAATTCAAATTCTTGATCTAATGTGTCTTTATCTATTAAACAATTACTATCATAAAATTTTACTTTTATATCAAGTTTATCAAATTCTTCAAGTATTTGATATTTATTATAAAATTTAATTTTAAATTTCTTTTCAAATTCTTTAATTGATATATTTATATCTTTACTTTTAAATAAATTATTCATATTTTTATTATAGAACAAGTTTAATATGGGTCCTCTAATATTGATCCTGCTTTTAATAATATTTTAGTTACTTTTTCATGTCCGTGAACATAAGACCACCTTAGTGCATCGTTATCTTGGGCATGTACATTAGCTCCTTTTTTAATTAATAATTTTACAACTTTTTCATGCCCATAATTTGCTGACCATCTTAAAACATAATCATTTCCTGCATGAATGTTAGCCCCTGATTCTAATAATAATTTAACAATTTCGTAATTATCATTAGTACATGACAATTTTAATGCTTGATCATTATTAGTGTGAATGTCAGCTCCTTGCTCTAATGCTATTTCAATTCCATATATAAAACTGTATCTAACTGATTTAAATAACAAAGAAACAGGTGATGAATATTTAATTTCTTCTAAAATTTTATATTTAGATTTAGGCTTAAATATACATTTATTTGCTGTTTTCATTTATAAATTCTTTATGTTTTAATTTTTTTCTAGCTCTAATTAATATTGTTACAACTTCATCATGACCTTGACATTTAGTCCACAATAAAGATTCATTATCAAATACATTCACATCAGCACCTACATCTATTAGCAATTTTACAATTTTAATATGATTACAATAAGAAGCTACTCTTAGTGGATAATTATTATTTGTTTGCACATTAGCACCTTTTTTTAATAATAATTTAACAACCTGGTAATAACCATCATATGAAGATACTCTTAGTGGTGAGCCATCATTAATATTAACATCAGCACCATTTTTTAATGCAATCCTAACACCTTCTATAAAACCTATGTTAGCAGATTTCTGTAACAACTCATCATTCGAATATTTTTCAAGACATTTAAATATTTCTTTATTTGTTTTAGGTTTTAATATATTTAATAATTTAGATTTCATTTATATTTGTTTAATAATGTTTTAGCATTTCCATGTATTTCATTGTTCCAATATTTTGATAATCTGGCACCAGCTAATAATAATAACTCAGCCACTTCTAATCTATGAAATTGTAAACAATTAAATAACGCTAAACTACCAGCTGCATGTATATTAGCACCATGTTTAACTAATAATTCCATCATTTTAATATCATTTAAATCTACAGCATATCTTAATGCTTGACTATCTATAGTATTAATATCAGCTCCTTTTGCTATTAATATTTTAACCATTCGTATGTTACCATTTGATGCTGCATATCTTAACGCAACATCTTGCTGATAATGTATATCAATTCCCTTTTGTAAACAAAGTTTAAAAATTCTAAAATTATTCATTTTAACTCCTATTTTTAAAATTTTACCATTATTACAATCTATTTTATCTTCATGTTTTAATGCTAATTCAACACCATAACTAAATTTAATTTGGGCTGATTTAATTAATAAATCATTATAATCTTTATAATCTAACGCAGCTAAAATGTCTGTATTAGATTTTGGTTTTAATATATAATGTAGTCTAATCATGTTTATTTTTATTAAAAAATAAATTTATTATTAAATTATCTTTGATTATAATTGCTTAATATATGTCTAAATTCTCCAATTGTTTTAGATTTAATTAAATTTTGCTTCATTTCGCTATATTTGTTATAAAGTTGAATAATACATTTATCATTTTTTACATATTCCAAAATAATTTTAAATGACTTTTCGTTTGCGTGTTTAGCTATTGCAACTAAAATTTTATAATTTATAACAGCTCCATTTTGTAATAATATATGAATTAATTCATCGTATTTATATACTATAGCATAAGACAATGGATTATTGTCTTTAATTTTTACTCCATTATTAAATAAAAATATAGCAGATTTAATATTATTATGCAAACATACGTCAACTAATATATTGTTATATACATATTGTGTTAGATCAATATTTAATTTTTTATTATCTAACATTATTTTCAGTATACTTACATATCCATGAGTAATTGCAGAATTAACAGAAATAATTACAGATTGTTTTGTAATACGCGACCCAATACATATATCATTTATTCTCAAAACTTTTGTGACACCAATCTCAAATCCAATTGAAGCAGATTTACGCAAAAGTTTATTTAAATTTGATAAACAATTTATTTTTAAATGTTTAGATAATTCTTTATTACTTTTTGGTTTTAAAATAGATGATGCGCTCATAATTTAATATATTAAGGGAATCCTGGTATTCCGTATGTTTTAGCTCCAGTAGGAACCCAATCTTTAACAAGAAAATTTGTCCAAGCAAGATTTGTTGGTTTTAAATTTTTATATTTTGGAAAAGGCTCTTTTTTAATAATAATTGGTATTGAAGCCTTTAATGTTTTTTTATATTTTTCCCAATTTAATTTTTCAAATTTTGAATTTATATTAGATGACATTAAATCCTTACTCTTTAAAGTAAATTTATCTATTATCTTTTTAACTACATCAGTATTTATATTGTCATCTATATTTTCATCAAATTTAATAATTATTTTTGGATTTTTAACTGTAAAACCGAAATTAGTTGAATTAGGTTCTAATGAAATTGGTAATGGTTCTAAAAAAGGATTTATACTTTCTTCTAATTTATTTAATTTTTTAAATAATTTATCAATTTTTTCTTCATTTTGTTTAATAGTTTTTATAGAGTTATCATTACTATCTTTAACTTTAGATGTACCTGAATAAACATCATATATAATTTTATATTTTATATTTAATACATATTTAGATGTTTTTAATTCTAATATTTTTGATACATAATTAACTTGTTTTTCATTCCATTTTGCTAATTTTTTAATATAATTAGCTTGTTTAGAAATATGTTTTGCTTTACTTTCCTTTTCAGATTTATCTCTGGGAGTTCTATCTTTTGTAGGTTTTTCTAATTTATGTAATCTTTTTTCTTCTTCTAATTTATTAATTTCAATATCAACTATATCAACTTTTTCTTTTATGTCATCTAAATATTTTTTTAGTGATACAGTTTTAAATTCTTTTAGTTGTTTAGTAATATCTTTTTTTAAATTATCAATCGCCTTTTTTATAGGTTTGGTTGGATTACCTATTGATGATTGATAATTTAAATCATAATTTACATATAATACCCATGGATATACATAAATACCACAAATTGATAATCCCATGGCAATAATACCCCATTGTAATTGAATACCTTTAATTGGAATGTATATAATAGGAAATGGAATAGGGCCAATAAGTGGGGGCAGCCCAGTGGCCCATCCTTTCCCTGCAACACTCATAAGTGTTGCATATGAACAATATTTTTGCCAATATTCAATATCATTATATTCATATTCAGAAAAAGGAGATAAATATCCATCTTCATTTTCAATTGGTATTGGGCAATTTCTTTTTTTCCCAATACCATAAAAACGATATTGTTCTTGATCTTCATTAATTATTGAATATGTTGAAAAAATAGAACTAATATCATCAATTTTTTTATAAATATCATCTAATTTAATAGGAATTTCTTCAAATTTTTTCCATAAATTATTGAAAAAACTATTTATAAATGTAGATTCTATTTTTAATACTTGTTCCACTGTATATTCTGTTATATAAGTTTCTTTTATTAATACATTAATTTGTAAATATAATAAAAAATTAAATACTATTTTATTAATTACAGTTTCTTTTTCATAATCAGTAGACCCAACAGCATTTTTACTCAACTCTTTTAAATAAGATTCTACAGTTTTTATATCATTATTTATATTATATTGAATTAATAAATCACTAAATATTTTTTTACCACTAAATTTAAATTTATTAAATATAAAAAATATAGTTAATTCGTCACCTAATTCATTAATTCTATCAACAATATTTGATAAATTCCATTCATCAACAAAGAATCTTTCTATCAAAATTTTATTAATTTCTTTAGAAAATGTTTTGACCATGTTTGTATCTTTATTCCAATAAGAAATTAAATCCTGATAAAGATTAAAATAATATTCTATTAATGATACTTCATTTTTTAAACTAACAGATGACGACTTTTCTGCTGTGTTTATAATTTCTAATAATGTATCATAATAAATTTTTTCTTCTTTATCAATAGAAGTTTTTATTTTATCAAGAGTTTCATTCTCAGCATTTTTTTTAACATTATCTTCGCCTGCAATATTAGTAATTTGTTTTTCATAACTTTTATTTATTAATGCTGTATTAATAGTTGCTCTAATAAAATAAAAATTAATTGCCTTTCCTCCTAATGTGCCATTCATACCCTTTGATAATAATACTGGGTACCATGATTTAATATAATAATCCTTTATAAAAAATTTTATATTATTTAATTCTTCTTGTAGGGTTTTTGATTCATTAATAAGTTCATCTAAATATGATTCTTCTGGATCCCTTGCATCATCAATATAAATTTTATTATCACTTATACTAGATATTATTCCATTTATAGGTGAATATACCCTAGTGTCCCCAAATGTCCCCAAAATTGTTCTAGAATTTATATTGTCATTGTTACTTACTAAAATATTAAAATTAATAGATGAATCATTGTTTATTATTGCTTTTGTATCAATATTGGACAAATCACCTTCTTCAATTTCAACAATTTGATTAATTCCTTCATATTCACATGATACATTTGCTAATTTATTTTCAAATGGTTCATGGGGAACTAATGGTTCATTTATTTCTATAGGACAAGAAAGATTGTTTATATTAAAAGGAACTGAATTTATTTGTATTTCTTCATTGGTTTTAGCATGTTTTAATGGTTCACATATCATTGGTTTTGATATTTCATTAAATGTATCAAACGAATGTTGATGCGCCTTTTTTCTATTGTTTAAATAAATAAATGCACCTGCTAAAGTAGCAATTATAACACTATCAAGAAGTTTTAATGTTTTTAATAAATTTTGAATTGATTTTATTAAACTTTTTACACTATTAATTATTTCAATAGCTTCTTTAGCAATTTTTTTTATTTCAATTCCTAAATTTTTTATAGTTTTTTTTATAATAGTCCCAACAATTCGTATAAGTTTTTGTAAATATTTACCCCTAAAAGGTGATGGAAATTTATTTTGAGTTAAAAATTCTTTTATTTTTAAACTAATATAATAAACTAAATAAATTATAGGCAACGCATCTTTAATTTTTTCAAAAGTTTCATTAATATTGAAATTATCAGTTTTACTATTAAAATCGCTGTCAATATTAATTATATTAATAAAATCTAACCCGGATAAATCTCCATTACGAGAAATTATATTAGTTAATTTATTAATTTGGTTAGGATAAAAGTCGGGATTTCCACATGCTAATACAATATCAGAAATAATATCTTCATTTAAATCTTTAGTAACACATGATATTATTTTTTGTAATTCTCTATTATTTTTTACAAAATTATTTACTTCGTCATCAGTAGTATTTTTTAACAACTCACTTTGTATTTTTTTAAGCACAATAATACCAGTATCTATTAAAATATCTAATTTTTTAGGCTTATTGAAAAATTCTTTAGATTCTTTAATTGATTTATTAAGAAATTCAGTTCCTTCTTTTTTCTTTTTATCTTTTTGTTTGGTCATTAAACTTATCCTTAATTTTTTTTATTAAATATGGTTTATTAAATATAATAATGTCTGAATCATCTTGAAAATAACTTAGACCACCCGCACATTTATAATTTTGATTTAATTCAAATCGAAAATCACAAGCAAGTATAGTTATAGTATCTTCTATATTTTTAAGATCATTAAAAAAATATAATATTTTTTTATACGCTTCATCTAATTTACCCTTTTGATTTATAATATAAAGATCTTCATTTTTAGATTTTAATTGTCGTTTAACTAAATTAATATCAGTTGTTAAATTAAAATATTTTTGATGAGTTGAATTTGCTTGAAAAACATCTATATAATGTTGAATTAACATAACACGATTAGTTGAAAAAATATCAAAAAGTTTTATAATATCTTTTTCTTGTTTTGGTTGAAATAAACTCTCTGTTAATGGTAAATCTTTTTTAATAAACTTAGAACCTAAATCTGTTTTTAATGATGATATATAAGTTTTATTTGGGTTTTCTTGTAATACATATTTTAATAATCTTGATGCATATCCTTTTCTTCTAAGAGTAGGATCTATAAAAATATGACTTATTGTTAATTCATTAAAATAAATAACATATTCAATATATCCTACAATAGTTCCATTAACATAAATTCCAGCTTCCATATTTGTTTGACTAGAATATGCATTAGTACATTCGTTACTATATGTAATTTTATTTTCCATAAATTCTTTTAAAATATTTTATTAATCCCTCCCATTTATAAAAAACGTTTTTTTTAATTTAAAAAATCTTATAATAGGATATTTAGTTACTTTACTAAGTAATTTATATCCATCACCATATAATGTTAATTTATAATCATTATCTATATATAAAGTATATGGAACTCGATCTTCCTTTGTGTCAATAATTAAAGCAGTTCCTACTGTATAATCTTGTGGCATATAAGCTGTTATAACATTTATATCTATTTGATTAATTTCACCCCTTATATTTTCTAAAAAAATTATATATTTTTTAATTTCTTTTTCGGGTTTAGGAATAAATAATGTTTTCATTATTCTGATATTAATACGTTATTTGATGTTCCAGCCCCTTCAGCTTGTTTAACTATTCCAACATTTACTCCAGGGGTTGCAGGCATTTTAGCATCTATAGAAGTTGCTAAAGTTTCTAATAAAGGAAATATTATTTCTGCCATTACAGCATGATTATATGGGCCAGGACCAACTTTTGTTGTTTGATTTCCAGCTAATCTAACTTCATCAGCTGTTACATCTACTTTTGCAGCTGCCGAAATATTCACTTCATTTTTTGTAACTATATTACATTTGTCTCCTTCTAATTGTATTAATGACTCTTGATTAGCATGTTGAATTGTAATCATAGAATCAGGAGCAATTTGTATAAATGATTCTCTATAATAAATTTCAAACCCTCTATTTTTTTGATAAATTACATTAAGTTCTTCATCGGGATCGTACACAATTACATGAGTACCTTCATAATCATTTTTAATTTCTTCTGATAATGCTGAATCTACATTTTGAATAGATGTATATTCAGGGGCATATATATCTCCATTATTAAATTGTATTCTTACAAATTGTCCTATTTTAGGAATTGATAAAGAACCAGCACCATCACCACCAAATATAGAAGAATTAATAGGTACAGCCCATGGCAATTCCGTATTTTCAATATTATCCATTAATCTGAAAATACGGACTTGACATCTACCAGTAAATAATGAATCTTTGTTATTTACAACAATTCCTATCCAATCATTATCACTAATTGTTTTGTTTAAAAAATCTGGTATTTTCATTATATTTTAATATTTTGTTAATTTCATAAAACCCACTGTTAAAAGCATGTTCTAAATAAGAAGGTCCTAATTTACTTGTATCAGCTCCTGCTTCAACTAATAACTTTACTACTTTGTGATATCCTCTAACACATGCAAATTTTAATGATTCTTCTAAATTTGCATGTATATCAACTCCTGCTTCAATTAATAATTTTACAATTTCATCATATCCATTTCCTGAAGCATGACGAATAGCGAAATTTGCACTAGTATGTATAGCAGTTCCATTATCAATTAATAATTTTACAATTTCAATTTGATTAGTCATTATCGCTTGATTGAATGCTGATATTTTATGACACATTAAATCTTTATTTTTTAGCGATATTTCTACACCCTTTTTATAACCTATTCTAGCAGATAAAATAAATAGTCGGGAATCATCTAGTGATTTTAATCCCTCATTTAATTCTTCATTAGATTTAGGTTTAAATAATTTATTCATTTTATAAATCCTTTCAATAATTTAATTATATCAACATGATCTCTGTTTGTTGCCCAACTTAATGCAACTTTGCCACATACATTAGTATTAATACCATTATTTAATAATATTTTAACAATTTCATAATGACCGTTATTAGCTGCCCATCTTAATGCATCACCATTATGTGCATTCATATTAACTCCAACACTAATTAAATATTTTACTACATTAATATGACCGTTATTAGCTGCCCATCTTAATGCAACACTATCATTATAATCTATATCAACACCTTGTTCTACAGCATGTTTAACTCCATCAACAAACCCACACACTGATGAATGATATAATAATTCTTGGGAACTATAATTGAATTGCATTTTAAGTCCTTCCCATATTTTTATAGTTGGTTTGGGTTTAAAAAATAATAATTTATTTTTCATGATTTGAATGTTTTGGATATAATTAAATTTATATCAATTTCTTCACCCCCAACTTCTATTTTTCTAATTTTTAATGGTGTATTTTTAAATAATCTAATTTCTTTTTCATCTTCAGTATTAGGGCTAATGTTTAATCTAATAGTATTAATCCAATCAATATATTCTTCTTTAATAGATGATTCAATTTTTATATTTATTTTTTTATCATCATCATTATAACCACCATGAGGTTCTGCAACATCTTTATCATAAGACCAATAAATACCAACTCTTTTTCCATCTTTAAAAAAATGTTCTAACCAATTTTCATTAACTAATAGAGATCTCCAAATTATAATTTCATTATTGAATGCGTTGAATTGATTGATTATATTTTTAACTCTATGTTCAATTTCATATTTAACATAATTTTTAAAATCAACTGAATTTAAAATTTCTTCATCTGTAATGTTATTTTTAATATATTCTTCACGCCGATAATTAAATATCATTAATTCTTCTATATATGAATCTTCCATCCATATATTATAAGTATCTCTATTAATTATATCTTCTTTTTTTATATCAAATATAGAAGATTCATTTATATATTTTGCCTCCATATTATTTATTATTTTTGTTCATTAAAAATATTATTTATAGTCGGATCATTTCTATAATGATCAACATATTTTAATTCAGCACCGTCATCAACTAAATATTTAATTAAAATATAATCTTTTTTACGACATGCCATTTGTAAAATAATTTCCATATGTTTATGAATTTTAGCACCATACCATCTTAATAATTTAATCATTTCAATATTTGATTTTATCGCTGCTACTTGTACAGGATAACTATCCTTATTTTTGTCAACAGAAATTCCAGCCTCTAATAAAAATTTTACAACATCAATATTATTATTATGTATAGCCTTTGTTAATAAATAACCATCATGTGCATGAACATCAGCCCCAGCATCAATTAATAATTTAACTATTTTTGTATAATTTATTTTTTCTGCCTCTAATTTACTATTTAATTTACTATTTACAGCTTTATCTATACTTTTTCTTATACAAACATTATTATTTATATTTACATTAGCTCCATATTCTAATAATATTTTCACAACCTCAAAATAGCCATGTGATACAGCATTTCTTAATGATCGATCATTAATAGCATGTACATCAGCACCTTTTTCTAATAATAATTTAACAATTTCAAATTCACCCCACGCCGCAGCATCCCTTAAAGGTAAACTATTATGAGTATTCACATTAGCTCCTTTATTAACTAAAAAACGAACCAAATCATAATCTGTTTTATCTATAGCAAATCTTATTAAAAAATCATTTTGTTTGTTTATATCATAATCACTATTATTTAATATAATTTTAATAACTACACTATCTGTTATTTTATCGTCAATTATATCTATTTCGTTATCATCTAAAATAGATATAATTTCTTCCTTATTTTTAGGAGAAAATATAGATTCGTTTATAATAAATTTAGCTTTCATTATATTTTTTGTTTTGTTGTTGCATTAGAACTTGGTGATCCTTCAATAATTCGTCCTGTTTTAATAAAAGGTGGTTCACCATCTAAATCAGTTGCTAGAGATTTATCGCCATTAGTTTTTAATTCTATAAATTGTTTATATTTATTTCCACCCTCAATAGTTACAGGATTATTATATTCATTTGGCCCTATTAAATCAGTTGCATATGATAAATCTTTTACTTCTTCCCATTTACCTCTATTACTTAATACTAATTTTGCAGTTTTAATTAATTCTAATTCACTATCATCAGTAGCATCTGATAAAGTAATACCAAGTAAAAATTCCTTAAATGTATTATCAATTTTTCCTTCTAATAATGAAGAAGGTTTTTCTGTTCCACCAATTAATTTTGAAAGAGATTTTCTTATTAATCCTAATACAGCAATAGAATCTTTAGATTTTATTACACTAGTAGCTTCATTAAAAGAAAAACCTAATCCTGGAATTTTTATCATTTTAGCTTTTTCTATTTGTTCTGTAGCAAAATTAACAGCAAATGCTTTACCAAATTTTATTGCGTTTCCAGCCCAAGTTGATTCGTTTAATGGATTTATTGATGCTTCTTCTTTAGGAATTTTAGGATTTGCATTTTTTAGATTTTGAATTGTATTTTTTTCAATATAACCTGCACCTGAAATATGATCTTTTTGGAAAAATGTATCTTGAGCAACTTGATCAAGTACACTGTATCTTGCATCCCCACTTTTTGTTGATACATAATCAGTTTCTATTGGTCTTCCCTGATCATCCGTTGCATTAGTTATCGTACCTGACATATTTTTAGATAATCCTTTTTCTTTAGATCTGTCTAAACCATTTAATCTTTTATCTTCAAATATAAAATGATTAAATACTGGATATGTTGAAATCTCATTTACATTTCCAACCTTTACTTGAAAACTTACATTAGCCATTTCTGGTTCTTCATTTATAGAAAGTTTTTCTCTATAAGAATAATTAAGAGTATTAATATCAATTTCACACATTTCGCAATTTATTAAATATGTGGGCAAAATTCCATTTAAAATTTGAAGATATACAGGTTCATCAGAATTTTGTTTTACTGTTGATTTATGAAATGTTCTGAATTCAGTTACAAATATTTGAATATCAAAAAATCTCATCATATCAGGCAAAATCCACCTTTGATAAGTATCATCCCATGCAATCTTTCTATAAAGATTTAATAAATAACTAATTCTTTGATCAATACCTTCCATCATATTGAATGTTAAACGAACATCATTTCCAACCCTTTTACCTCTTTCAGGATTAATTTTTAATAATTCACCAATACCTTCAATAGATTGAAAATAATATTGGAAATTTTTTTGTAAATCTTCCCACAATGTAATAAATTCTTGAAGCATTTCTGCTCGTGTAAATTCATTTGAATCTCTTAAATAATCTATTGTTGAGTATAATTCCCTATTAAATTCAATTTCTGATTGATTTCCTGTAACTTGTGTTGCATCTACTTTTTGTTTTATAAATAATGGATGAGGCATTCTATCATAATTTGTATTAAATAATGAAGTACCACTCCATATAGAAGCATTTTGACCAAATAAAACTCTAAAAGCCATATAAGTTGGTTCATCATATCTTTTACTTAAAGCACTCACAGAATTTAAAGCATTAGGTGCAGATTCCCCTTCAGGAGTAATCGCAGTAATATCAAATCGCGGTGTTCTAAAAAATTTATATTGATTATTTGGCATAGTTCATTTTATTTTATTTATCTTTCACTATATAAAAGCTGATTATTATACCATTTTATAAAATCAGCTAAAGTTAATCCTGTTTCTAAAGGTGTCCCATCCCATGTAGCAATACTAAATCCTGCAGCCTTTAATCTATCTTCTGGTTCCCACTCACTTAATTCTAAAATTAATCCAATCTGATATTCATATTCATCTTCATCTCTTAATATTTCGACAAAATTAATAATCCAAAAATCTCCTATATTTCTATCTCTTGTAAGTATTAATCGTTTTTTTGTAATTCTTGTAAAATTCCTTTTTATTTTTTCAATAATATTAAAATATAAATTATCAATACTTTGTCCTCCTAAAATTAAATCATCTACATTTAATTTTAGACCTAATATTTTTTCAAAATATTTTATTTTTGTATCATTTTTAAAATTTTGTTCCAATTCAGTTTTTGTTTTAGGAACAAATATAACACTTTCTTTTATAAATTTAGCTCTCATTGCTGTTTTTATTTCATTTTTGTTGATTTATAAACCATTTACAAAATTCCTTTAAAGTTAAACCAAGTTCAATTTGAATAAAAACTTCATGAACTCGATCCCATTTTAATATATTAAACCCTATTGGTAATTTAATAGTAAGAAAGCTTTTATCAAAAAATCCATAATTATCTTCTTCAAAATTCATTATAATATCATAATTAAAATTTGGGTTTTTTTGATATGAAGGTCTTCCATCTTTTATTGGACAAATATAAATATCTTTATCATTATCCCATCCACCATAATATTTTTGTATGTTTATTGTTATTATATTCCTATTTTTATTTAATAAATGATTATTCATATAAGTTCTAAATTTATCTGATAATAAATGTAAAAACTTTTCGACAATAGTTTTACCACTACTAGACATAAATTGATTTATATTCAGTTTTTCACCATTAATTTTTTCATAAAAATCTACTTTGCCTGATTGATCAATATCATTTAAAATATCTTTTTTAGATTTTGGTTTTAAAATATTTTGCATACTTTCATTTATATCATTATGATATTTTAATAATTTAATATATTTAATATCTTTGTTTTGAGCTAATATTTTTGATGCATCAACTAAATCAATTCCTTTGTTAACTAATATTTTAGCAATTTCATAATGATCCCTATCTACTGCATAATATAATAAATGCTTTAATATATTTTCATTTGCCCTCGAATTTTTAACTCCATGTTTAATATTTAAACCATTTAATAAAATTTTAATTGCTTCTATATTATTTAACTCCTCCGCTACATATATCATAGTTCTTAATAATCTTGTATTATTATCGCTAATAGCATTATTAATCTCTTTCTTTATATCATTATCATTTTTAGATTTAAATATGCTTTCATTTACATCATTACGAGAAGTTAATAATTTAATATATCTAGGATCACCATTAATTGATGATACATTTATTATTCTATTATTAATTATAGTTCCTTTATTAACTAATAATTTAGCAATTTCATAATAATCTAATTCAATAGCATCAATTAATAAAAAATATAACATATTTTGCTTTGCTCTTGAATTTTTTGGTGTTAATTTATCATATTTATTTAATAAAAATTTTACTATTTTTATATTATTATTATTAATTGCATTATATAATAATGACCGTAATTTTGAAGGCTTAATAATACTATTAATACTATCTATAATATCAGTCTCAGTCTTAGGTTTAAATATATTTTTCATTAGTTATTTATATTATTTGCATCAATAGGAACTGGATCAACTGGTATTGGGGTTGGCCATTCTCTTCGTGTTAGTATAAATTTTTGACTAAAATTAGATATAATCTCATCATCATTTTCTTTAGACCAAGATAAAGTAAATCCCTTTATCATATACCATCCACTATAAAATTCATTTTTTCTTTCTCTTGATTGGGCCCTTTCATCAACCTTTAAATTTTCTACTGGGTCAAAGCCAATAATAATAACAGGAACTTTATCACCTTTTACTATATTTGTATTAGTTCCCTGTACATTTATTTCTAAATTTAATTTTTCTAGTTCAGCATTATTTATACAATTATGAACCTGAGCTCTTAAATAATTTTTATGTTGATTTCCAGTCCATTTTGTATTATCATCATTTTCATTCGTAATTGTATATTGTATTCCTAACCAAGGTGCTCGTTTATAAAGTTCTGTATAATCATAATTAGCCATTGCTAATTCTCCTTCATTTGTTGACGCGTCTTGATTAGCTCTCCCCCTTAATAAAATATGACTATTTAATTTTTCTTTATCATATTCAGGACTTATATTTATATTCCAATATTTTTGGTTTTCGCTATCTTTATAAAGAGAATTAATATGTTCAAAAAACGAAGCATTCATTGATGTTCCATATTGGAATGTTATAGCTGATGCTTTATTATTAGGTTTCCATTCAGTTATATAAAAGGAATTTGTTCTATATCCCATATAATTTGAAAATACCTTAGGCATTGTTTTAGTTTCATTTTGATCTGTATCAGAACCCCATGTCCAATCAGCATCTACATTATATAATAATACTCCTTCATCTACATCATCTTCAGCACTTAATAATTGTTTCTGAATATTAACAAAGTTTAAATTATAATAAATATCAATCCAAGATTCATAAAAAGAATTTTCATTCTTCCATGCTTTAGTGGTAACGTCTTTAATAAAAGCTTCAATACCATGAGTTAAATACCAAATTTGTTTATCATCTGTATCATCATCATTTGTGTTAAATCCTATTTTCAATCTTTTTGCTACTTCTTTAAGAGCAGTCATTGATGTTCCATTTAATGAACCTCCTCCAATATAACTTTTTAAACCAGGAACAAACAATTCACCAAAAAATGTTACTGATGTAGGAACTGTTCCACTTGTTTTTCTTCTTGATGTAGTTACTCCAGTTATTACATAATCATTACGGATAATATTTAATGTATCAGATTTATTTCTAATAGCTATAGAAATAATATCACCATCTTTGGGCATTTCTTTATCTATAAATTTATCACTTATAAATGTAACTTGTAATGTAATTGTAGGTAAAAAATCCTTACAATTAATTAACATATAATCTAATTCTGATTCTGATATAAAATAATCATTAATTTTTATTAATGGGTATTCCATAGATGCTATGTCTTCTACTTTTCTTGTTTTATTAGTTTCACTAATAGGCAATGACAATTCATCTAACACAAGTGTTGGCTTGTCTATATTATAAATTCTATATTTTATTCCCTTTTGAGAAGTTGTTGGATCAGCTATTAAACTATCTCTATTAGGAGGATTATATGTATAAGTTGCCATAATTATTTTTTTCTATTGTTATATTTAAAGTTTGTTAATTGATGTTCATTATAATCATAAAAATCAAGAATACGGTTGTTAATATATTCTTTAATATTATCTACAGATACAACTAATTTATCATTTGTAAAAAATCCACCAACACCACCGCTAATTCGACTTTGATCTAAAAATGAAATTATTGGTTTAGTATGCCAATGATTTTGTTGAACTAAAAACGTTAAATTATATTCCCCAATTTTTTCTGTAAGTAAAAAACCTACGTCTATATCTTCATTAGTAACATTTAAATTATATTCGTCGTCAGGAAACAATTCATAAAAAATTTTTATAAATATAGGATATTTTTTCTCAGCTAATTTTTTAAAATATTCGTTATTTTTAGGTTTAAATATAGATTCAGATTCTAATAATTCTTTTTCATTAAAAATTCCTTCATGATAAAAATAATTTTTAAAATCTGACAATAATACATGTCTTGATCTATTTCCATCATAAAGCAATAATTTATTATCCTTACTAGGAAACATTCCTATATTATAATAAGCAGTAATCGGCCTAGACGATGAATTATAAATATGTTTAAATCTAAACCCATAATATAAAAGCCCATTTAAAAATCCGCTTTCGTGAAAATTTATCGAATTAACTATTGTAAAAAATTTATCTTTAGTTTTTACATAATCATATATTTTAGTTAACATACTTATATCATCTTGATGAAAATTATTTATTAGATCATTTTTTTCTTTCCCTTTAAAAATACTTGATTCATCTATATGACTTTCACTACCAAAAAATATATCATAAAAATAATTCTTAAAATTATCTATATCATAAAAAGTATAATTTTCATTAAAATAAAACATAAGTATATCATTATCAAATCTAGGACAAATTCCTATAGTATAATCAGAATGATCCATACTGAATCCAAATCCATAATAAAGTATATGATTTTTAATTTTAATTTTCCGTTCACTAAAGATTTCAAAATAATCACTATTTTCTTGTATTAAATTATAAATATCATCTAATAAATCTAATTGACTTTGTGGAATATATTTTATTAAATCATTTTCTTTTTTTGATTTAAACATAGAATTCTTATTCATATTGTATTAATAAATTTTTGATTTTATTATTTGCCGCTACTGTTATAGCTTCACCATTATAAGCATGAACATCAGCCCCTGCATCTAATAATAGTTTAACAACTTCATAATGTCCATATTTTGATGCGCTTCTTAAAGATGTATCACTATGGGTATGTACATTAGCTCCAGCATCTAATAATAATTTAACAACTTTATAATATCCTTCATAGGATGACCATATTAAACATTCAGGAGTAATTATAGCTCCATTATCTAATAATAACTTTACTATTTTATATCTACCTTTATCAGAAGCAAATCTTAAAATACTTACATCTTCTTTAATATCTATATTATTAAGTAATATTTTAACAGTATTAATATTATTGTTATCAATCGCATTAACTATATCATCTTTTGATATTACAGCTCCATCTTTTATTGCAGATAAAATACCTTCTTCAAAATTATTTTTGATTGAGGATGTTAATAATGTATCACTACCAAAATATTCATATTCAAAATCATGTAATATATCTTTTCCTTGTTTTTTTATAAACAAACTTTCGTATATAAATTTAGCTTTCATTATATTTTTCTACTTTTAATTACTTTTGTTAAGAATTCACCAGAACTCATACCAGATTTTAAACATGCACTTTCTCCAATCGTTTCACCAAAATATATTCTCCCATTTCTTTCTACAATTTGTGATGTCCCTTTATTAGCAATATTAGGCGGAAGAGAACCATCTAAAATTCGATTATCAAAATCGTTTTGTTTTTTTGGTATCTTTGCTGGATCAATATATTTATATGAATCTCTTAATCTGTTAGAAGGTGCATCTAAATTAGTTCCTTCAATCACATTTGTATTTTTTTGTGCGCTATCTAAATCAGGAACTAATATAATATCACCAATATCCATAGAAAAGGGATTTGATATTCCATTATATTTTAAAATATATTCGGCATATAAAGAATTATTATAAACAGCTTGTGAAATTAAGTCTGGTCTTAATAAATAATCACTTGATATTTTAAACATATTAAATGATGTATAATTATTTGCTTTGAAATCAAAAATTGATTGAGTAAGATCTCTCACAACATTTCCATCAGATTTTTTAAATAATGGTTTTCTATCTATTGAATTTAAAAACATTTTTATTTATTATTTTTTATTATTGTATTTTTTATATATGATAAGCATAATTTTTCATCAAAATCCATACGGTCTTTTATAAATTTAATTATATCTAATATAGGTCCTCTTGCTTCTATATAAACGTTATCAAGACGATAAATTCTTATGTTTTTTTGTGGTAAAATTTGATTGTTAAGTATTTCTGGATTCCAAATTCTAATAGAAATTATGTTGTTGTTAATATTTAATTCTTTTTTTAAGTCATCTAAGATATCATCATTAGATTTAGGTTTTAGAATATCTAAAGATTCTTTTACAATTTTATTTATTATTAAAGAATTATCACTATGTTTATTTAATAATCCAGCTCCATTTAAAATACTAAGCAATCTAGCATCATAATTTTCTGATGCAGTTTCAATTAAATTATCCCAACATGTATCTTGTTTTAATAAAAATAAAACTAAATCTATTTTGTTTTTTAACATGGCTACTCGAATAGGAGTATTATTAGAAAAATGTATATCAGCATTATTTTTTAGTAGTGTTTTTATAATTTTAATATAATTATCTGTTTTTTTAAAATTTTTTGGTGTATATTCAATAGCAGTTCTTAACATAATATCCTTAGTAAATTGAGTAAATTTAAAATCAGCTAATATTTGTTTAGTATAATTTGCATTTCCATTAACTACGCATAATTTTAATAGTTTAATCATATTAAAATAATTATTAATATTATTATCTAATAATTCATTATATGTTTTTCCTTTAAAAATATTCATTTATTTAAGTGATTTTAATGCAACCCAATCAACTGCTCTATAAGAACTTCTAAATAATGGGTTATCTTTATCTCGTGTTATTAAATCAGAATTTGGAGATACTGCACTGAAACTATTTCTATTCCAAATACTCACTGATCCTTGCATTGCATTATCAACTGTTTTACCTGTACCAAATTTACCGCCAACAGTAGTACTATCAGCTATAGGTACTTTATAATATACAGGATTACGACCAGTTTTTGGAACATCACCACCCGTTTTATTATCAATTTTTGTTTCTCCTTCAGCACTTCCTCTAAAACTATCTGGTAATTCATAAATACGTCCCATACCTCTATTAAAAATAGATTGTATAGCGTCTCTATCTCTTGCCATACCATGATCTAATTTAACAGTAACTCTTAATTCTAATGGAAAATCATCAGGTCCTAATTCATTTCCAAATTCAACTTCAAGAGAATCACAAACTAAATTACCAATCATTGCTATTGGATTTAATGGATTTCCGATTGTAACATGCCATTCTCCAACTGGTTCTCCAATTAAAAGAGCTTTTAATCCTTGTAAATAAGGTATTTGACCATTAGATTTTTCTGCTGCATATTGTTTAATTAAATTCCCGGCAACACTACCTCCCCCAAATACATTTTCAAGAGAACCAAACATGTCTTTACCCCCTCCACCTTTACCAAGCATTGAATTAAAAAATTGTTTAGCTGTATCAATAATATTACCTCCTGCTTCTTTTCCTTTTCCTAAAAAATCTTTAATTGTTGTAGAACCCCATGCTAATGGTTTTCCTGAATACCATTGTTGAATACCCTTGTCACCTCCAAGAAATGGGTACATTTGGGGATTACCCATAAATCTATGTTGACCACCCCAAAATGTTGCTGATGTAGATCCTAATATTAAAAAATTTGAAATTATATCTAATAAAACTGCCTTCGTATTAATTCCACCAATAGGTCTAGCAACATAATCAAATTTTAATTCAATTCCACTCATTTCAAATTTAATACCAGCTTTTCTTTTTTTAACCTTAGTTATACGATTAACTGGACCAATTATTCTATTTTCATATGGACCATCTTCATAAGGATCTGGTGGTAATTGTCCTTTATTTAAAACTGCACTTTGATCCCAATTTCCTGTTGCTACATTTAATTGTTTAGCAAATTTAGTCATTCCTGGCCATAACCCACCTGGTCCTTGATCAGCATCTGGAGTTTCGTTTGGTGTAACTTTCCAAACATTAGATTCATTTTCATCCCATTCAAATCCAGTTGTGAATTTTAATATATCGCTAATATTATTATCAGTTTCTTCTCCAAAATATGTAACTACTGTTGACATTGGAGGAAATATAATTTTCTTTGCAGAACCACCTGGTTCACTTCCAGTTTCTTTTGTACTTTCCCCTGTATCTGTTTTACCAGGAATACCAGTTGATTGAGTACCTTCCATTCCAGGAAATTTAAGATTATCTACAATAGGAGCTGGATAACGTCTTAGTGTAATTAAACGATTATTTGGAATTTTATTCCATTGTTTACAAAAAACAAAATCTGTGAAATTATAAGGAGTTCTTCCATATGGATCACCATTACCCCAAGATATAAGAGATGATGTAGTTGGATTTTGAGAAATATTTAATAAATTATCTTCGCCAATAGTATGATCAACTTCATACCATTTTCGTTGATTTTTTTGATTAATTAAATATTGCCCACCTTTAGAACCATAAAGTTTTATATGTGCATAATTATTCATAAGAGCTGGCACTCCTACAAAAAAATCGTCATTCTGCATTTTATCTATATCTGCCTGGACTTTTTTAAGTACTTCAGCTGTTTTTTCAGCTTTAGAATTTTGGATAAAAGTTTCAGATACAGTATATCCTATAGTACCTGCTTGCGCATATCTTGTACTAATTGGGGTAATTCCATATGTGTTAGCATCTTCAACAACTAAACGATCTAATCTTCTATCAAATGGTGAAATTAATGGTGTTTCTGGGTTAGGTTCATCAATTACATTTAATTTAGGAGTTTGTACATTTTTATTATTAAGATTTTTAAGAAATGCTTCATCAGATGCTAAACATTGATTTAATGCTGATTTAGCATTATCTAAATAATGATTGTGAATTGCAATTGGTGCATATGGACGTACATCACCAGGTTTAACACTACTAGCTCGCCCTGCAAAAAAGCTTAATGTAGCTTTATCTGTATATTTTCGTTTTAAATATTTTTTATATAATACATTAACTTTAGCCCTAAAACAATCATTTTGAATATAGTAATATTCAAATTTAGCAACATTTTTAATACTGTCAACTATTTGATCAATTTGTGACTCATCAGACTCAACTATAGCATTATCAGCAAGTTGTTGCTCATCTTCAGTTGGCAAATATTGATGTGTAGGAATTAATGGTGTTACTGGTATTTGACCCATATTTTTATTGAATTTTATTTATATATTCATAAAAAATACCCGGCCATAAATATTATAGGAAATTTTCCAAATTATGTAATTTAGTTAGACATCATTAATAGGTTTTTTAGGATTTACTGTCCAATTACTTAATTTTTCTATACTTTGGGCTTCAATTAACCTAATTTTTTTAATTGATGGAAAAAACATTATTTCACTAAAAATTGGATATAATGTTTGTAATTTTGGTAAATTAAATTCATCAATCAAAACAATTTCTGTTATTTTTTCATATGTTATAATATGTTCTTTTAAATTTTCGATAATATCTTCATTTAATTTTGAATTAGAATAAATAATCCCCTTAATCCTCTTAGATTTAGTATAATTCTTTATTAATGATAATATCCTTTTATTAGCAATAAAGGCCCCATATTCATCTATGGTATCGTAAGTGTACCCATATTCATCTAGTATTTCTTGAACATCTATTATTTGAAAAAGTTTTAAATTTAAAAAAGATCTTTTTAATTTTTGTACTCCTTCAATAGTCATATAAAACTTCATAAATTAGTCTGTTACTTAGTTTAGTTTTGTCTTCTTTCTTCTATAATTGTTTTGGCTTCTTCTAAAGCTTGTATATATGATAACCCATCCTTAACCATTAATTCTGTTGCTAAAGATGATATTTTATTATTATCAATCGCTTCTTGTTTTCCTTCTTTTTGTAATCGAACAACTTCTTTCATTTCCCTTTGCTTTTGTTTTCCATCAGCAATATTTCTTTTCATTTTTTTATGTTGTTCAGCTATGGATAATTTATTTTTTTGTTTAAATAATCCTAAACTTTTTTCTAATTTCCTTTTTTCAGCTCTATTCATTTTCTTCTTTTTTTGAGAGTGCGTTTACATAGAAAAAATTAAATAAACGAAGATATGCAGCTAAAAATAAAATATCATCTGTCTGAATTACTTTAGCAGAATCTAATAAGCTAAATTTTTGTCTTTCATCTTCATTTTTAACACTTTCTATTGTTTTGATTTCTGCATTTGATATATCTACTGCATAAATTTTTATAGGAGAATCAGAAGTCATGTTATTATATAAACTTCCTAAATACATCCATAATTTTGCATCTGTGATATTAGTTCCTGTAACATTAAATAAAATTCTATTAGCTGCTATTAAATCTGTGTCATCATCTTCATTAATATAATCATTTAAAAGGATAAGAACTTGTTCTTTTTTAATAAAATTCCAATCTTTACTAACACCAATTTTATCTAATAAACCATTAGTTGAAACAGTATATGGTAAAACACATATTTTATCTTTTTTATCTATTAAATAATAATGACTATTTAATTCAATAATATCTTCAAAATCTCCGCTTAACACAATTTTTTTTTCTATTTTTTTATTATTCATTATTAGAATTTATTTTTGCTTCTTGATAAGTTAAAAGTAATGCATCTTTTAAATTAGTTTTTAATTTTGTATCATCTAAATTATCAATAATATATTCAATAACCTTTTCACCACCATCTTCAAATGATTCTTCTGCAACATTAAATAAAGATTTTGATGGTAACGAAATAGTTATTTCCATAGGAATTAATGTGTCAAATTTTTTCGACTTCGCCATCATGATCCAAACTGGATCATTTTTATGAATCTCTTGCTTTGTTGGTGGAGCTTCTGGAACTGGTGCAGCAAAATTACCAAATTTAGCTTTTGTTGGTCTAGGTGGAAATACGTTAGTTTTTTTACGTCCTGCAGCTGCAGGTTGAATACAAACAGGTACACCATCACCATTTTTTTCCCATTTTTCTTCTATTTTTCCAATCCATTCTGTATTCATTTTCCATGAGTTTGATGGATCAGAAATTTCTGCCATTAATTTGCCTTCCCAATTTTTATCATTTAGTGGTACAATAAGTTCTTCGTTGCATCTAGACTTATCTTTAAAACAAACAAAAATCATATCATCTTCAGTTTCTATTTTATCAAAAAATACAATTTCTCCTTTTCGTTCTCCCGCTAAATATTGGAAATATCTGTTATTATCCATTTTTTAATTTTTAAGATTTATTTTTTTAATTTTTACTTTTTTCAATTGTATATTATAACGAGATGAATTTTGAGAATTGTTCTCTATATTCTTGCATCCATTCGGTTTGCCATTCTTTTTTTGCCCATCCTTTATAATCTTCCCTGAACCCTTCCAAAGCCTCTTTAAAATGTTCGACATAATTACCATTTGTTATAAAATCCATTCGTAATAAAGGAATAATAAAAGTATGTTTTGTATCTTTTACTCTCCAAAAATATGACAACGTTTCTTGATAATATCCTAAACCATATTCAATAAATATAGGATTTATCCAACCATCTGGATTTATTGTTATTTTTTTAACATTTGTTAATTCAGAAAAATTATAATTGTTTGGCATTATCTTTAATTTTCTTCCTCTTTAATATTTTTTTTATCAAAAATTCCAGTTGCTTTTCTAACCCCCATTAATACTGCTGATAACATACCTAAATTAAGAACTCTATCAAGAAATTCCATAACATCATCAAGTTTAAAAAACCAACCAAGAATGCCACAAATAAAACCGAGACCTGCTATAAGTCCTAAAAGAACGCCAACAAATCCCGATCCTGATGTTTTCCCGTCTGAATTATTAAATGTTTCACTAAAAACAAATTTAGATTTTTTATTATTAACCATTTTTAAATAAATAATTTTAAATACTTTATTTATTTATCATTGTTTTTAATGTACTTATATTTGATATCTAATCCACATTTCATGCAATATTTACCAAAATAACCAGGGTGCGGCATAAAATCTGGTTCTTTACATTTACATATGTTCTGCTTGTTTTTATCTGATGTTACTTTTCCGAAATATTTTTCTTTTTCCATTAATCTAAAATGGCTAAAATATTTGTAAGAACAATAGAAACTATTTCAAAATCTCCATATCCTTGCATTTCTTTATTTACTTTAACCTCAACATCAGTTGGATTTACAGCATTCACCAAATAATTTTCTTTACGAAATTTTACTCTGTCTTTATCGTCTTCATACTCTACTTTTACAACTGCTTTGTAATAATTTTTTTCGTTCATGTTTTTATAATTTATAATGTTTATTTATCTTTAGATTCGGTTGTTGTATTAACAGCATGCATTTTTGTTGTACCTGTTCCTTTATTAAATAATTTTGTAGGCGTTGCCTTTAAATTTTTTGGAATAATTCCTTGTGGATCAAATGCTGATGGTACTAAACCACATGCATCACATACTATAATTGGCATTGGTATTAATTCTTCTTTTCCTGATGGAGAAAGAATAGCTGAAAGTTTTTTAAATGTTAATTTTTCAGAAAACATTTGTCCTCCACAATCACAGTATATATCTTGTGAATTTTTAATCATGTCCGACGTGATTTGTGGTTGAGCTGGTTGTTGATTTTGCATAATTTTTATTTATTTTAAATACTTTTTAATTATTATATAAAGAAAAGGAGAGAGGTTTTAGACTCTCTCCCTTTTATATTTTTTATTTTTATTTTTTATCTGGTAGTGATGAATAAATAGTTTCGAAATTAGATAATGGTCCATCAATTTCTAAGTAAGAAACATAATATTTTGATTCATCTGATGGAAATTTTGTAACAGTATCTTTATTAAGTATTTTTACATAATACCCCTTTGTTATATACATATTCCAACGTAAAAGAAAAATATCATCTCTTGTTATAGATTTTTTATTTAAATCAGTCAAATAATATGATTTTATTCGATCATTAAAAATCTTCTCATTTATAAATAAGGGGGTTTTGATTTCATTATCAGATATAATAATAATATATAAGTTATGTATTTTTCTTATATCCTTAATTTTTAATTTTTTATGTGTCCAATCTAATGTATTATTCATGTGTCATATAATTTTATTAATTATATGACGTTTAAAACAAAAGTTTTGGATAAAAATTTAAAAGGAATTCATTGATAAATTAGAACCAGTTAAGACTATATTAGTAATGTAATACTGAACTTTAAATTTAGTTTTAAGTTTATTAAAATTACTCATATATTCATCTTTCTTTTTCTTAGATATTATTGTGTCTTTTAAATTAATAATATCTATAGCCTTTGCTATTAACTCATCACAACAACAATTATGATGTTTTGGTTCTAATAAAATTGAAAGTCTTTTTGTAACACTTCTTTCTTTAAGAAACAAGTCTGGGTAGGTTTGGATTTTCTTTTTTAAATTTATCATAATTAAAAAACGCTTTTAATTTATAGATATGGTGCTTAAAAAGTTTTATAAATATACTAATTTTTTTTAATATAAATTACATTTTTTATATGTTTATATTAAAATTATTTAAAAATTCAGTTTTATAAATAAAATATGCAGCTTTTTGGGAATCATATTGTTTTTTTCTTAATACATCATTTTTAAATAATGATCCTATATAAGTTCCTATATTTTTATCAATAGACATAACTGAAATAATTTCCCAACTACCGGCTTCTTTAAAATACACTCTTTGAAAACGAGATTCTATAGTTTTGACGTCAATATTATTATTATTAATTGTAAAATCAATGCCGCCATCTCCCTTCAAATTATTAACAAAATTAATATTAGAAATGGTAAAAAATTCTGAGTATGATAATGATTTTAATATATTATAAAAAGCTCTTTCACCCATTTTGCCAAATTTAATATGGAATTTTTTTTCTGCTAATGATCTACCATTAGAGTTATGATTTGGAGCTGTAATTTCAGCAAAATGATTGCATTCATCTAAATCTTCTTGATTAAGCTGATATTGTTTATCCTGTTGATCGTTTATTTGATTTAATATTTCAGTTATTTCCATTTTATTTTAATTTTTCAAAACACCAATCTAATAAAGTGTTTCCAGTTAATTTATTATAATCAGGGTTTTTGCCATCAATGATTGGTAACAAAAATTCTTTATATTTTTCTTTAATATCACCATTTTCTTCTAATATAGATTCATTCATAAGTGGTATAGAATCTGGTTCAAACTCAGCACGTTCACTAAAATTTCCATCTACCATTGATTTAACTAAATCATAGTGGCGTTCATATAAATGCATTGAATGACTAACATGAGTATATGACCCCATTTCTAATTCTGGATAATGTTCTTTCATCTGCAAAAATATATGATGTTGCAAAATACTAAAAAATGCCCAATCAGTCATAAATCCATATATAACATCATTGCTCCGCATAGTTAATGTCATATGTAATTTATTATCTCTTATATGAAATAATGCTTGTAGTGTACAAACTTGATCTTTATTTCCAAACCATTGATGATGAGGTTTATTAAAATGCATAAATGCTTGTCTACTATCTTTATCACGTTTAAGTGATTCAATTACCCATTCATATTGGGTTAAACCATGTTCATTTTTTTCATTGAATAATAGATTACCATATGAACTATTTACAGTTCCATCTTGATTATGTAAGGACTTCCAGAGTGAAGCATATTGTTCAATATAAGTTGGATTATTAGTTCTAGCAAAATACCACAAAATTTCAGCTGCAATGTATTTTACTGGCGAACTTCGATGTTTATTTTTATAAATGTTCAACATTGGATTTTTTATTTCCATTGAACAATCCCTTATTTCCTTAACTTCCATTCCTCTTGGAGAAGTAACAAAATCCGGTGAAAACCATAAATCTTCTAGAACTTCTTCAAATATTATTGCAATATTATCTCCTTGATATAATCTCATTATTTAATTAATTTATAAAGTTGTTTGCGTTTTCTTTTTGATTTTTTCTTTTTAATATTAAATAATTTACGTCTTAATATTAATTGTCTTTCCATTTCCCAAAAATCTATAGAAACTAAATGTATTTTAGCTTTTAATTCTTGTCGTTGTTCCCATTCTTGTATAAATGATTGATACATTATTTTCTTATATTATTATAATTATCATTAAACCATTTATAAGTTTCCTTAAGCCCATCTTCTAAAGAAATTTTAGGTTCCCATCCCATTGATTTTATTCGAGAATTATCCATTAGTTTTTTCATTGTTCCATTTGGATATTCTTTATTCCAAACAATATTGCCTTTATATCCAACTATGTCTTTAATTATTTCAGCCAAATCATTAATAGAAACATCATAGCCAGTACCTACATTTATATGTCCAGAATAATTATAATTTTGCATTAAAAAATAAAGAGCATCTGCAACATCATCAGTACACATGAATTCTCTTAATGGTGTACCATCACCCCATACTTCTACTTGTGGATTTTTGTTTAATTTTGCATCATGAAATTTTCTAATAAAAGCAGGAAGTACATGCGAACTCATTAAACTAAAATTATCTCCTATTCCATATAAATTACATGGCATTACCGAAATAAAATTTGAACCATATTGTTGTCTATATGAATTACACATTTCAATACCAGCAATCTTAGCAGTTGCATATGCTTTGTTTGTAGTTTCTAATGGTCCAGTTAATAAATATTCTTCTTTTATGGGTTGTTTAGCTTCTTTTGGGTAAATACAAGATGAACCTAGAAACAAAAGTTTTTTGACTCCGTATTTCCGAGCAGATTCCATTACATTTGTTTGAATCATAATATTATCATAAAAATAATCACCTGGCTTTGTACTATTTCCATGAATACCCCCGACTTTTGCTGCTGATAAAAAAACAAATTCTGGCTTATATAATCGAAACATAGTTTCAGTCGCATTTTTATCTGTTAAATCAAGTTCATTATGGTTAAAATAAATTAAATTAGTATGTTGCTTTTCTTTTAATTTTCTTAATATTGCTGATCCTACTAATCCATTATGACCAGCAATATAAATTTTGCTATTTTTTTCTAATTTCATTTGGTTTGATTTGTTTTATATTAATAAAAACCCTAACAGCAAGCATATCATTAAAATTATTAGAATTGATATCTGGGTCTTGGATCCTAATCTCCGCAGGGTTACTGAGGTTTTTATTATTTATTTTTATACTAATATTAACCCTTTTTCATATAAAAATATTAATTTGTATTTAATTCATGATTCATCATTATTTTAACCAAATCTGTAAATTTAGTTTTAGCTTCCCATCCTAATTTTTCTTTTGCTTTAGATGGATCGCCTAATAATAATTCAACTTCTGCTGGTCTATAATATCGAGGGTCAATTCCTATAACTTCTTTCCAGTCAGCCATATCCCATAAAATATCCCTGTTTTCATCATCTTTTTTCCATTGATATCTAGGCCGTTCTAATGTTCCACCCATATCATAAGATATGTGAACATTATCAGGTAAATGTTTAATACATTCATCAACAAAATCTTTTATCGATTTATGCTCACCTGTTGCTAAAAGTATATCATCAGGTTCATCTTGTTGAAGCATTCTCCACATTCCTTCTACATATTCAGGAGCATATCCCCAATCTCTTTGCGCATGAACATTTCCTAAAAAAAATGTAGTTCCATCTTTAATATATTTTGCTAACCCTTCTGTAATTTTTTTAGTTACAAATGTGCTTCCTCTTCTTTCAGATTCATGGTTAAATAAAATCCCATTACAAGCAAACATATTATAAGATTCTCTATAATTTTTTACAATCCAATAGGAATATAATTTAGCAACACCATAAGGTGATCTTGGATAAAAGGGTGTTGTTTCAGTTTGAGGTGTTTCTTGAACTTTCCCAAATAATTCACTTGTTGCTGCATTATAAAATTTAGCATTTGGGGCATGTTTCCTAATAGCTTCTAACATATGTAATGTTCCTAATGCATCTACTTCTCCAGTGTATTTGGGAATGTCATACGAAACATGTACATGTGATTGTGCACCAAGATGATAAATTTCATCTGGATTTACCTTGTATATAATATTATCTATAGATAAACTGTCAGAAACATCTCCGTAATGCAAAAATAATTTTTGATCATTCACATGTGGATCCTGATAAATATTATCTAATCGCCCAGTATTAAAAGAAGAACTTCTTCTAATAATTCCATGAACTTCATAACCCTTTGATAATAATAATTCTGCAAGAAATGATCCATCTTGCCCCGTAATTCCTGATATAAGTGCTTTTTTATTCATTACTTAATAATTTATATTTTGGACTTACTGTTCCGATACCAACATATTCTGAATTTGAAAATTTCCAAGATTCCATCCATGACCATTCATTTAAATAATATTGCTTATACTCAGAATAAGATATTTCTATATCATCATCTTCTGATACATTTAACATTCCTATTATAATATCAAATTCATTTTCATATAAAATAGGTTTTAATAATAAAATTCTAGTATCTAATTTTTTTACTGCCTCTTTATTTTCAACATCTAATTTCTTTACATTTTTTAAAATTCCTTTTAATCTTATTTCTAAAGATTCTTGATATCCTATAATAGCAGCATTATATTCATTAATATGCTTAATTTTATTTTCTTTTAATTTTTCAATTAATTTTCTTTTGTTAACTTTAATATTTTTCATTTATTTTGTATTAAATTGTTTACATTAAATCTTTATCTGTCCAATTCATGTCTCCTCGATAGCCACCTCTATCTGCATCAAAACCTCTATTTGCCTTTTCAGTTGTTATATATTGTCTTAATGCATTTATTATAATTTGCATGTTTCCATCTTTTAAATATGGATTCATTATTCGTAAATATTCTGCTTCTAGTTTTGTTAAATTATTCATATATTATTTTTTATTAATAAATTCTAATGTTAAATTTAGTATATGCCAAGTAGGTATATACTCTTTATTATTTTTATTTACTTTTATTCTTAATTTCTTATCTACTAACGATTTATTATAAATGTCATCAAATAAATTTAATTCTCTTGATTTTTCTTCAATATTTTTAGAAAAAGATTTGCCGTCTTCTTGTTCTAAAAAGAATTCGGAATCAGCTGTTAAAAGAATCAGATAGGTTTCTGAATTATAAATTAAAAATTCTTCTTCAAAATTCTTTATAAATTTTTCAATTTCAATTGGATTTTGTTCTCGGAACATCTGTCCATAAACATATTCTCCTAAATGAGAACGATTCCAAATTACTATATTTTCAAAATAAGCATACTGATCATTTTCTAATTGATGTGTAAAATCAAGTAATCGCCCTTCTTTTACAAAACATTTTGCTTGAAATTCTAATGGTGATATATCTTCAGGAAATTTTTGAGGAGGTTTTCCAAAATGCCTAATATTTATGTTATCATAATTAAAATGATTACAAAGTAAATTAATTAATGTGGATTTTCCAAGACGATCTCCTCCTTCTATAATTATATGTTTCATTTTTTATTTTATATGTTATTATTTATATTGATATAGTTACTAAAAGTTTTAAATAAAAAAGGCTGTATTTAATTAAAAATACAGCCTTTGTAATTTGTTTATAAAATTTATTTATTTACATATATTTTTTTAATATCTTTACAACTTCAACATGACCTTCTTTAGAAGCCCATTCTAAAGCAGCATCAGCCTCAGCATGCACATCAGCCCCAGCATCAAGTAAAACTTTTACAACTTCAACATGACCACTTTCAGAAGCCCATTCTAAAGCAGCATCAGCCTCAGCATGCACATCAGCCCCAGCATCAAGTAAAACTTTTACAACTTCAATATGACCCTCTTCAGAAGCCCATCTTAAAGCATAATCATTTCTAGCATGCACATCAGCCCCAGCATCAAGCAAAACTTTTACAACTTCAATATGACCTTCTTTAGAAGCCCATCTTAAAGCAACATCATCAACAGCATGCACATCAGCCCCAGCATCAAGCAAAATCTTTACAACCTCAACATGACCATTTCTAGAAGCCCATTTTAAAGCATAATCATTTCTAGCATGCACATCAGCCCCAGCATCAAGCAAAACCTTTACAATCTCAACATGACCATTGTTAGAAGCCCATTTTAAAGCATCATCATCTTCAGCATGCACATCAGCCCCTCTTTTTAATGCTAATTTAATACCCTTTATAAACCCTATTTTAGATGACTTAATTAATAAATCATTAGGACTTAAATTTTTAAGTTCTTTCCGAATATTATCATCAGATTTTGGTTTTAATATATTATTAAAATTTTCATTTACAAATTTAGCTTTCATTTAATAACTTAATTTTTGTATAATTTTTTTAGCTTCTTCTTCATTATCAACTGGAATAAGTTTCCCTTCCCCAACTACATACCATCCATCTACTAATTCTAATGGTCTTAATTCACCACTTGTATCAATTTCAATACCATCAGAAAATCTAAGTGTTTCAGTCATAGGGCGAGATGGTTTTAAATAATCATTTGTTTTATATCGATCATTTGATAATATTTTATGTTGTCTTTTCTTTATATCTACTGTTTTTGGATGTGTATATGGTTTATCAACTTCATCCTTTGGTTCAGATACTTCGTAATCAATTTTATTTTTATATAAAATCAGTGATAAATTATAATAATCATCTGCGTTATAAAAAGTTATTGAAAACGGTTTCCTAATTTTTATAGTTTTTTGAAAATTATCATCAACTTTAATTTTTGATCTTAATATTTTATCTATGCGATCTTCATTTATTAATTTTGCTTTCATATTTCTAAAGTCATTTTAAAAAATTCTTGTATTGGATTTACATCATTAGAACCATATTTTCTTAAATCTTCTAATATTGAAAGATCTATAGAATTAGATATTTCTTGCCCATCATTAAATGTAAACCAAACTCCGATACTATCTATATTATCTTTTTTATGATCTAATAATTGTTCGTAAATTGAAGCTGAAGAATTTAAAATAAAATCAATATACTCTTTATCTTCAAGTTCGTTATCATCCATTATTTTATCAACTTCTAATAATGCAGAAGTTTTAATTATAAAGTTAAATTTATCTTTTTCTTTATTTTTTGAATTGTTATCTTTTTCCATTAAAGACATTTTGTATTCCTTAATTTTTTTCATTATCTTTTATTTTTTTCTGAATTATTGAAATCATTTTAATAGATGGTTTTTTAACTAAAGAACCATTTATTGTATAATCTTTATTTACTTCACCATGATATACCCACTTCATTGGTATATCATTTTCTAATGACATTATAAATAACTTAGTTCCACTAAGAATAGAAAATTCATTATTGTTATTAAAGTGTCTATATATTTTTAAATATGATTCATTTATAAATTTAGCTCTCATATTAAATGTTTTTAATTAAATTAATCACTTTTAAATTCGTTATTAACTAATAAATTATATATTGTTTGATCAGTTCTTCTTTTTGATGTTTCTAAAAAATAACCATCATGTGCATGAACATCAGCCCCTGCATTAAGTAAAATTTTTATAGTATCAATATGTCTATAAAAAATAGCGTCATTCAATGGTGAATCTATTTCAGCATGTACATTAGCACCTTTTTCTAATAATAATTTAACGATTTCAGTATAACCTTCGCCAGATGCTGTTATTAATGCTTCATCTCCATAAACATTAATGTTTGCACCTTTTTCTATAACTTTTTTTACTCCATATAAAAAACCGGTACGACAGAATTTTTGTAATAAATAATTTATATCAATATCTTCAACATCATTCCATATTTCTTCATCACATTTAGGTTTTAGTATATTACTAAAATTTTCGTTTATATATTTAGCTCTCATTAATATAATTATTTTAGGATTGACCAACACCCATTATAGCAACTCCTGAAATAACTGGATTTGCAGGATTTCTTGGAGATGATATCCCTCTAATATCATCAGTACCTTTAATATCTGACGCATTTGGTTGAACTTCGCTCTCATCAATTTCCTTTTTAACACCCTTTCCTGAAATAACTGGCATTCCTTGATTTTGATCTGTTCGTTTAATATCATCTGTCATTTTATTAAAATCCATCCTTTTCATCCAATAATCATGACCATAATTAATTTTTAATTCTTCACCAAATTTTACATATTTACTAGTAATAAAATACATTTGACGTGTTAATTTATTATACGCATACTCAACATTGGCATTTTCATTATGGTGATATAATGAACCATAACCAAGAACTAATCCCCATTCATTTGCATCAGCATCAATTTCAAATATAATATCACTTATATGTTCAATATTTTTAACTTCTTCACCTAAAATAATTACAGGACATATTTCTATTATTTCTCCTTTAGCAAATTGCGTTTTTGCCAAAACAGTATATTCTCCTCCAGGTCTTTTTGAATATTCTATACGAGCTAAATTAAAAGTTTCTTTTCTTTTTAAAAATGCACCACCTTTATCTGAAATATGATTGGGTTCTTTTTCTCTAAGTTTTTTATCATCTTCAAATGGATTAAAAAAATCTTCACTTAATTTATATTCTTTAATTGTTGGTATTTTCATATTTTCTTCATTTACTTTATTCACTTTATGCATTTTATATTTTATAACATCAAAAATTCTGTTAAATTCTTTTTGTGTCATAGTTCCTATAACCATTCTTTTTATTGATTTTTCATATTCTATTATATTATCAGGGTGTGTAATAGCAGCAATAAATGTTTTTGCAGCTTCTTTTTCACTTCCTCCCCATTGTCTGATTTCCTTATCATTTAATTTATAATGCGGAATATATTTTAATTTAATAGGATCTTGCAAATCAATAGATAGTTTTGAACGAAGAAAAAATCTATCCCAAAAATATAAAGCATCTTGGAAAATTTGTTTATTATAAGTTATTGCATCTATTTTATCATTACTATAATTACCTTCAAGATCATTTATTTCGATATATCTTAAATATTTTTTTAAATCTCTTAATCGAACAATTAATTGATTTAAATTAAATTCTGAATCTTCCATTTTTTCATATTCAAGATCTGAGAATTTCTTGTCAATTTCTAAATAAACTCCTTTGGCTTTTTTATAGTTACTAATTGTTGTTTTTAAACTCATCTTTATAATTCGTCATTTTTTAATGTTTCTTGTTTTTCAGTTTTTTCACCTTTTACTTTCTTTCTAATTTTTATAATAAGTGCTTCACCAAATAAATCACTTAAATAATTAAATAAATCAATATGATATGCATGTGATGTTTTATAAATACTTGTAACTACAAATATTAATTTCTTTCCTAATTCTTCATGACTATATGTATCTCTATTATTATCTAATTTTTCTATATAAGCACTTATTTTATTAGGATCTCCTTCATCACCAGATTCTTTTTTATCTTTATCTATTTTTAATTTAATATTTTTAAGTTCATTTTTTTTCTCTTTTAATTCATCTTTAAAATCTTGTTTTAAAGAATTAATTATATCTGGATCTGTAATAATACCATCATCAATAATTTTTTTAAATGCATCCATTCTTATATTTATAATAAGCATGTCCCATGAATTTTTAAGAGCTGTTTTTTGACTTTCTTTAAGTCTTTTTTTCTCATCTATTTTTTGATAAATTTCTTTTGTTTTATTACCAGTCATTTTTGTTAATATAAATTCATTAATATCTCTAGAAACTCTTCTTTCTAAATCCCTTTTCTTTTGTAAAAGAGAATCATATTCGGCACTTGCTTCTTCACTATCAGCAGCTTTTAATTCCTTTCCTTTCCTTACAATTTCTTGACGAAGAGCAGCTGATTTTTTACTCATAATAGAAGTTTGTTCTAAAACTTGTTTCTCAAATTTTTCCGCAATTTTTTTTAATTTAAATAGCCAAATCTTTTTTATACCAAGTCTAATAAGAGCTTTATTAAATAAACCAGCTAATCCAAACGTTAATAATCCCGTAACAGCAGTTGTAATACCTATTTCATTGAGAACTTCTGGATTTTTTTTAATATTATTTATATTAATATTATTTTCTTCAAGAATTTTATCTAATTCAATAAATTGATTATATTTCATAATGTTAAATACTTTTTTTTATATATATCCTTCAAAAAATCATTAATATATAAATAAAAAGTGAGCACATTTTAAGCTTTCAAAAATTAAATATATAAAATAAAAAATATTATTATGAAACATGTTCAAGAAAATTTGGAGCAATATAAAGATTTTAAATTTTTCTCAATATTAGAAGAAAAAGAAGAGCAAAAAA
>Ga0075113_1000061_pt1 | contig 40233 bp, 28 predicted proteins | sample AntAceMetag02UKA_FD_69788 | JGI IMG/M metagenome (GOLD analysis project Ga0075113, IMG submission 69788) | Saline lake microbial communities from Ace Lake, Antarctica - Antarctic Ace Lake Metagenome 02UKA | ecosystem: Environmental > Aquatic > Non-marine Saline and Alkaline > Saline | place...
GTATCATATGTAATTGCCGTAACTATCCCATCGTCGTAGAAAAACGGAGCATCGCTTACTATGTGCGCCCCCATTTCTTCATTGGCTATCTGCGGCCCACCCCATAAAGCTAGCCACACGCCCTGAACTCTGCGCAAATATTTGAAAGAACTAACACCCTCGTTTGTAAAATCTATAAGGTCACCAAAAGTATCCTCAATCATTCCTGGATCTATGCGAAGTTCCGCAGCCCACAGCTCTGTGGTTTCTGGGGTAGACTTAAATGCTATTACCCCTGAATTCGGGTAAACTATATAATCCTCTATCGGAAATAGAACCGTGGAGGGGTTATCATAATTATCCGTGAGTAGAGGTATGTCTACGATGTCGGAACTTATTGCGTATGCCTCTGGGTATGTAGTCGGATCAGGAGACTCTATGGTGTCGGTAAAGTTGTGTACAACGTACATGTCTGTTATAGTAACAGGCGTGTATTCTATGGACTTTCCGAGGTTAACCTCGTATAGGTGAGTGTACATATACCCGACGGAAGACACATACCCGTTCCAAACGCGCTCTATGTCCTCCCTGCCAACATACATGTTCCAGAAAGAATCAAGGAAATCAAAAAAAGCCATTTATGTCCTCCAACTAAGTTATCTTAGATACGTTTATGTCACCTGGGTAGTAGATATTCAAATAATTTATAGCATGTTCTGAATCAATTACCTCAGATACACCAGCCACCTCTTTGGTTGCTACTCTTACGGCTACTGAATACGGCTTCTCAATGTAACTAACCAGCCCAGTATCATATAGATGGCTTACCATATCAGTACTCTCCCATGCTGTTTCCAACAGTTTGTTATCCAATATGTAGGAAGATAGGGCCGCTAGTACCTGCACTTCAGTCCCAGTCCCACGATAATTAAATGTTATATCTAACCATGCAGGTAGCAGGTTATATATAACATGGTTGGCATTGCTTACTCGGTTATCAATGCTCAAAACATAGTCCTGTACGTCAGATATAGTTGGATTAAATACATAGAAAATTTGAATTGCTGTTCCTACATGCGGTGTGCCAATAGTTATGGTCATCTCCTGGTACACTGAATAGTTTTCTTCTATTTTATTAGAATTAACAGTTACTGTGTAATCCACCCCTTCTGCAAGAGAATATATAGTGGGTTCGTATGTTACAGAGTCTATAACTCGAATTTCGGATATAGCTAATACAGGTGTATCAACTATCATATATGTAGGGTCATCCCCCTCGGCAGCTTTTTTAATGTTTATTGTTGCGGGGATATTTAGAAACACCTTGGACGCGTACGCCTTGGATGATGTATCTATATAATGGTCTACTAGACCACCCATATGCTGCCCGAGAAAAATATCACGTAACATTTCAGGATCGCCAGTGCCTACTATATCCATACGTAAAATTTCTGGGAAAGCCCTGGTAAGTATTGTAAATGAACCATCGTCACGAAGAAGCGTCCGCTCCCCTATTGCACGTTTCGACGCGATATACAACTCCTCGTTTGTTTCCTCGCTAACTCCGCCGGATATAGCAGTTATATTCTCTATCCTAGCTAAGGTTGAAAAAGATATTGTGGTTTTAAATATACTGTTTAACTCTGTTACGTTGGAATCAGGTCCTTGGTCGTACGCTTCCACGGGAACATCCATGTAATAAAAAATACCATCTATGTTGTATTGCATATTCTGTGCTGTCATAGATACTTCTGAGGATGCGTTGTATATTATATTATCATCCGAGTACACCACGGCACCGTACGGGATAGTCGCTGATGTTGGCTTTGTAAACTGGAATCGCATTGTTCCAGAAGCTTTAAGACCTTGCTTCCTATCCAGTAGTAAATTCCCAACACCCAGGTCCATCTCATCGTTGCTCATTAGTGCGTAATTTTTAAGACTCTGACTTAACCTAACACGATCTATTTCTTGTAGTAGAGGATCCATTAGCAGTATGTGCGGTTTAATTAGTAGATCTCTTACCACTGTTCCGGGCCTTATGTCGGTTATGCCCTGGCCCACCAAATTCGTTTTTATATATTCTAAAATATCCATATTCGTATTATATCACAGAAGAAATACTTTGTCGATAAAGAAAAAGCCTCCTCGTTAGAGGAGGCTACTGTCACAATCAAATCCATGCCGGTGTGTGCCCTGCATAGTTAATATTAATATACCTTAGTATATCCTACTGAATGTACGTAAGTCAACTACTTTTTTTTTAATTCAAACACTTTTTTTTTAATTCAAACACTTTTCTTGCTTTACGCTCTTCATCTTTTCCAGGATTCCAGTTTTTTATCGGTCTATAAAATCCTGTAACTCTTGAATATACGTCTGTACTCTTACCACATACCTTCTTCTTATCCATTAAATATCTCCCCCAAGATTTACTATTATAGGCTTTCCGCCCTTACTAAGTATAGCATAGGAATCGCTACTTAGGAGTTCTTTTATTTTACTTTCTGTGCCTGGTCGTTCGATTTCAAGTAGACGTATAGACTCCGTAAGGGCGTCCCCAGCAAGTATGCTCAGCTGCTTTTCGCCGATAAGGAGTGTGTACTGAGGGTATATTTTGTATTCGGCGCTAGTATTCTTACCGCTAGCAACAAACGCATCTAACACCGAATCCCCTTCTTTAACTCGGGTCGCAGGTTTATCTACGAAATCTTGCATAGTATTTTCGTGTGGGTTCTGGACTATCCCAAAACTCTGGTTATCAAGCCACTTGTTAAACTTGACACACCTGTTTATCCAACCACGTAAATAATGTGACTGTTTTTCCCCAAGGTGGGAATACCTATCGAGCCGAGCATTTCGCATTTGCATATAAAATCTCAAGTCTAACAATGTGTTTTTAAATGCTTTCTCAGTCCGCGCACCAAATGCACCGTCCACCATTATATTCTTGTTATCGTGGTAGTAGTTTATGGCCTGCTGGAGAACTTTTATAGCTCCGCCCTTGCCCATGTTAATGTTCATATCATAGAATAGCCAGTTCATAGGTTCCGGGAGTTTCTCACAGAATGTACCAGCGTAGTACTTCTGGTGCAAATACTCTGCGGCAGAATCCAGTACTTCTGGACAACCTTGTATTGCTTTCACTATCTCCACCAACTCCTCGTCCGGATCAAATAAGTCATCTCGGTCCAACATTAAAAGGAGATTATCAACGATGTCCCAACCATCCCACTCCTTATTGTAGTTCCGGGCTATACCGTAAACAGTCTGCCCCCCTTTATCCCGAGGGTCATCTGAATACACACCCTCCAATTCCTCAATAATAACTGATAATACATTATGTACTCGTGACATATTTCCCCCTAATGGCACCCACGTGCCCGTCCATGATACAAATCGGGTCATCTAAATCAATCTCTATTAGATCCCCAAACTGTTCTATAATAGTCCCAGTTCCATCCGGATCTCTAAAGACAACCCGGTAACCGCCGTCTATAGATTCATTGATAAAACAAATCTTCTCAGCTATAAGTCCCACTATGGATATTCGCCTAGCGCTTTCCAACATGTCGCAGTAGTAAACATACCCGTAGGGTTCCCTATAACATGAAGCCTCAAGGAACAGCAGGGCCTCGGCTCTAGTCTTTAGACTGAGTATCGCCTCTTTCTTCGGAGTAAAGTCCCATGGGGACGGAATATACTCTGCGGGAACCTCAACTGGGAAATCACAGAGCATCTTCTCACGACCAATGTCTGTGAGTACGTACCCACCTGATCCATGCTGAACTTCGCCGTAGCCGCAACATATCCCAAGACAATGTCCGTCGATCTGATTTTTAGATCGGAGACACTTCCCAATGTTCCCCGCCCCTGCGAACGTAAACGACACAAGTGACTTTTCTTTACGAATACTCGTTATCTTACCTACTTTGATAATACCGTCTACCAAGTGCAGAACCCTCTTACCAAGTATATTCTCGTCGATAGGTTTCCATGCAAAGGAATCTGCCATCAATATTTCCGCCCCATGTTTCACAATAGCCATAATAGTCCCCTTATGAACTGGCACCGTCACCTGTAAAGTGATCGATAAGTTCCCTGAGTCTCGGTGTGCGTGCCTTGAGATTGTATAGGGTGCACCGCTGTGATCCAAACTTGCCACCTTTTGAAAAGTAAGCTCGTACTTGGTCTCCAATCATATCTATTCTGAAAGCCGATATAAACTGCTTTATTATGGCAGTTTTACCTATTGGCTCATCATCTCGGGTTATGACGGAATCTCTCCACAGTTTAACCAGCGGTGACCACCTTATCTGAAATTGGCCCTCTTTCTCATTAACACGTATCATTGTGGATATATCCACATCATCTAACATATCAATTTCTCTAATGAAGTCTAGCACACCCAGCATAGGATCTAGGCCCTTATCAATATTATCTGACTCAGATATCTTGAATAGTATCCAGCTTAGAAACCCCTCTAAAGCATCCTTTGCTTTAAGGTGTGGCAGATAAAACCTTCTGAAAGCCCATAGAATTGGAGCCCAGTTATCAACCTGTCTTGATATTATATTCCTCCCATGCTTAAGTATATATTTCTCAATTATGTTTTTGTTGGCACATATCTCTTCTGCAACAACTGTGGAAGGTATAAGGGGTTTCCTTATATGATCAAAATACAAGTAACTAATCTGCTTTTTTAACGGACTAAGGTGCTCCGTGCAATATTCCTTATCAAGCTGAGCATCTCCAAGATTTACTTCCGCAAGCCTCTGGTACAGCGCCGCATCTGCTGGGACGTCCTGTCCGCAGAATATCAATGTACTATTGGCTTTATAGCATACTATACCAGTCTGATTAGAAAGGCTAGCCCTGTCGACTGTGTCGTTATTGTATATACTACGAAATATAGAATCTTTCTGCTTAGCTTCCTTCTGACGATACTCTTCAAGTAATAATGGAATGCAGCTGTAGTGATCCATCTTTCGCATCATAGACGCGGGAGTGCTTGTAATGTTAGCCACAGGAGGACCGCCAACTATTCCTTTTAGAATATCCAGTAGATAAGTCTTACCTGTTCCCCTAGCGCCAGTAACACTGCAGATAGAAAAACACCCGTTGCAATCTATTACCTCAGGTCGGTAGTGCCCTGCAAAAAGCCATGATAAAGCCCAGGCTCCCTGATACGCGTACACATTAAATACCTCGTTAAGAACATCAGAGATATATTCCGGATAGGGTTCCTCTGTTTTCAGATATATTTTCTGAAAAGACAACTGGTCATTTGTGGGATCCATCTCACCCACTACTAACACCCTACCATCGTCGAGAACAAATCGCCCGTTATCACTGGTATATACTTTTCCGGCTATGATTATTACATTACCAGCTATAAAGTTACTTCCACCAATTCTGCCTATCTTAGAGATATAACCTACTTCGGCGTTCTTGGCCCTAGCTTCGGCATTAAGTATGTTCGCAATCCGGGTATCATTGAGATTATGTGTGATATTAATTCCCTGAGTACCACACGCATTTAAAAACGCCCTTAAACTAGTCATATCATTCGCTCGTAAATGAAGGTCCTGTGATGGGACTCCTGGAGAATGTACCCTATACATATACTGGCTATTGCCCTTCTCAATATCCCCCGTACCATCAATACTCAGTACCTCATACTTCTTCTCAATTAGCTCTAGTGTGAAATTAGCTATTGAGGTTCTTACCTCTTCCTCATTCGAAACATAAACTTCCATATAAATATTATCCCCCCGTAGTATTCGTCGACCGCCGACGTCGCATATTATTTCCTCTCGAATTCTTACAGAATTCTTTTTCTTAGTTTTGCCTTTTTTAGATTGCTCTTTCAGGATCTCTTTTAAAGTCTTCTTCGGAAGCTTGCTGCATGATGCATATATATCCTGAACTGCCGTGCTAATAGCTATGCTATCATCCCCAACGTACTTCTGGAGCGTTTCCACCTCAACCCGTAAAGTAGTAGCATCGGGTATAGCCGATAAAGCATGTATTCTTTCTGCCAAATAAGTCTTGGACGTATCAAGTATGACCTGCAGTTCCTCCTTAGTATGCGTTTTCAAGTAACCATTCAGGTCAACCTTTCCTACATCTTTTGGCAGTGGTAGTCTAGCTATACGGCATTCTTTGCCCGCTTGTTTAAGCAGTGTGTACATCTGAACTGCGCCCGCATCACCCTGTCCTTTTATTTCAGAATCATTACAGATGAAAACATCTTTAAAATTGCGGAGCTTTTTAGCGAGATATTTAGCATCTTCTTCTTTGAGCTTGTTGGTGCATGGGGACATTACGTTGAACCCTTTTTCCCACGCGGATATTACATCGGGACATCCCTCTGTAATTATAACATACGGCTCATTTGAATGTACAAAGTCTTCATTATACAACCACTTGTTGCTGATGCACGGTACTGTGGAAGTGCTTTTGACTGACTGTTTTAAGTATTTCCCACTCTCTTTTTTGCCAGTACCTTCCCACGGAAGCCTTCTGGCTATCATATAGACTACTTTACCATTTTTTAGATATGGATGTATAATCCTATTCTGGAAAAAGTTCCGTACGCCATGTTCCCCGCGGGTAGCAACACCCATGCGAACTAGAAGATCTTCACCCTCGCCAAATTCAGCAAACAAAGCTTTCAAAAACCCTGTACCGCCTGGCAAAAATCCCGTTCTAGTATAGTCCAACCCTCTAGTCTTATCATACCCATAATGGGCTATCAGGTTGTCTAATATCTTTTTGTGTATTGGATCTCTAAGCATCTTGTAGGCATAGTCCACAAGAAACTCCATAGCTACATGGACGAGGGCTGTGTCTGATGACACTGTAGCAACATCACACTTATCGCCCCTATACATATTAACACCATGGTTATCACTGATATACCGAATAGCTTCGAATAACTCTATACCATTCATACCCATTACGAAATCAAAAATGTCCCCCTTGCGATTGCAACGGCCAAAGCATTTGAAGAAATCGGACCTGTCATAAACCTTTAAACTTGCTGTAGAATCATTGTGGTCTGGAAAAGGACAGTTAATTAAACCGCTCTTGGGCACCTTAACACCCATGCCTAGCATTACATCAGTAAGAGTGACGGTGTTCTTTACATCAAGAATGTACTCTGATAATGACACACGTTTACCTCCTAGATTTTATTGTGACTCACATAAAATACTAAAGTAATCCCAAGTAGTCAAGAGTTATTTTTTATCACCCCACGCTAAAAACATCATCAATATAGTTACAGATTGAGTTTACGCTAAAAAAATAAATATTAAAATATTTCAACGGGTTATCTAACGTACCCCAAAATAGAATGGCTCTGAATTACGGTGAACATTCTAAATGTGTCGGAATAATACGACAAAAATCCGAAATGTGTCGGAATAACACGACAAAAATCTGAAATGCAATATCAGACATGACAGAAATACCCAAACAGGACAAAAAAACATGACAAAAATATGACGTTTTTGACAAGGGTCTAGACCAGTCATAGACTACGATATCAGACTTCGACCAAAACTAGACATGACATTTTGAAAACAAAATGTCTCGCGCTTCCGACCAGTCATACCAAGACTTTTACTCTCAGACATGACAAAAATGTAGAAAAAAAAATGTACCCCCTTAGGGAAACCATAAAAAAAAATGAAACACTAATTAATAATTTTTTTCAATCCGTACATGAGTAGTTACCATTAATAATTCTGGTATTTTGTCATGTATTCTATTATTATATATATATAAATATAATAGTTATAGTATAGTATAGTAGTAGGTGAGCACTGATTTTTAGACATGACATTTTTGACCCGAAACATGACATTTTTGACCCGAAACATGACATTTATGGGTCAAAACATGACAGAATGATATTTCCTAGTCACCTTCCTATTACTGGGTTAATATATAATATATTATGCAAATTGACAACAAATCTTGAACGTGATAGAATTAGAGAAATCGGTTATGAAGGGGACACAACGTTCATGTATAATATAAAAAGTGCCAAGGAATTTAACGATAGACTCGCTGAGGTATTTGAGAAATACAAGGAAGCAGCGTTCCCAATAACGGACGGTAGCAGATCACTCTCACTAGACAAGCTAAGTATTAATACAAACAACGCGGATGTAATAAACCCTGAAAAATTCAGGAAACTCCTGGAAAGCGATAAGTCCCTGACTGTACCTATTTACGGAACCTTTTCCTTTAGGGTTGGTACTGAGCTAATTGATAAGGCTAAGGTCAAGATTGGGGATATGCCCGTTAGAACAGCTGCTGGCACATATATCGTGGGTGGTACCGAATTCAAGGTAACCAAAATGCTCAGGCTGCGGTCTGGAGTATACACCGAAGTGAAGAAAAACGGGGAGATCGAGGCCAAGTTGAACCTCCAAAAAGGACACAACCTAACAATGTCTCTTGACCCTGTAAAGAAGATATTCACTGTTGTACTTAAAGGCAGAAAATATCCGGTGTACTCGATACTTACACACCTGGATATACCTGATTCTGATATGCGAGAAGCATGGGGGCCAGAACTTTTTGAAGCGAACTCTTCTAGGGGTAGCAAGCATGAGTCTGACTTTTTAAACTTTGCAACAAACTATACATACAAAGCATACAAAGATATAGACGCCGCCGAGGGAGCTGTGGAGGACAGGTTTAACGACACAGTCCTCGACAAAAAAACAACTGAGAAAACTCTCGGAACATCCTTCGAAAAGATGGATGCCAAAACCCTGTTAGCTACGTCATCAAGGATACTCGAGGTTTTCAAGGACAACGGGAAACAGGATAACAAGGATGACTCGTATTTTGCAAAGGCAGTTGATGAGGTAGCCATGTTATCGGACGATTATATACTAAATCCACGCAAGGTCAAGAGTAGCCAGGGTGCGTTAAAAGTTCGTATGAGAACTCGTAAAACTATTAAAGAGATTGTCCCAACTAACTACCTTAATGGGAATATAACACCGCTATTTAACCAGTCGTCGCTTGCAGCCCCTATAGATTTTGTAAATCCGCTAAATTTTATAGATGAGGATATACACTACACCAGGAAAGGTGAGGGTGGTATTGAGTCAGACCATGCTATAACCGAAAAAGCCATGATGGTTTACGGCTCTTCTGCAGGGGTACTGGATCCACTCCATACACCGGATGACGCTGCTGGTATTTCTGTCAAACTTCCTGTTGGAACTATGCAGAAGGGCGATGCGTTTTCTAAGAAATTATATAATCCAAAAACAGGCCAGGAAGAGAGTGTATCTAATGATGACATGTACAAGTACACGATCGCATTTGCAGGCCAATATGACTACAATAAGAAACAATGGCGTGATGACGAGGTATATGCCGTTAGTAAGGGGAGTGAGGATAAAGTTCCTTCTAGCGAGGTGGATTATATATTCAGGTATGCTACTGAGCTATACTCACCATCAACAAACCTAACTCCGTTTTTAAGCAGTAATATGGGTAACAGGGTTAATATGTCCGCCAAGATGGCAGGGCAGACATTACTACTAAAGAACCCAGAAGCCCCCCTTATACAGACACTTGATGACAGAACAGGAACCTCCTTCGAGAAGATTATGGCACGGGATTCTGTCCCTACCGCACAAGGAGCTGGGAAGGTTACTTCGGTTGGAAAGAAGAGCATGACCGTCGAGTATGAGAATGGTGAAACGGAGAAACTACCCTTCTACCAGAATTACAAGATAGGGGATAGTTCTTACGTTACTACAGAAGCATCTGTATCAGAAGGTAGCACCGTTAAGAAAGGCGATAAACTTATGAGGTCAAACTATGAAAAAGACGATACACTGGCTCTTGGCGTTAATCTTAATGTGGCTTATATGCCGTATCATTCTATGAATTCAGAGGATGCTATCGTGCTGTTTGAATCTGGTGCCAAGAAGATGACGTCAGAGCATATGTACAAGATGGAGATTTCAAAAAAGGGAGCTCACTTCGATTTCACACGTTTTAAGAACGTTGCGATGGGTAAGTTATCCTCCCTGGAGACAAGTAACTTGGATCAGGATGGTATTGTTAAGAAAGGGTCGAAGGTTCACGACGGAAGTGTGATCGCCGCATACCTTGTAGAAAAGTCGTTGTCCGAGGAAGACAAGCTTTTGGCAAAAGTGCATTCTACATTGTCTAGTCCTTTCAGGGAAAAGATAGTTAGATGGGAGCATGGAGCTTCCGGTGAAGTTATATCAGTACGCGATACTGGTAAGGCTATTTTCATAGAGGTAAAAACATCCGAGCAAGCAAAGAAGGGTGATAAGGTTTCCGGACGATACGGTAACAAGGGTATAATTTCTGCAGTATTCCCAGATGAGAAAGCCCCGACGGCTCCTAATGGTGAGAAGATAGGGTTGATCATGTCACCTCTACCAGTACAGAAGAGATTGAACGTTGGACAGGAGCACGAAGTTGTTCTCGGCAGGGTTGCGGATGCGCAAGGTGCGCCTATAATGGTTCCAGGGTTTAGCGATGAAAGTTATTATACTTCGGTTAAAAAAAAAGCTGATGAACTAGGAATAAAGCCCAATGAGAAACTCATGGTAGAGGGGGAAGAGACTACCGACAAGGTTCTTTGGGGAAAGCAATATATTTATAAACTAAAATACAAAGAGGATAAGGGGTTCTCTGCTAGAAGTTATTATGGGCCGACAGGATTCGATAAGACTCCTACTGCTGGTGGTAAGTCTGGGGGGAAGACCGTAGGGATGTTGCCGATGTATTCTCTAATGGCACACGGTGCTAAGGCCAACCTCCGAGACATAGCCATATATAAATCACAGGACAACCCTGAATTTTGGAGATCGTATATCACAGGATCACAACTACCTACACCGAGCCCAACTTTTTCATACCATATGTTTATGGACTATTTAAAGGGCGCCGGGATAAAGCCTAAGAAGAGTGGCGATCAGATAAAACTTGTACCACTTACCGACAGGGATATTTTAGGGCAGTCTAAGGGAGAGGTTACTGAGGCAAAAGTGGTAATTGCAAAAACATTGCTACCGGAAAAAAACGGGTTATTTGATATTAAGATAACTGGCGGCACCGACGGAGAGAATTGGTCACACATAGCACTTACACGTAAGATACCTAACCCAGTATTTGAGCCAGCTATTAAGAATATATTGGATATAACCCAAACGCAGTACGACGACTTAGTAGCGGGCAGAACTGAGGTTGATGGTAAAAAATTTGGGGACGCTATGCAGGCCATGCTATCCAAAATATCTCCGGAGGAGGAGCTTGCTAACCTAAAAAAAGAAGCGGCTACTGCAGAAGGTAGTGCGCTGAATAAATTGAACAAGAAGATGAGGTTTCTCAAGAACATGATAGACGGGAAACTCACAGCTAGATCATTCTTTTTACACAATGTGCCGGTTGTACCACCTAAGATTAGGCCCGTGTATCCAGATGATACTGGGAATTTAATTAACTCACCTTTAAATGATCTATATAAAGATTTAATACTATTAAATAATGCATCGAAAAGTAAGTTTGTTCCTCAGCGTGAGCAGGAAAATATAGCTAAGGATATCTACGATCAAACTAAGAGGCTTATGGGATACGCGACTGCCTCAGATAAAGCTAGACTCAACCCAAAGAAAGCTAACCAGAAAGGACTTGTAGAACTAATCGCAGGGGACAGCCCAAAAGAGGGATACTTCCAAAAGAAGATGGTCAAGAAAAGACAGAACCTAACTGGTGCTGGCGTGGTATCGATTGACACTAAGATGGATATAGATGAGATAGGTATTCCGGAAGAGATGGCATATAAGATGTTCGAACCAATGATCAAAAGAAAGATGCTATCTGCAGGTATGACTCCGTTCGAGGCTATGGCTGAAGTGGATAACAAGACCCCGGTAGCAGCCAGGATTCTGGGAAAGGTTATGGACGAAAAACATGTTATAGTTAATAGAGCCCCGACGTTACACAAGTATGGGGTTATGGCATTTAAGCCTAAGCTGGTACAGGGAAAATCTATACGTGTACCTTTGATGGTTGTTAAAGGGTTTAACATGGACTTCGACGGTGACAAGGTACTGGTACATACTCCCGTAACTGCTAAGGCTGAGGCCGAGGCGCACCTCATGCTTCCAAGTAATAACGTAATTCACCCAACTAAGGGGGAGGTTATGAACATGCCTAGCTGGGACGACCTAACAGGGCTGTATGCTATGACTAAGGATGGTAAGAGTACTGACAAGAAATATAAAACGACTACGGATGCTCTCGAAGCATACCTTGCCGGCGATATTTCCGAAAATGATATGATAAAAGTTAAACGCAAAATGACTAATATAGGACGTATCATGGTGAATAACGCGCTCCCAGATGGTGTTGATATTAACGAAGCAGTTACTGACGGATCATTGTCCGCTGCTGTAAAGAGCGTGGTGAAGAATACTCCCGACCAAATAGGGAAGGTTCTAAAAGACGTCAAACTAATTGGAGATACGTATGCAACAAGACGTGGCATGTCTTTGAATTACGATGATTTAGCACCAATAAAAGAAGTCGACGACCTTATAAAGACGGTTACTGGCGTAGAGAACGCTGCTGAGATCCAAGGTAAGATACAAGACGTTATCAAAGATAGAATGAAAGACACATATTACGACTATGTAGACGCGTCGGGGGCAAAAGGACAGTGGGCACCGGTTACACAGATAATCGGTTCACCTATTATGTTCCAGGGTCCTGGTGGATCCGTTCCTCCGATAATATCAAAGGATTCATACGCATCGGGACTCAGCCCATCTGCCTTTTGGGGTATGGGTTATGCTGCCAGGATGGGTGGTGTGTCCAAAGCTAAGTCGGTTGTAGAGCCGGGTGCATTCAGTAAAGAGATACTCGCTGCTTCGTCTGGAATAACTATTACAACCGAGGACTGTAAAACATCAGAAGGTAAAATGTTCCCTGTATCATCACCAGAGGTGCTTAATAGATTTGCAGTACGTAACATCCGGGTGGGTGGTAAGGTTATTCACCCAAAAGATCAGCACCTTGACGCTAACGCAATTAAAAACTTAAAGAATCATGGTATTAGGGAAGTATACGCACGATCTCCTCTTAAGTGCAAAGCTATAAAGGGTATCTGCAGAAGATGCCATGGCTATCTGGCAAACGGGATTCTTCCTGGAAAAGGTGATAACGTAGGAACGTTGGCAGCCCAGACATTAGGAGAGCCTCTTGTTCAAATGGCTATGAGGGTGTTCCATACTGGTTCTACAGTAGGATCAAGTGTTGGGGCTATCGGGTCTTTAGACAGAATAAGGCAGATAACCCAACTACCTAAGAAGATTAAAGATAGAGCTATCCTAGCCCCTAAGGATGGGTTTGTTACGGATATTAATGAATCATCTATAGGCGGCTGGGACGTCAATATAGGAACTAAAAAATTATATGTGCCAGCGGCCGTAGGTCTTAAAGTAAAAAAGGGGGACATGATACATGCTGGGGATTCTGTTAGCTATGGAAATATACATCCAATGGATATTAAGGACATTAAAGGTGCAGACGCGGCGCTAGATTTTATAGCTGATGAGTTAACAAGTCTGTACCAATCTGCAGGAGTTGGGATTAAGAGATCTACTGCAGAAGTAGTTACGAGGTCAATGGGTAAATTTTCCAGGGTGACAGATGCAGGAACATCATCATCAGTAGTTCCTGGAGACATAGTTGACACATCGTTTGTAAACCATTATAATGAGAACTCAGTTAAAGAAATGGATGTAGAATTTTCTGTTGGGAAACGTCTGGCTGAAAGTGTGTCAGGATTTCCTATCAGGTCAATGATAGATGATAAGATGATGGAAGCTCTTCTAAACGAGGGTGTGGAAACAGTTAGAGTGTTTACAACTCCGATAAAGGCCGACAAGGTTATAATTGGAACTAACAGGTCTCCACTTATGAACCAGGACTGGTTACAGCGTCTTGGGTACAGAGAGCTCAAAGGATCGTTACAGAAGGGAGTAGCGTTTGGAGATAGTACTCACATAGCTGGACCAGAATCATCTATGTTTACTAGATATGTTTACGGCCCGTCCGTTATAGAATAAATTTGGAGGAATCATGGGACTATATTATTCAGAAGATAGAAAGCCAGCACCAGCTATGAACTATAAGGTACCGGCGGTACTTATTGCTGTAGGTTCTGCTATAGCTTTGATGGGTGCAGGCGCAAGGCACAAGTTAAAAAAACTTATGCCAGAGCTTAAGAAACGAAGAGAAGACCTTGCAGACATAGGGGCTGAGTTCCTTGAGGCAACATCACGTAATGCAGATGCTCAGAAGATATTTCAAAATGGTCCTGAGGTTATGGCCGATCTTGCTAGCAGGACAGATAAGGCACTCAGAGCGGAGGGTATATTTAAGCAGAATGTGGCTGACATAGAGGATCTGAAAAGTAAAATAATGGCACTTAAGCAGGACGCCGAGCGCCTTCCAACAGAGTCCTATTCACGAGCACGGAGTATGATAAAAGATCTTTCTGACCAAGTTCATGCTAAACAGAATGATATGGCAGATTCGGCCATAAACCTGAAAGCAGCTAGGGGACACCTCGACGATTTACAGGGCACGATGGCCAGAAAGCCCGATTATATGGGGCATGTTAATAAAACTAAAACAGATATGATCAATACACTGAATGAATTTAAACGTAAGGGTTCCGAGCTACAGGAGCTAAGTGACGTCGGAGAATACACATACGATAGAGCAAGATTTAGCGGATTAGTTGGGGGCGGTATGCTGGCCTCTGGGACTATTCTTGGGTCTAGAATGTACTCAGAAGAGCAGAATAACAAGAACTACAAATTAGCTGAGGACACAACAATCAACCAAGCCATGAGGATTATACTTGCAGGAGTAGGGACAACCATTGCTGCTGGGGGGGCTATCTATGCTTATTTAAAAGGTAGGAAGATCAAGGGGTTAGAGAAAGTTCTTAAGGATGGCGCTGCTAGGTACAAAGGCCTCGATGACCAGGTAGTTAAAACTAGGAATATGTGGAAATCAGAACAATGGAAGGCGGAAAAGCTTAATAATAGTAGGGTTAAGGCCAACGACGCTTTTGATAGTGCTAAAAATACCATGCGCAACCTTTCCGACACAACACCTTCGATGGAACAAGGTGTTGCCCACAAGAACCTTGGGACTGCCAGTGATAATGCAGTTGCCGCGCGAAAGGCGATTAAAAGCCACGCTGACGGTGATCTTTCGAGTTCCCGGAAGAACTATATCGACGCAACCGACGAACACTTGCCGGCATTTACTGACCGTGACCGCACTGAGGAGTTGCTGGAGAAAGCTCGGGGTGGCATGGGGTACCCAGCCGCTGCAATAGTAGGCGGTGCGGGGATAGCTGGCTCGGGAGGTTTCTTCCCGGATACTTACGAAGAGATAGAAAAGAAGAAAAACAAAATGAGAGTAGATCAGCTATTCTCACAACCATTAAACTTAACTAACGCTAGCGTAAGACCGATGGTCCGGCGCCGAGTTAGATTTTAAAAAAAAAGGAAGGTATGTATTATGACTAGTAAGATTAAGAAGGCAGAATGGGTTGTTGGGGATTATGCAGCAGCGGGACTTGGCGTAGCGGCTATGGCATCACCGCTATTGGTTGCTGGCAGGTACAGCGCATTGCAGAAGTATTTAAAGAAAACCATCCGAATGACGTCTCATAATTTAAGCGGGTTAGGAGATGAGGGCAACAGTCTTAAGAAAATGATAAGTGGCGTAGAGAATCGACGAGCAACTATGCACACAGCGGCGGAAGGCGCAGCTATGAAAAGTATGGGTTTGAGCCCAACCACAAAGACTATAATCGATCCGAATAGCAGGCTTGTACACCACGGGTTGGGACGTGAAAGAGAGCGAAAGCTGTATGATAAAACCAAAGGTATCTTGGATAACAATCCAGAAAGTCGGAACGCTGGCGAGGTTGGAAATTATCTCCAGGGACGTCTAGACGTTAATCAAATAAGGCAGGACGACGCCACGAGTTTAATAGGTAAGTCTACTAAGCGACTTGATGATTCAGATGCTTCGTTAGAGATGGACCTGATTAAAACAACCGGAGGACTTACAGGTGCAGCTGCACTTACTAATATTCTGTTCGGCAGTTCCGATGAAAAGAAAACAGCTGAAAGATCTCAGGGAGATAACGATAGATATCGTGATGATAGAACATTCACTGATAGAGCTCTTTCTATGATTATCCCAATAGGTGCTCTTGTGGGTGGAGTTGCGTTTAGAAAGTGGTATGCTAAGCAAGAACCTGCTAGGCTTCAGAAGTTAATGGGTCTTGCTGAAGATGTGGGTACCGCTGATAGAAACTTTAGGAAAGGTACAGGAAAATTGGATGGTTTCTCAAAAACAAGAGCTAGCATAACTAAAAAATTGGATCCTGAGAATCTGACACTTAATAGAGGCGTATATACCGATGCGCTAAAAGCTAATGAGTCCCGAATAGACTCCCAGATATCAAAAAACGAAGCGCTAGGATCTAAATTCACAACTGCCAAAAAAAATCTCGGTACCCAGGCGATTACGAACAAAATAACCGACGTAGCTAGTTACGCACCCGGAACATTCGGCGGGATAATGGCCGCTTCTTCTGGATATGGTGCACTTACGGATCGTAGGTAATACTGATGGTTAATAGCAGATAAGCACAGGAGACAAGCACGGGAATTAAGATAGCAGAGATACTTACCAAAAATACTACCGAGGTAACAATGGGTCCTCCTCCGAAAAGAAATCGGAAGGAGTACCCATTTATCGGTACGGTAAAACGACATGGCATTACTATCCACGTAGAAAATAAGCCCGGTTCGAAAAGACATTGGAAAGGGGGCTTCACCATGATGCGTAATCATTATGGTGAGATTCTCGGAAGCAGGGGTACCGATGGCGACAAGCTTGACGTATACGTCGGACCTGTTGAAGAGCCTAAGGAAGTCTACGTGGTTCATCAGAACTTTCCAAAGACTGGTAAGTACGATGAGGATAAGGTGATGCTTGGGTTCAGCACACCTATCTCCGCCAAGAATGCGTACCTTAAGCATTATGATTCACCTAAATTCTTTGGGTCGATGACTATCATGTCTATCGAAGATTTCAAGAAGAAGATATTCGGATCGCTTAAGGGTGAGAAGGTTGCGGAGGCCCTTCCCGTGGAAGAGAAGGTAGCCAGCATCCAGACATTCATAGATAAGATGTCGGTAGACGATGCCGGGCGTTATACTAAGTACTCGAACTCTTACGCAAAACAAGTAATGCCAGGAATAACTAAGACAGTAGACGAGACAGTTGCAAGCTCTAGGGGTGACGCATATACACGCCAGAACATATATGATATACTAGGAAGATTAATAAAACGAACGGAAAATACTACACATAAATTACCAGGACATGCAAACCCACATTCACATATACATAAGGTTTCGAGTGTATCTCGGGAGGGGTTAGAGACAACGGCAATTGAGAAGATTGCAGCGCTAACAATTGAATCCCCAACAGCACTAATTACCATGTACAAAAAACTGGTAAAAAAACAGTTCTCAAGAAAGGCGATATTTGACGGTGGTACTATCGAGCCGTCTAATTGGCAAGAACGGATGGCTAACGAGTTGAAATTTTATGCAATGTCAAAGGGGGACACACTTACGCCAGAGATACACTCTAAGGGAAAAGATTGGTTTAAAATGACCAGGGCTCCCGGGATGAGTGTTGCGGACATAATTCAGGGGAAGGAGGAAAAGATGTACGAGCCTGCGATAAAAGGTCTTGAGGATTTGCGAGGGTTCTTAAAAAAGAAACAAATAAGTCACAATGATATTCACGGCGGGAACATATTTATATCCGACAAGGCAAAACCCACCGTAATCGACTGGGAGTCATGGTCTCCAGAATATGACAGGTTTCATTTCGATAGTGATCAAATAGACTCTAATATATCTACGTTAAGAAAGTTAACGAAACAGTCTTCGAAGGATAGCACTGTTATCGAAGGTCTAAACGACGTACTCTCACACAACAAGGTTGCTGCTGAGATAAAAGCTGCTGGAAATATGACACTCCCAATTACCCCTATCGGCAATGCCGGCATTGGTAATATTGGAAACAGCACCGGGAACACTTTCAGAAACATATCTAAGCTCGTGACTGCACCAAAGGAAGGGGCTACGTCTATGAGTGATATGGCCAAAGTACCAATCACACCTGCGACAATAACAACGCCTGGAGCACCCTCTACCATGAATAACAATATCGCCCAGGGCGTGCATGGCATAGGTGCTAATCTTCATAAGATGTCGATGGTTTCAACTCCATCAGGAACAAGTAGTAGTACAAAGAAGATAAAAGGTGTAGTAAAACCAAACACCGATACCAAGGTTCCACTGGAGAAGGTGCCGGAACCGATAACACAGGCTAAGGCATTGAAACCGTTTGCTCCAGGACCTACCTCCGTAACTAAGGATACTTGGAACGCTAAGAATAAGATGGCTTCGGTGTATAAGTTGTTGAGTATGTGTGGTAGACAGTCATGATACCCAATACAACCAAAATAGCCGCGAGTCGATTGTCAAAAGTTGTACGGTTAATGTAATAAGGAGAGTTTACGAAGTTAGACATACAGACATGTCTACGTAATAAAAAAGAGGCCCCCGGGCCTCTTTCTTAGTTTAATCGTATTGTTTTCTCGGTGTTATCTCTGAAAAAAGTCCAACCAGCAACAATAAACAAAGATAGCATAGCACCACACAAAAGATATCTCATGATTCACCTTCCTTATTTTTTATCTATCTTTTTATACCCCAAACAAGGTATATATCTATTCTCAGCTTGTAGGGTATCTTCGAGAAACCCTTTACTTATGTTGGTCATACCTATCAAGCATATTCCACTCTGCATGTTGGCACATTTCCAACATCTCTTAGGCATAACCGTCTTAGTTTCTCCCCAGGACGGACCAATCTTACTATCAGCTATCATAGGCACAACCATTCCTGGAAAGGAACTGGCACCGAAACACATCTCCATCAGCCCAATAACTTCCTCCGCATATTTTGCGTCGTGTAGATCTATTATGCAGGAGTCATGTACCTCATTAATAAGGGAGCATGGTAGATCCTGATCTTCGATCAACTTCGTAATTTTGTTTACGGTCATTATCTTAAGGTCGCTTGCTAGAACTTGTATGGGTGTGTTGATAGCTTTGTTCATGGCACCTTTATGCTTTGGAGAATTCTTGTCAGTAGCCCCCATAAGAACTCTCTTCCTACCCATTGGTGATAGAACGTAACCGTTGTTTTTCGCAAACGCACGGTATTTTTTCATGTACCTATCTACTCCGGGGAATCCTTTGAAATACTTAGTGAGGAGAACTATGCAGTCCTCAACTTCATGCGGTACATCTATCCCTTTTTCAGCACATACTTTCCGTAGATTGTAATGTAGGCCATACTCTGTCATACCATAGAACAAACCGAAGTTGATGACTTTACCGAACTGGCGTAGTGCCTTGGTTATCTCCGACACGGGCAAGTCCAGCATATAAGATGCAGCAAGTTTATGTAGGTCGGGGGAATAGCCAGCATCTGCCATCTGCTGCAAGTACTCGCGAATCATGTTTCTATCACTCGACACAGATGCAAGACATCTAAGCTCGGCCTGGCTAAAGTCGCTCTCTATTATGAGACCGCCTCTGTATCTCGACACCACCATCTTTTTTACCAGGGCAGCAACCGGAGAATCTCCACGCGGGAGGTTCTGAAAGTTTGGGTTACTTGACGCTGTTCTTCCAGACGCTGTTCGGTACAAGGAGTAATTTGTGTGTACAATATAGTCCTTAGTGGACTTTTTTGTTGGGATGGATAGGTAGGTGCTTTTTATCTTCGTGAGAGCTCGCCATTCAAGTACCGCCTCTGCAAAATCACTACCGAGCTTTGTTGAGAAGATATGCAATGACTCTTTATTGAGAGATGGCATTCCCGAATCCGTTTCCTCTACGGGGGAGAAGCCAGACAATTCAAACAACACATGCGCTAGGTCTTTGTTTGACCCTGGGTTGATCCTTGGTTTCTTGCTGCCAACCAGCTTCGCTTCTTTCTGAATACGCATGTAACTACTTTGTATTTTCTTGTCTATGCCGCTACCAGATGCTGGTATAAGCTTCATACCTCTGTTTTGCATCTTGGCGTATGAAACCACCGCTGTTGTAAGAACATCGTTGTAGAACTCCCACGCATGTTGTATTCTTGGTGGGTAGTACCTAGCGTTCATCCGTGTTGCATTTATGTCATGTGCGAGGTACTCCTCGAGTCTAGGCCATGGTATTAATTCATAGCTTGGGTAAAGATGTATATCTGATTCCCAGTCAGGGTAATAGAAATTTCTTCTAGTGTTCTCTTTCAAACCACCATGTCCGGGGAGTTGTCTTTCAAGAAAATCCTCTAACAAAATATCCCTGGCTTTTTCCGGGAAAGGCATGTTGAGTGCTCTATTTAACCATTGCAGATCAAACCCTATGTTTGCCCCCACTACCTCCCTACTTAGTACTGTTGGCAGAATCACGTCATACAGCATTGTCCCTACGTATTCTCTCTGGAAATGCTTGACAGGGAAGATGTATATGTTATCATCTGTCCCTATCCCTATGGCTGTTATTATAGGTTTCTTTATGTCAGCTTTGAACATCTCCTGTTCGAGGTATACTTCTTTATCTGTTATTCCGTACAGGACGTCCTTTAGACCGTTAGTTTCAATATCGAGCGCCACTATCTCTGATGTAAGAATGTCATTCATTACATCAAGGATTATTGGCTCCAGCTCCGAATCGGATGATATCACAGTATATTTTAGTTCTATGGGCTTCATCTTACTAGGGTCTTTTTTAACTACCATATCGGATATCTCGGGGGAGCTCATCAGCATAGCAAGACCAAGCTCCACAATTGCGGGTGTTCCGTTATAATCGTATATTATACCATGATTCTTAAGGTCGCCTCCGATAGTACCTATGAATTGGCTAACAGCTTTTGAGCCGCTAACGATTATTTTCTTGTAATTAAACTTTTCTATGTACTTGTTTATTAGTCTCTTGCAGTGAGACATGGCACCTTGTTTTGGTATCTCCCCTGGATATTTGAGACCGCACATAATATGTGGAATTACCATAGCCCCGGGGTAGAATTTTTTAATGTATCTGTCATATTTGAAACCACCCATTTCGTGGTCCGTCCTAGCGTCTACGATTACCAGAGTATCTGAGCATTTAATCTCCCGCTCTTCGTAAAACCGCACCCTATGGTGCTTGTTGTACGGGCAACCGTTGCAGGCTACAGGAGAAGATTCCTCAATACTCTCAAATAAACTTCGTTGTATCTCCATTTATGGCTCCTAAGTATAATGTTATGCTTTTATACCACCTTAGCCACTAGGCGGTTTAGGAGGTGTACTGGAAGAAAGAGTGTTCTCGGATAAAAGCTGCTCACGGGACTTCCGTACCATCGCATCAGCTAACGTTACCGCCATTCTTTTAAACTCTCCAACGAATATATCATCTTCCCCAAGCCTAAAAAATTCATCCCACAAGGTGCGCTCTGCCTCAGCCGAACTATAGAACTTCTTTCCTTTTACAGCACGTATAACCCGTGGAAGGATGCTTTCACGATAGTGGAAATTAAAAAAATGTATTCCATCGATGGTTGCCAGGGTATGCCGGGGCACGGTGGCCCCAGCATCTTTCGCATTATCGTGCACTTCGACGTACATGGAAATATATTTCACGTACTCCGGAGCACTGATAATCCTGACAACTTCACCATGGTGTCTTGCGTATTTTATGTACCGCATGGTTTCTCCTACTTAAGTATTTCTCTGATTGTCTTTTCAAACTCTTTTGTTTCTGATGCACCGATAAATTCTTTTGTGTACGCCAGCTTAGCTGCGTCCCCAACACTAATGCTGAGTATATTTGCTATTTCATCTTTGTCGGCGTACTTCAGTACAGCTGCTATAGCGGCGGGTTTATCCGTAATAACTCTCTTCTGAGATGTTACATATGTGAGATCCCCGGCGTCAGCTCTTGCATTCAATGCAACTGCTAATCGTGACTTTAATCTGTCAGCCGCGGCCTTATGAACTGTGTAGGCACGGCATAGTGATTCGTAATCTGCTATATCTTCCATTAAACCACAAGCCTCTGCGCAATCCTCAAGAACTGGGCAGTACACACACGTATTAGGATTAGGAGTCTTCGGGAAATCTATCGCATTTTCTATTATTTTATAGTAATTCAGATATTTGCGATGAAAGTCGGGAAGCTGCTCTCTCGAATACGCCTTGCTTGGAGTTACAATGTTTCGCCCAATCAACCATAGCTCTACATCTACATACTGAGCCCATGGGTATTTTGCGAGTGCCATCATAGCATACATCTCAAGTTGGATACCAGAGTCGTAACCGAGTTTCCACGTGACCTTATAATCACGTATTTTAATTCTTTCATCATCAACTTTGGTAACGATATCGATAATCCCCCTACACATAACGGTGTTATCAGCCTTCCCGTTCTCAAGGAAGTACGGGACAACCTCTAGCCTGTGATTAAGCGCTATCCGAAGTTCCTGTCCTACAAGAGAACCAGGTTCTAAATAGCACTTCGAAGCAATAGTATCGTAGAAGTCCTCGGCGTATTCAAAGTCCATTGGCCCATACTGTGTTATTACCTCATTATATATCTTTCGAAGCATTAACATATCCGATCCGATACCTTCAGCAAGCAGATAGGCTACGTATAGTTCAAGAACCTTATGCCACATTCTACCTACCGCAGCAAACATAGAAGATCCTGAGTCTAAACCCAGGACCTTCTTAACAAACCACGCATAGGGGCACCAAAGGAATGTATTCAGTGCCGAAGGAGATAGCGGGTATGCTATCATATGGTTACCTTAGCCACCTTCAAACCATTCTTAAGTGCGTTCTCCGCGCCTTCTATCTTGGAAATGGTAACTGCTTTTTCCGCAACTCCCTTGACAAATGATACTATTGTTTTGAGCTTAGGTTGATCCTCGTATTTAGCTACAAGTGCTAACAGGGCTGCCCGTCTAGTCTCAAGTTCTGCGTCACCGCCTGCGGGGGCTCCTGCTGCACCGGTCGGAGGAGTTACTTCTTCCTTAACAGGAGGAGTTACTTCTTCCTTAACAGGATGAGTTACTTCTTCCTTAACAGGAGGAATTACTTCTTCCTTAACAGGAGGAGTTACTTCTTCCTTAACAGGGGGTGTTTCGACAGGTTTATCGACAGGTTTATCGACAGGTTTATCGACGGGTTTGTCAGCAGGTTTTGCTGTTCGTTTTCTTATCTCACCGATAACAGTCTGCAGTTCGTCCACAGTCCAATCCACCGCCGTGCCTTCGAGGCCGTACTGAGCTTTTATCTGCTTAGCTATTTCGATGTTCTTGGCTCCCCAAGCTTGAACTTTTGCACATAGTGTGTCGACAAGGGCAACACTCGGACCTTCTGCGACGGGTTCTTTTGGAGCCTCTTCATTACCAGTCTCAACTTTATCGCCCGTAGTTGCTGGGTCGATAACGGGTTCGCTAGTTGTCGCTGCAACTTCCTTTTTAGCCTCAGGTTCTCCCTTCTTCTCGTCAGCATCTACCGCCCCTTCTTTCTCTGGAAATAGTTTGTCTCCCAAAGCTTTTATAGCCATGGGCTTATCCATCTTAGATGTATTACGGAATCCTTCGCGTGTAGCTAGCTTACGCAACGCTTTTACAGGCATCCCCCCTAGTTCGGCGAGCGACGTTGGGATCGGTGGTATAGCGCTTTCTTTTTCAACGGGTGGGGTATTCTCTCCCTTAAGTGCAGCAAGGTTATCAAGACCTTTCTTCTTAGTGGGGTCTACTATTTCAGAGTCTATAGTTTCGACTTCAACCTCAGGTGCATTATCTATTGGACCTTCCATGGGAGTGCTTGCCGCTTCGTCAGTATCTTCGAGGATATAATCATCCTCATCTGCCTCATTAACAATGTTAATATGAGCTTCCTGAGAACTATCGAGCGAATATTTTGCAATCATATTATCCATGCTTTCTGGATACTTGATGCGCATTACGTTCACAGCCATTTTTGATCTGCATACGCGACCTGTCTTTGGGTCGGGCATTATGGGATGCTCTTTGCCCATGTACATTACGAGGGGGATCCCCCAATACCTGCCCAATTGGCTCTGTACCATATGCAGCTGGTCGAGAAGAGCTGTGTAGCTCATCACACCAGTATCAATCTGGTAGTATCCAATTCTGTCAGAGGCGGGCACTAACACCCGTATGATGGCTTTCTTAGCGCATCCACCATTCTGCTGCTTATAATACTTACAGTCGTAGTACTGGCAGTCAATTTCTTTCCAAGTACCATCCTCCAATTTCCAACGAGCGTCCACCCCGTTTCCCCAGCATCTCTTCTCCCCGTTGCCCTTGTAGAATTTAAGGTGCAGTGAAAGAAGATCTTCCAATGGTACATTCGGGAACATGATTGGAATCTCTTTTACATTCACCGGGCCTTCACTATCGATACCTTTCATAGAGAAAAGTTTCTCTAATTCCGGACACCCATTCAGTACGAAATAATCGAGGGCCACCGGTCTATTACCCCTCTTTTCACCCATTCGTATCTTCCCGAGCATCTTAAGTCCAGTTGTGTTCACTTCCAAATTTTTCATTCGCAATCCTCCTAATTTGATGATTATATCCTAGCTTATTCTACGATGATAATCAAGGTATTTAATATTTTTTTATACCATGTTTATGAGTTTAACACGGCCTATTGAGTGGACATCTTTGTTCATATTAACTCTCTGCAGACAAACCTTGGAAAACTTCTCTTCAAAAGTTCCACGACTAAATAATGTATATATGTGACATTCTTTTGTCTGGCCAGTACGATGTATTCTACCATCACTTTGGTAACTATTTTTAGCTTCTATGGGTATAGTAAACTTTATACTAATATTGGCGAACTGCAAGTTTAACCCGGAGGATATTGTTCCATAAGTTGCGACTATTATCCGAGCATCTCCGTCTCTGAATTCTGCAATGGCCGCTGAATGATCCATACCACCGTGTGTAAATGTATATTTCTCACCCTTGGACGCCAAGTATTCGCACACCATTCTGACGTTCTCCTTGAAGTGACACCATATTATAACCTTGCTGTCAGGATGCCTGTCAAGAATATACTGCAGAGCCTCAAACCTAAATGGGGTAGGGTATCTAGTTATCTCGCCGGTTACCCCGTCAGATAAAAACCCAGTAGCTATCCTGAATAAATAAGATGTCTGCTGTAGGGAATTGACCAAAAGAGCATTTCTTGATGGGAGTTCAGCTATCATCTCTTCCTTTGCCTGATTATATGCTCTCTCCTGAGCAGCACTCATTTCAACTGGTATATCGTGGTAGTGTAGCGCTGGCAAGTTAGCTGGTTTTTCTCCAACTGCTGCAAAAGGGGCTATAAATCTGGTCCGGAAGTCGTTACTTAGTTCTAGCTTAGGTAGGTGCACTTCCCGATCTTCTACATTTATTTTGAAATAGTACCTCTGATATATTTGATCCAAGTATTTTATCGGGTATCCATAGTAAGCTAAAAAATACTGGGTATACACGTCCAAATACTCTCTTGGCATCGGGGTTGCGGTTGCCATGTAGAAAACAGCGCGGGGATAAAACATCTCTTTCATTCGAATATACCTTGTTTGGGCAAGTCTATTCTTTATGTTGTGAGACTCGTCACATATAACAACATCCGGGGAGTAATCATTTATCCACTCACCAAAGAACTTCTGACTAAGGGCATTATAACTGACTACTATGTTCCTGTGTTCCTTTACTTGGTTGATCCTGGTTTTACCAGGTTTGGATCTATCCTTGTATGTCCCCAAATCCAACTCTGGGAAGAACTTGTCTCGCTCATATAGCCAGCTGTAACGTATAGCGTTACGAGTAATTACCAAGAACTTAAGGTCAGGTCTGCTGTTCATTAGGGTTAGACACATAGCTGTTTTACCGGTGCCGACATCTGAAAAAAGGCACTTCATTTCTTTTGCGGCTAGTAGCATAATATTCTTCTTCTGCTCGGGGAAGGGTGTGAGTGTTGTGCTATATTTTATGTCCTGCGGAAGGACCAACGGCATGAGCATGTTTTCTGTAATACACATAATAGCATCCAGTAGTTCATCAGAGATGTCCCATCCAAGTTCCATGACCTTGTTCCCAGAGTGATATGTTAGCTCTACATATGATCTACCCTTAAAAGTACGTTGTGGCAATCCGTAAAAGTTCTCTATATCTACACTGTCTCTTAACAATATCCACTTTGTTTTTCCGTTTACCAGTTGTGCTCTAACTGCCATAATGTATTAATATCCTATGTATTAGTATTTCTAGATCGTTCATGAAATCCTCCCTTGCTCCAAAGTTGTATAAGGAAAAGAACGGTTTCATATACTCAACCGCGTCTACTTTTTCCAGGTAGTCGTCCATATGAACCGATATAAATAGATATCCGTTGTTAACTAGGTATTCGTACTCGCGCTTAGTGTGCACGTTATCTATAATATATGATTGTGTAGAAGATTTGGTGGTACGGGCATCGAAGGCCTTTATAAAAATATCCTCACCCAAATATTCGTAGGCGCTCTTTATCATGCCATCTATCTTCTTCTGCTTAGTTACCCCCAGGTGCTTCAGTAAAGCCACGACAGGGTAATGTAGATCATACTTCGCTATCCGCATCCCCTTCCCAGTTAGCCTGTTGTAAAAGAATTCGGCAGCAGTAGTCTTACCTACTGATCTGTGACCACATAATGCTATCTTAATCATTGTTGTATCTCCCTAGTAAAAAAAGAGGGGAAACCCCCCTCCTTATTAATATATTGTTTTTCTAAGTGTTGGGGTGTATCTCTTATCGTTACTCCCGTATTTATTTGTAGCGGCCGGCATCCATGTTGCTTTCCTAACTTCGGTATCCGTACCGTACAGAAAAACATGGACATGCCCCGCGTTGTCAATGTTCATTTCAACCTGGATAGGTTCTTCTAGATCGCTATGAACCTCTACTACAATTTTGTCTGTGGTTTTGCCATCATCCACCTGGTTTTCCACCGTAGATTCCTCTTGAGCTCGGATCGTCGGCCTCATTATCTCAACGTTACTATTAGCCTTCTTAGGCAAATAATAATCCCGTATCTTTGGGAAATCGTCCAGATCTACGAACAACCTTGCAGCTAGTGCGGTCATAACTTCCTTTGGGGCTATGAGATGTTCCTCAATACCCTTCTCGTAAGATTGCAGGGAGGACACCTTTAATCCTACGAATGCAGCTACGTCTGCTATCTTTGCGTCCTGCTCTTTTCTTTGCCGCCCCTCTCTTAATTTCTTTAATGCAGGGCCAGGGTGCACATCCTGGAGCTTCTTTATTAATTTCCAATACCATACCTTTTCTGCCATAATAGCCTCCTTTTGTTACTTGTTTATACCAGATTTCATGTGCTTCATCCGGTTATACAAGGTGGGCTGATGCTCTTCTATGAGGAGAATCATAGCTTTGGCGGTGTCGAAGGTCTCATGCATTACCTTTCCCGATATCAGGTTTTCGTAGTATCGTAGTCTAAAGAAATTCTGGAAAGCTTTGACATCACCCATAACCCATAAGGTTGTCATTAGGGCATACGATGGTAGTACGTCTCTTGCATCTTCCGGTTTAATTCCCAACTCAAGTAACCTCTGATAGGACTCGATTCCACTTCTTATCTGACTCTTTGCCATGTTCCGGGGGACCTTCTCGTTTATATAGAAATCGTACGGTTCTACTTTGGTGTACCTCCGACTAGTTTGCATAAATGAGAAGTTTCTATGCCGTACTATGTGCCCAACTACCTTTAGTGGTATTCTCAGTTTGAAACATGCTATTGTATCTTTATGGGCCTGTATGATAGAGTTATACTCTTTAACTGCTGCTTTGCCAGTCCCGTCCATACCTTCACCAAATGTTTCAAATTTTATATTCCTGTATGATTGCTTGATACCCGTACCAACATAGTTACTACGGATAAACTCTAATGGAGTCTCGCATTTCTTGACAAAGGTGTTATACAACTTTTCCTTATTAAATCCTGAGTCTGTCTCGAAGCATGCTGTAGATACAAGTGTGGCTGCCTCCATTCTGCTGTTCTCATTAAAGTTGGCATCACTGAAGTCGAACAGCTCAGCAGAGCACTGGTCTTCCAGAAACCCCTTGCTACCTACGTATTTTATATAATCTAATTGCGGCATGTTAGTCCCCCTGTGTTATTAATCTTTTTCATTTAGTAGATAGTAGCATAACCAATATGGCAAAGTCAAATTATAGTTGACAAATTAGCTAAAATCGGGGTACTATGTATATTATGGGCACTTACTCAATATCTAAATTTTCCGAATTAGCGTTCACTTCTAAAGGGGAGCCGTTCAGCTTAGCTAAGCGCCCATGGTGGCAGAGAATATACAACGTAAACCACCCAGATATAATAGTTATGGGTGGTCGGCAGATTGAAAAATCCACGTTCATCGGCAACAGACTGACCGCGGAGGCGTGCCTTACAAGATTAAACTATATCTATGCAAGTGCTACGAATAATCACGTAAAAAGGTTCCACCGAGACAGGCTAACTGACACAGTTTACGGTAACAAGTTGATCCGCGTAAATTTCACAAGAGCCTCACATTGTGTAAATTCCCAATCCATGATTCGATTTGCGAATCTGTCGGCTATAGATTTAATCACACTCAGGGGAAATGGTGATACTGCTCGTGGTATCCCTGGGGATAGGCTATACATTGATGAAATGCAGGATATAACTTCGGATGCTATATATGTTGCAAACGAATGTCTGTCTCATGCCAAAGACGGTGGGGTAACCATATACACAGGAACCCCAAAAGCAATAGATAATATATTATCCACCACCTTTATGAATAAATCCACTGCTGAGGAATGGGTAGTTGCGTGCCATGTGTGTGGGAAACATAATATACTAGGGTTACGAAACATCGGACGGGCAGGCATAATCTGTAGCAACTGCTACAAAACTTCTAAAAGAACAACAATTTTAAACGTATTAAACGGATCGTGGCAGGGGAGATATCAACTGGGTGAGACTAGATTCATGCGTGGGTTTAGAATGCCGCAGCTTCTCCTTGCAGGAATCATGGACGCAGATAGGTATCTTAAATTTTACATCAAGGTGAAGAATACCGATCGGGTAACACTTTATAACGAAATATTAGGGTTGCCCTTCGACTCCTCTGAGGTACCTCTAAATGAAAGAGATTTCGAGTGCGAGCAGTACGACAATTGCCCGATTGACCAGATCCAGGCAAAATATCACATGTACCCGCTGTTTGCTGGTATTGACTGGGGTCTGGGGACGGTGTCATTTACAGTATTTGTCATAGGGGCCATTGTAGATGGTAGGATGAAGATTGTACATCTTAAAAAGTACATGAAAGGCAAGGACATAGACCAGAACGCCCAGCTAGATGATATTTGTTATAGGCTTGGCATGTTCTCGTGGACCGCCCTTGGAACAGACTGGGGTGTGGGCGCTGGGTATCAGAACCCAAAACTAAAAAAAGTATTTGGGGCTAACCGGGTATTTGAAGTGTACAATAGTGGGACACAGATATGCCCCCTAAAGTACAACGGTAAAAAGAAAACATATACTATTAATAGAGACGCACAGATAACGGATTTATTCAGAGGCATAAAACAATCTGAGATAATATGGCCAAGAGCACTGCAGATTAGAAAAGATTTTATACAGGATTTTCTTAATGTACGAATAGAATATAGAAAAGATCGACATGGCGACATGGAAGAATACTACACTCATGAGCAGACTAATCCAGACGACACTGTACACGCTGTAAACTATATGAAGGTAGCAGCTATTATTAAAAAGAAGTGGGGGTATTCAGCATGACCAGTGAAGAACGCAGGATGGTATCTCTCAGAGACTGCTTATTCGCATATCCCTGAGAGACTTATTAGATATCTTGGTAGAGCTGTTACCGAGGGCGACCTTTCTCCGTCAGGCTAGCCCAACTTCTTAAATACATGTTCGCCATCGTCTAGGTCTACACGTCCGAATATTTCGTTGCCTATTACGATGCATATCTCTTTGTATTCTGTATCCGGTATGTCTGGGTAGAACCTTCTAAGAGTTTTCTCGGATACCATATCACCTTCGCTCAGGTGAATCTCGTTATCAATTTCACATTTGTCGTGTATGTAAACGTGACTAGAATATATGCTATTCCCAACGATATCCGTGTGGTTGTTATCAAAGTCGTACTGGAAAGAAATACACACATCACCTTTTTTTATCTTATTCCCGCATGCTCTGCAGGTGGATGTTCCAGGAGCTGTTTTTTTGAATATGTTTCCGCGTATCTTTAACATCCCGGATGAGAATATTATCTGACAGCCTGCACCATCTAATTCACACCTCTCAAAGTTAGCTTTCTGTATCATGATAGTAACTTCCTTTTTGATCATCTTAGTCATAGAACCCTCCTAATATTAGTATGTGATTTTATACCTTATTCTGGGAGCTCGTCATCCAACGGGTCTGGGTCGTCTATGTCCTCGGTCATCTGAGGTACTTCGGAATGCGCGTTTGTCTTCTCATCCCACTCAACGCTGAGCTGTTCCAGCTGATCAAGTAGGTCGTTCTTCTTAGTAGGTGTTTTAACTTGTGCTGCTTTAATGAGAACTTGTGCCCACTTTTGAGCTTCTGCGGGATTATTTGTTTGGAAGCACTCCATAAATTTAGCGTAGGCTACCTGTCCAGCGTTCTTAACTAGCATGTTAAGATCATCGGAGCTCTGGCCAGTCACCAGGAACTCTGCAAAAGAAGGGTTTGATAGAGCCTGGACTAAATGAGACGTGACTCCTGTAATTTTACCGTCCTGTACGTACTGGTAGAATTCTACTGCGGATACCCTGTCAACGTTAAATACATATTTTTTATATAAATCTAACAGGTATGGTTCAAAGCAGCCTATGTATCTTTTCTTGAGTATATCGATGAACCCGTTGACCTTTAACAGTATTCCAAGCTGAATAACCTCGGCCATCTTGTCTGAGATGTCTTTTATGAGCATGACTTCTTCCCAGGACAAGTCTGAGTATGTGATCATTGGTGGTACGGTTATAGGTTTGGCAAACAGATCTAACGACATAAATGAAGCGTGGTATTTGCTCGGTAACTGGGCTACAACCGCGACAATGTCGGCTTCTGTCACGGAAGACATTCTAAAACCCACTAACATATCGTTAATTTCCGCGAGGGTTCGGTTATTTATGATTGCTATCTTTATGAAGTTTTCGCAGAGCACAAGGAATCACATCCCTATATCGGCGTACTCTATTATATCCAATGAGGGTATGTTTGTTGGGAGTGTGAGGGTTTTCCTAACAAATGCAAACGGTATAGACAGGGACACTGTAAGACCACGTCTCACGTAAAAGTGGAAATTCCCATCATCATCGGTTATATCTATGAGCCTTAGTTTTGACATTAACGTGCGATGTGCAAATTCATTAATTTGCGATTCAGTATAAATAAATACCTCTGCTCCATCTGCGGGTTGCCCGCCCATAGTAACTATGGTTCCGTAAATACGCATGTTAGTATCTAGTAGATATGTATCAATATCTACCGTAACTGTATCTACGGCGGAACCATCCTGGATAGCTTCGACTAAGTATTGATCTGAAGCGTCCCCGGACGAGTATTCGTAGTAAGACTCGGTAGTATTAACTAAGAGTGTATTGGTTGTTGTCCCTACGCGATATACGTTAAAGCTGTCCGCTGTACCGTCGAACATCCACTCTACCCGAGTACCATCGTCAGTCGACCATGATATTCCCCAGATAACCTTGTCTGTAGGGGTTGTTGTGGTGGTCTCCTCTTCAGAAGTGGTTGTTTCCCCTGTAGTGCTCAGGGATACCATTTTACCATCGATTATAATGTAGTTATCATAAATAGTCATACTAATATCTCACCCTATTAAAAAATGTACACCTCTGAAAGTCTTTTGCACATATACTATCTCTATTTAACCCTATATTATACGCAATGTCAAGTCCCACGGACTCATGTGCAGCAACAACTATCTCAGAACAGTAGTGTGCTCGGTCAATTGCAAACGGATTCGGCTGGCTAAATACCCATGACTTTATCATCCGTAGACATTTAGGGAGAAACATTAATGTGCCCATAAAGTAAGTCGACCAAAAATTATGTATATCGCAATCGTATCCTGCGATGGTGGCTATTATATCTGGGAGATATTCTCTGTACTCCATCTTTAACCTTAGCGCCTGCCACTCATAGTCTTCGAGATATTCAGTTTTCATGAACGGCATAAATGGGCTCTCGTGCTTATTGGCTTCAAATATCCAGTGCTCGCATCCGCAATCGTAATCTTTCCGTATCTCCGCAGGAACGTCGTCCACGTGGAAATAAAAACCCGCATGTGAAAATTTAGAATCTGTTGCGCTTTGCACAATTGTATCAGGAATGTGTTTCATATGTCGTTTATATGGACCCATTATAAGTACGTCGCCTGTATTAAGTTTTGTAAGTGGTGTCCTAATCATAATATATTCCTTAAGATATCCCCTCATACTCTATTGCTACGTATACCTGGATAGTACCGCTGCTAGTATTTGTAATTCTAACCTTTAATACATCACGGTATATAGCTGGCTTTGGAGGTTCGTATGTAAAATCGTCCACTGATTGTTGTGTGGTGTAGTCCTCTGTATATTTTACAGTGTCTGAGCCACTAATGTTCTGTAATATCTCCAATTTGCACTGTTTATTTCCGGTCGTAGCTGTGATGTTGTATATGAACATCTTAGTTTCAGACACAAACACAAGTCCGGATTCCCCGGCACCAAGTGTGACCGAGTCAGTATGTGATACGGACGTAGTCCCAGGAGCTACAGCGATAGGGTCAATCCCAATCAGTGTGTCAGGTGAAAGTATAATTCGACCATTCGTATCTGTCAAAGCTTTTCTCTCAGTACTACCCGTGTCCTCAAAAGGAAGAAGACCTGTCATATCTACTGAAAGAGGTGGTACGGACACATTTACAACCCTGACCATACTGTTAACCGCGTCAACCACATCATCGACTTTAGATGATATAGTTCCCAAAAGGGAAGCGGTAGCTACGTGGTTTACTGTCAAAGTAACATCAGTAGCTGCTATAGATCGAAGGGACGTTAGTCCGGATAATAAATCATTTATAGTTTGCTGAGTTACGCTAGCTACATCGTCTTCAACCACCTTAACTTTCATAAGATTATTACTAATCGATGCTGCTGGCAGGGATACTGGCACGGTTCCAGCTATTGTTACACTATCAGTATTACACTTTGTAATGCGTGATCCGATAAGAGCGGATATGCCAACCAGGGTTGCTTCCGTGGATATAGCAGCCTGGGATGCACGCATATCAGTATTTATAGTCTTTATATCGTCAATAAGAGTTAGAGCACTGGTCATCTGGGCCTGAGTTGGCTCACTGACGACCTCTGTGTATATCTGTAAAAACTCAGCGTTCATTTCAGACGTAGCGGTTAAAATAGTCCCGCTCGGAACCAGGGTCCCAGATATACGATCAATAAGTATATCTTCTGAAACTATTGTATCGTTTACGTCTGCATCGTTATAGTGAACAGTCGTAAACGCCTCTGCCTGAGAAGGAATGGTAATCGTAAGCAATATCTCAGCCTGGTCTGTAGTTAAGTTTCTAACATACAGAGGTCCGAGTATTGCATCAGATGTGAATGTATGTGTGAGCGTTTGCCCCGAAGGCTCGAATATTATTAACATGCCTATTCTCCATATAAGGAATCAATTTCTCTCAATCTTTCGACAAAAGAACTAAGCGAGTTATATACAGACTCTGCTGCACTAGCAACATCCGTCGGACCATATAGCTGCGCATTTATTATGATCTTAGTAAGAACAGCCAGAACTTCGTCTAACTGCGGAACATACTCAATAAACCTGGAAACATTATCTGTGTTAACTGTCCCTGTTCCGATAATCTTAACTATATCTGCATTGGTCATTTGTATTTGGTCTTCCGCGGCGAACTTGGAGAGGATATATAGGTCTATTGCTGGAAGTTCCCACCCAGCTAATTTCTCCATGGCCTTAAGTTTCAAATCAAACCCATCAACATACGATCCCAATTTAACATGGCCCATACCTGTACTTTTAACGTTGTCAAAAGCTTCCTGGTATTCCTCAGCACCGACCGTAGTCATCAAAAATGCAAATTTGCCAATATCTAACGCGGAGGTACCAAACAGTTTCGCAGTCTCCAAGGAGTCAATATGTATATCCCCCATGAAGTGTTTTGCAGCAACCTCGGTAGTCTCCTCGTATGTTTCTTCCCTTTTAACAGATACTTCCTCCGTCATCATCAAAACCTTTGTGCCCGGAGATACTATGCTCGATTCTTTCCCATCCACTAATATAAACTGTGGAACTCTCTTCGATGTTACAAGACGTTTATTAAAATCTGGGTATGGGAAGTTTGGCAATAGCTCTTCGGTAGATATCTCAATCAGGTCGGGCTTATCAAATTTAGAATACACGTACTCTGCTTTCAGAGGGATAACATTCACCTCATCCGAATTCTGACCTTTTATTATAAGTGAAAACTCATCCCCTGTGCGAATAGACGAGACATTTCTGTACGGGAGATTGATCCTCTCAATCTGTCTACCCCTTGCTCTCCTCGCTATGGCGTACGAACCGTCTGAGAATAAAAATAGTTTTCCTATTTTCATGCCTTTTCTGGTAGTACCATCTGCACAATCTACTGCGTAGAAACCATTCTCAATAATAAGTTGTTTCTTCTTATTCCGCTCTGGGGAAATAATATGTAGTTTATCAGTTAGTATTTTTTCTATCTTCTCGGGACTGTACCCAAGACTTTTAAAATAATTAGGTACGGCTGCAATAGGTACTTCGTTCATATCTACATCCAGGTACTCCTTGGTCCCTTTGTAAACATACATTTTCCTATCTTCTGAATTAATATAATATACAATGATGTCACTAACAGCGACGTCAAGAGGAGTTATATTAACATTGTCTATTAGAGAAACTAGCTGGTTTCCCATTGGCTGGAGTACGCTTTCCAGCTTACCCCTATACTTTATAATATCCTCTGGGTACCCTATAATTGACGCTGTTTTCGGATATGACTCATCAGGGGATTGATTAGCAATCTGCTCTTCTGAGTTAGAATAATCCGGTGAGTGGGATAGTATCCCAGTCTCAGGCTCGGCTAGGGATGGCTCTGCACCTGTGTCCCCTACTAGATCTTCAAAGTTACTCTCATTTAGCGGATACATATTATCCTCGTATATAAATGACACTACTTTGTTTAATGTGCCACTATCTACGACATAAGGTACTCCAAAGACCGCCTGTCCCATACTGAAATAAATAATCCCGAACCTCTTGTTATCCTCGTCCGTAACTATCGCACTATTCTGTGGCTGTGCTTCCTGTAAAAATGGGAAGTTGTTAAATATATATTCTACAATTGCTCTATCCCAGTCAGCTTTTAGCTGTGGGAGCTTGTACCCAGAAGTCTTAATGCTGGGCTCGATGCGCAAAAATGTCATTGTTTTTTCTCCTAAATTAGTCCAATCCTTTAGTTAAGAATAACACACTTAAAAAATATTGTCAACTAGCCTGTTTCTTTACAAATCTGTCCATGAGTGGTATACTGGGCATACAATTTAAAATAAGGACGGTGGTATTAGTGTTAGAAGATATACTATTAGGTGCGGCACTCGGTGGAGCTACTGGCAACTCGCGCCCTTCAGAAGGGTGCCAGATTGAACGGGGCGTTGTAGATTCTATTAGAAATTACGGGCACTCCGCGGATATTTCCATAGATAGGACAGGGCAGAGGTATTCCAATGTCCCCATATATTCTCCGTATTACCACCCGGCAAATGGAGAAGGCATATACTCAACTATAGAACCGCTATGTGAGTGTGTGGCACTTATTGACGCATCTGGGTGGGCGTGTATTATAGGGTTTGGGACTGGTGCCCAGGAGGGATCTTCAGATGTAGACAGCACAATGCAGTCCATCAGATTAGATGATAGATCTGACGATGCGATGAGAGCTGCAACATCATTAGTGGGTGGAACAGTTGGGTCCGCCGGTGCAACCGAGGCGCTGGACGCTCTCCGGGAAGATGCCATGTCGTATAAGAAGGGCGCAGAAAAAGTTGCCCCTGGGAGCACAGTTATAAAAAGCAGGTTTGGTAATAAGATAATCGTAGAGCGCGGTGGATTCAATTACAATTTTGTAACCCACCTATGTCAAAGGTTATATACCAATATAAAGAATTACTGTTATCAAGTGTTAGAGAATCAGCTCAACGTGTGGAATGGGGGTAGGGCCCATCTGCATACATATTACGATGATAATAAAACTAACATAGATATATCTTTAAGAGATAAAACCGACCCCAAAAAAGCAGATCGTCTATGGGTTAGTGTGGGAGAGGATGGTGACTTCATTGACATTCGTCTTCTAAAAAAAGGCGTCAGTAAAATGGAAGACAGACGCGGATCCGAAGAACCAATTATGAACCCACTATATGGCATGGATGACGGAAACGTTCCCGACGGTTGGGGCAGTGTGTTCCAAGTGCATGTGGAAAGAAACGACGACCCAAACGGAGATGGTTGGAAAGCGGGGGAAGTATTTATGCACACGCCCAAGCTAACACTGGATGGCGAGTTATACGTCACACATAATGTGCATATGGAAAAAAATTTGGAAGTTGACGAGAATGTCGAGATACATAAGAAACTTGAGGTCCATGAGGACGTACTATTCCATCTCAAGCTAGACGTAATGGACAGTGCCCTACTTAGGAAAGAACTCGAAGTTAGGGATAACGTTCTGCTTAATAAGAAGTTAGAGGTGGGAGAGGGTGTGAAATTACTAGGGACCATGGAGACTATCGGAGGAGTTCAGCTACATAGCACATTGGATGTTGATGGAACTACCAAGACGAACGCGCTACACGCTAGCTCGTACAATGGCCCGGTCATCATCTGCCCTTCTAGCGGAGTTTCAAATATTGCGTGGGGCGGTGTGCCTCTTCCGCCAGTAGTAACTCCCGATACTGCCCTAGCGACATTATCTAACATAGAGGTATTACCAGATCTAGGTATTCCTGCGAAGCATGTCCCAGAAGATAGTTACCACAAGGATAAGGAAGAGGTCGACACCTCGGGTACTTGATGGAGTTGTTCTTTGCGGTATGTATAGTCTCTATAATGGTACTTATTAAGATATGGGACGAGTATTTTCGGAGATAAAAAAGGCCCTCGGGGGCCTTTATTTTTATGCTTGGAGTAGCTCTTTACTACTCCTTCTCAAATAGTCTACAAGGAATGTCACGAAAGCCGGTTCTGACGGAAGGGGTACTGACTCTGGACTATACCATGCATTACTAAACAGCATTATTTTGGCAGGGGTATCCAGTAGGATATCCCACTTACTAATTATATTTAGATACGTGCGTATACTCTCATCCAACTCAAGAGCCGTTGTCCCATACACCCTATGGATAGCTTCCACATTCTGCGTCAAGCCCTTAGCTAAGTGGATGAGAGCGCCAGGCGATATACTGCAATCATCATCACGGATAGCTATCCTAGCAGCCTTGTGGGTTCCAGTAGCGAACCATATAATGGTATTATAAGCTACCAAGCCACTACCTACAAACGGAGTTGAGATGGTGTGCGACCTACCGTATTCCGCACGAGACATATCTCTTACCACGCGTACCATCTCCCACCATTCTGGCATGTGCCGGTGTTTGAACGCGGCATTAACATCTTCGCCTGGATAACCTGCGATCAATCTGGATTCCTCTGTTGTATAGTCGTGGGTGAACGCAACCCCGTAAGGACACGATTCTGCTAAAACTTTGCCTTTATACGACAGCACACCATCTTTCATGTGCAACATATCTACCAGAACTTCCCCCGGTCGACCACTGACAAATTCTTCTATAATTCCCTTAAATACTGGTCTTAATGTTATCATTTGCTGCCACCTCCTTTTAGCGGAAACTGTATCATCTTCGCAGCATCCTTATGCACATACCCTGCTGGAGTATCAATCCCCCAGTCTATCCCATACATGGCTCGATCTAGTATCCTAGTATGCCGGTCTATCAAGATATTACTGTGTACCGGGGTAGTATCCATGCGAGGAAATACCCCTGACATATTATCCAGCACAGCAGGTCGCACTGGGCTAATCGCGGCAAGTATGTCAAGATATGCCCGTTCACTCATATCCTTTATAGACTTTATAATGCTGTCCGTGATGTACTTACTCATATCCGTTGCCAAGTCAGTTTCCGTGCTATTCCCGAAAGAAGGTGCGGTACACACGTATTGCGAGCTCATCTCAGCCATGTGCCCATCCTCCCACATATTGGAAATGTTTACTGGGCTATCGCGAGATAATAAGAATATATTAAGTAGCGGAACACTGGTAATTGGAACCTTCCACTTACGCACCAACTCAAAATATGCTCGGCAATACCTGTCCAGACTATCTATATCACGTCCAAACACACGCATGACATCAGTAACCCCGTGACTTAGGGCCTCTTTTACGTACTCTAGAATTCCCACCGTTCTAGTTTCCGAAGATCCCATTAGTTTCTGCATTGCCTTGTGGATAGAAGCAGCCGTATACAAAAATGTACGCTCAAATTCCCAGGGTAATCCACAGAACGGGGATGGCACCATGGTAGAATTGGGCATTGATGCATCACATACATTACGTATTGTGGTTATTATACTGTCCCTACTCGCTGTTATTAATTGCCGATAATCTTCCATGGCCCTGTCCACGGTTGCTATCCTGTCATAGTCCGACACTATAATGTCTGTAGCTACTGGTGTTGCTATGCTACTAATGCACTGCCGGGTAAAGCTGTTACCGAACCTGGCGCATACCGTCTCCCCGAAATACTTTATAGTATCGTGTGATATCTCAAGATCCCCACATAACAAATTACCCCTGAAGTCCAGTAGGAAATCTTGTATCATTCCACGATACGCATATCTAACTCCTCCGCCGTAAATCAAGCCCATAATGCACCTCCCATATTAATATATAATATAGGTTTATACCATTATAGTTTGCGCCATACGCCCTCAGTGATCTCTTCCTTTGTGACCGAAAGCGGTGTGTCGGTTAGTAATATTGTCCTAGTATTAACCGATATTGAGGTTTCTCCCCTAGCCCACGATTTAATGGCCTGGTGCCATCCTACGGGTATGTCCATAATTTCCCACTCTCTGTCATACAGGTACTCGTTTATAAGAACTTCTCCGTCGTTTGTAGCCAGTACAATCTCAGACCCGTCTACGTCCCTGGACTTCTTGGTTCCTAGCCTTAGAGCACTATATTCATATGCCACCATCATGGGCTCAGCGTTGTCCGGTATCTCTGATGTTTCTAAATACTTGCGACCTGGGTGGGCTATTGCGTCGATTATCATCTCACTTGTATTCATAATGTCCTCCTAATATCGTATATGTATTAGTATACTTCAATTGACAAATAAAATCAAATATGATACCTTTATTATATGAGAAATAGAACAGACGCACAGATAGCACATGAGAACAGACGTGACCCGAACAGCTTAGTGGGCAGTTTCCTAGCTGGGTTTGAGCCCACAGGGGCTTTTACTTTTGATAGAGCACAGACATCCAAGAATCACGGCAGTCATCAGTTGGCTGGTATTCTTGGTGGTGCGATTGGTGGGATGACACTCCTTCCTTCGCTAGTCTACGCTACTATTGCTATAGTCAGCAAAAGAGGTGCGCTGGCAACATACATGAAATCCCATGGTCTTGCAGACTCAATCCGTAGAATATCCGCGGTGGCGGTTGAAGGCGGGAAAAAACCATATACCCGTCTGGCAGATGCATATCGTGCAAAGAACGTACTTGCGGATGCC
>Ga0075113_1000067_pt1 | contig 39730 bp, 46 predicted proteins | sample AntAceMetag02UKA_FD_69788 | JGI IMG/M metagenome (GOLD analysis project Ga0075113, IMG submission 69788) | Saline lake microbial communities from Ace Lake, Antarctica - Antarctic Ace Lake Metagenome 02UKA | ecosystem: Environmental > Aquatic > Non-marine Saline and Alkaline > Saline | place...
TTCCTATGGTAATATTGCATACATTAATAGTTTAATTTTAAAATATAAAATGGAAGAAGAAAATCAAAATGAAAGGAGTCTTAGAAATATTGAAGTTTCTAATACAAGGAAAGAGTTTTTAAATAAAGATAATAATTTAATTGAAAAAAATATTTCTTTTAAAAGTAAAAATAAAAGAACCTGGCCAAAAATTGTAGCATTTTTTGGAATAATAATTTTTATTTTTATTTTTATTTCAATATTTTTCCATAGAGCTGATGTTGAAATTTTACAAAAAAATGAATTTATTATTTTTTCAAATGAAACTTATTTAGCTTCTGTTGAAAAAATAGAGACTCAGTTAGAGGTTTTAGAAACTAAAGATTTATTAGCTGAAGGTAAGATAAAAATTTTTAATGATACTTCAAAAGATATGATCTTAAAAGAAGGAACTAGATTTCAAATTGATGATTTAGTATTCAAAACTTATAAAAAAGTAGATATTTCTTCTAAAGGAACAACAATAGTTGATATATATGCAACAGAAACTGGAGAAAAATATTCTATTAAAGAGGATGATAGATTAAATATCCCTGGATTTGAAGAAGCAAAGATGACAAATGAATATGAGAATATTTATGGAGAAGTAGAAGAAGATTTTGTTCTAAAGGAAAAAGGGGAAGTTGATACAAAAGTTTCAGAATCAGATGAAAATCCTGAAAATCTTTTAGTTATGAAATATAGTGTTTTTGAATCTACTGCTATAGAGCAAAAAACTATCCCATCTATTGGAATTGAAGAAGTGTCTGAAAAATCTTCTGGAAAAATTAAAATTATTAATGATACTTCTAAAACTCAAAAATTAGTTCAACTAACTCGTTTTGAAAATGATGGATTAGTTTTTAAGATTCCAAAATCTGTTACTATTTTACCGAAATCATTTACAATAGTTACTATTTTAGCAAGTGAAGAAGGTGGAGATTATAATATAGAAAAAGGTCTTAAGTTTAATATTCCTGGATTTAAAGAAGCTGGAATGACAAATGAATATGAAAATATTTATGGAGAGTCTGAAACTGATTTTACTGGAGGAAAAATAACTAAAGAAAATGTTCCAAATAAAAATGAATTAGAAGAGGCGACAAAAGAATTAACTTTGAAAATAGAAGAGGCTTTAGCTAATCAAATAAGAGAATTTGTGTTCGATAAATCTTTATTAATAAAATTAGATGAAAGAAATATAGAATATACTTTTGAAAATATTTCTAAAGATAATGAAGTTATTGTAAAAGCAACAGGGAGAGAAAAAATAGCTTTTATTTATAAAGATGATTTTATTCAAACTGCTTTACAATCTAGTGAAATAACAGAAGAAGATTTAAAGAATGTGGAAGTTAAAGATATCCATAAGTTAGAAGTTAAAATTGCAGATTCTGAAACTGCTGATTTAAATTCAAATAATTCATTTAAATTTACTGTTAACGGTAATATTGAAATAGCATGAAAATTTAATGAAGATTTGTTTAAAGATTTAGTAAAAGGAAAAAATTCTAGTACTTATATTGAACAAGTAAAAAATTCTTTTCCTAAATTAGAAAAAACAACTTTTAAAGTTTTCCCATTTTGGAGAAATTCAGTTCCAAGTAATGAAGATAAGATAAATATTATAATTAATAAATAGAAAGATGATGAATGATAAAGGAATAATTGAACAAATTATTGGGCCTGTTGTTGATGTGTATTTTGAAAACAATTTACCAAACATAAAAGACGCTCTCGAGTTAAAAAATAAAGATGGAAAAAAAATAGTTTTAGAAACAGCTTCTCATTTAGGTGTTAATAGAATAAGAGCTATTTCAATGAATGATACTTCCGGTTTACAGAAAGGTATTGAAGTTACTAATACAGGAAGACCTATTTCTGTTCCTGTAGGTAAAAATTCTTTAGGAAGATTATTCAATGTTTTAGGTGAAACTATTGATAACGGTGAAGAAATAAAAGAAGGTAAAAAATGGTCAATCCATAGAAAACCTCCTGTTTTTTCAGAACAAACAAGTTCTGCAGAAATATTTGAAACTGGCATTAAAGCAGTTGATTTATTAGTTCCTTTTCTTAAGGGTGGAAAAGTTGGTCTATTTGGTGGAGCTGGAGTTGGAAAAACAGTTATTATCCAAGAATTAATAAATAATATTGCTAAGGGTCATGGTGGATATTCTGTTTTTGCTGGAGTAGGAGAAAGAGTTAGGGAAGGGAATGATTTATATTTTGAAATGAAAGAGGCTGGAGTTTTAGATAAAACAGCTTTAGTTTTCGGACAAATGAATGAAGTTCCAGGGGCAAGAGCTAGAGTTGCTTTAACAGGACTTACAATGGCTGAATATTTTAGAGATGAAGAAGGTAAAGATTTATTATTCTTTATGGATAATGTATTTAGATTTGTTCAGGCTGGTTCTGAAATTTCTGCATTACTTGGTAGAGTCCCTTCTGCTGTTGGATACCAACCAACACTTGCTGAAGAAATGTCCCAATTACAAGAAAGAATTACTTCTACAAAGAAAGGTTCGATTACATCAGTTCAAGCTGTTTATGTGCCAGCTGATGACTTCACAGACCCATCTGCAGCAACAACCTTTGCTCATTTAGATTCCACTGTTGTTTTATCTCGTGATTTAGCTGCTTTAGGTATTTACCCTGCTATTGATCCATTAGAATCAAAGTCATCTGCTTTAGATATTAGTATTATTGGAGAAGAACATTATAGAGTTGCGACTAAGGTGAAAAGAGTTTTACAAAAATATAAAGATCTACAAGATATTATCGCAATTTTAGGAATTGATGAATTATCAGATGAAGACAAAGAAGCTGTTTATAGAGCAAGAAAAATCCAAAAATTCCTATCGCAACCATTCCATGTTGCGGAGCAATTTACAGGAACCCCAGGGGAATATGTAAAACTTGAAGATACAATTAAATCATTTGGAGAAATTGTTGATGGAAAGCATGACGATAAAGACGAAGATTCTTTTTATATGAAAGGAGCTTTGTAAAATTTAGATAATTAATAAAATAATATAAAACAAAAAACATGAAAAATGTATTCGGTTATTGTAATGGTAAGATAAAAAATAAAAAAGATATTAGTGTTTCGCCTTATGACTTAGGTTTTTTGAGAGCATATAGTATTTTTGATGTTTGTAGAACAACTAAGGATGGAAAGATTTTATTATTAGAAGAACATTACAAAAGAACAGTTAAAGCATCTAAAGATATTGGCTTAAATTTTAATCTATCAAAAAAAGAATTTGAAGATATTATTTATAAATTAATGAAAAAAAATGGTCTTAAAAAAACAATAATAAGAACTATAGTTAGTGGTGGAGAAAGTAAAGACGGATTCACTTTTTCAGGAAAAACAAATATATTAATATTTTTAGAAAAATTTATATTACCAACAAAGAAAGATTTTGAAGAGGGGGTTAATGTTGTAATTTTAGAATACAATCGTGAAATTCCAAAAATAAAAACAACTAATTATTTAAAAGCTGTAAAAAATCAAAAGAATAAAATTAAAGCCAGGGCTTTTGAAAATATTTATATTGATAATAATAAAGTTCTTGAAGCTTCTACTGCTAATATTTTTATTATAAAAAATAAGAAAATAATAACTCCAAAAGATGGTATTTTGCATGGAACTGTTAGAAATTTAGTTATAGATTTATTGCAAAAAGAAGGATTTAATATTCAGGAGAAAAATGTTTCTCTTAAAAATTTAATGAATGCCGACGAAGTATTTTTAACAGCTACAAATAAAAATGTTTTACCTGTTAGAAAAATTGATAATACAGTTATAAATAGAGGAAGAGTTGGAGAGGTAACTAAAAAAATAATGGAAATATATAATAATTTTGAAAACAATTATTAATATTGACTTTTATAAAATATAACTGTATTATAAAAATATGACTCACGGTAAAGAACCGGATTATGGAAAGCATAATAAAGATTCTAAGTATTGGAAAAAAATACATGGATACGATGGGGAGGATAAAAAATTGAACTTTTTTAAAGGGATATATAATTTTTTTGTTTATATAGGAGCTCATTTTAAAAAATAAAATTAATAATATTAATAAATAAAAATATGAAAGAAGAATTTAATGACGGTAGAGATGCCTATCGTTTCGTACCAGATAAAAAAGAAAAAGAAAAAGAAAAAGGGATACTTTCTTTTTTCTTATCATTATTTAGTTTAAAATAAAAAAAAACTGCTTAGCAGTTTTTTTTATTTTTTTATTTAGCGCTCGCTGTAAAAATTTGTTTTCCAAAAACTAAATTTTAATACAACTTCGCATATAATACTATCGCTGTAAAAAAATGAAAATAAATTTTCTATTTTTTTAATCAGCTCCGCATAATGGAAATATACAAATACAAGATTTGTTATTTCCATAAAAACATAGTCGCACTTCGTGCTCCTTGTTTTATTTAACATTCATATAAATTTCTCGACAACCACACCCATTTTCATCCCTAAAAAATAATTGATCATTTTGACAATTAAATGTTTCAACTAAACATTCATTTGGTTTTTCATAAATATAAATTTTACCTAAAACATTTCTATTAAATTTTTCTTCTATTTCTTTTCTTAATTCAGGATTTTGATCCAAAACTTCTTTTGTGATTCCTAAGTCTTTTATCTTTCTTGTAAAAATTTCTTTTTTGATACTTGTTATTTTTTCATAACGATCATAAAAAGGAATATATTTTTGACTAAATTCTTCAGTCTTTTGTGAGAAGCCTAAATAAAACATAAGTATCCCAAGCACTCCAGCAGCGCCAAGCATTGATAAAAATATAGTATTTAAATTATATTTATAAGAACAATTAGTTTTTCTAAAATTAACTAAAGCAAATATTAAAAATAAAGTTAAAATAATTAATCAAAAATAGGGTATTAAATAAAAAATATTTTCAGTAAAATCAAATCGTGTTTTAAAGGCAATATTTAATAAAGATAAATTGCCAGATATTTTATAAAGAACTGAAGCAAAAGCTATTCCCCCTATTAAAATAAAAGAAAAAGAAAGAAACCAAAAATATAAATTTTTAGATATGAAATAAAGTTTAGATTTTGGTTTAATCTTTTTTTCTTTAATTTTGTCTAATATTGTTTTTTCTATTTTTTGATTTGTCATGGATTTTCTATTTTATCTAATTCAACTCTGAATCTTTTCTTGGCTCTATTTAAAAGTGTAGCTATTGTTCCCATGGGCTTTTGTAAAATATCGGAAATTTCTTTATAATCTTTTTCTTCTAAAAATTTTAATATTAAAACTTCTTTATATTTTGGATCTAGCTTCTCTAAAATCTTTGATATTAATTCTGCATTTTCAATATTCTCAATATCAATTTTTACAGAATTTTCGTTAAAAACAGATTCTACTAAAAATAAATTTTCTTCAATGTTAATTTGGGATAATTCATCTTTATGTTTTTTTCAAAAATTAATAGTTTTATTATGAGCGATTCTATATATCCAGGAGGAGAATGATAAATTAGTATTGAAAGAATTTAAGTTTTCGTAAACTGATAAAAATATATCTTGTATTAAATCATCAACATCTTCTTTTGGTATATTTGAAATCCTCATAATATACCGATTTAATTTATCTTTATATCTCAAGATAATAATCTCAAGGTAGCCAGGAGATTTTAAAATATAAGGGATGACTTCTTCATCTTTTTTATCATCAAGATTTTTCATATCTCCTATATTATATACAATATTCTTACTTTTTTCTTTCTTTTTTTCTTTATCTTTTTTCTTTTGCATAATCCGACTGTGGAGAAGTCCTTTTTGTCTTGTTTTTTTGCAGTTTTCAAAAACGTTTTTTTGGTGCTAAAATTAGTAGGTATGAGTGATAAAAATTTTGAACCTAATGAGGGGTTGTTTTAACCGACACCTCCAGAGAACTTTGTGTTTACAATCAAAGAGTCTTTAGTTTTAAAGCAATATAATTAATAAATAATAAAATATAATATGGAAATACTAAAAATAATAAAAAGAGATGGAGGAAGCAAAACATTTGTTTTAGGAAAAATAACAAATGCTATTGCTAAAGCAATGAAAGCTGTGAAACATGGTGATGAAGAAGATGCTAAAAAAGTTTCTCAGATTATTTTAAAAAATCTTGAATTAAGAAAGGATGAAAATCCTGACTATTTGCCAACAGTTGAAAATATTCAAGATATGGCAGAAGAAGCTTTAATGGAATCAGATTTCCATGATGTAGCAAAGGCATTCATATTATATAGAGAACAAAGAACTCAATTGAGAGCTATTGAAGTTAAAATGAATAATGGTTTAGTTGATAATTATTTAGATCAATTAGATTGAAAAGTAAAAGAAAATTCTAATATGGGATTTTCTCTTCAAGGTTTAAATAATTATATTGCATCAGAAGTTTCAAAAAAATATTGGTTAAATAAAATTTATCCTCCAGAAATTAAAAAAGCTCACTCAGAAGGTGATTTTCATATTCATGATTTAAGTTTAATTGCTGTTTATTGTGTTGGTTGAGATTTGGCTGATTTATTACATCAAGGATTTACTGGGGCTCGTGGAAAAATTTCTTGTACTCCACCGAAACATTTTTCAACAGCTTTAGGACAAGCAGTTAATTTTCTATATACACTTCAAGGTGAAGCTGCGGGAGCTCAAGCTTTCTCTTCATTTGATACGTTATTAGCTCCGTTTGTTAAATATGATAACTTAAACTATAAAGAGGTAAAACAAGCAATGCAGACCTTCGTATACAATTTAAACGTGCCTACAAGAGTTGGTTTCCAAACTCCATTTACAAATATAACAATGGATTTTACAGTTCCATCTAATTTTAAAAATTTACCAGTTATAGTTGGAGGAATTGCTAGAAAAGAAACATATAGTGAATTTCAAGAAGAAATGAATATGATTAATAAAGCATTTCTTGAAGTGATGAGAGAAGGTGATGCTTCTGGTAGAGTATTTACTTTCCCAATCCCTACATATAACATAACTAAAGATTTCGATTGAGATAATGAAAATATGGATATCTTGTGAGAAGTTACAGCAAAATACGGAATACCTTATTTTGCAAACTTCATTAATTCAGATATGGATGCAGAAGATGCTAGATCAATGTGTTGTAGATTAAGAATTGATAATAGAGAATTAAGAAAAAGAGGTGGTGGTTTATTTGGAGCTAATCCTTTAACTGGTTCAATCGGAGTTGTAACTATTAATTTACCTAGAATTGGTAAAAAATCTGAAACAGAAGAAGAATTATTTGAAAAAATAGATCATTTTATGGATTTATCTAGAGATTCTTTAGAAACAAAAAGAATGCTTCTTGAATCTTTAACTGACAAAGGACTTTATCCATACACTAGTTTTTACTTAGATAAAATCAAAAAACAATTCGGAGTATATTGAATTAATCATTTCTCAACTGTTGGTTTAGTTGGAATGAATGAAATGCTTTTAAATTTCATTGGAAAAGATATTGGTACAGATGAGGGTAGAGAATTATCTGAAAGAGTTTTAGATCATATGAGAGAAAGACTAATGGTTTATCAAGAAGAAACTGGAAATAACTATAATCTTGAAGCAACTCCTGCAGAAGGAACTAGTTATAGATTGGCAAGAATGGATCAAAAAAGTTTAGGTGACGACATGATATTTGCAAATGGAAAAGGAAAAGATGTTAAAGATCCTTTCTATACAAACTCATCTCATTTACCAGTAAATTATACAGATGATATTTTTGAAATTCTTGAAAAACAAGATAAATTACAAACTAAATATACAGGCGGAACAGTTGTACATTTCTTCCTTGGAGAACAAGTAAAAGACCCTATAACTGTTAAAAATTTAGTTAGAAAAATTGCTGAAAATAATGAACTTCCTTACTTTTCAATCACACCAACATTCTCAGTTTGTAATACTCATGGATATTTATCTGGAGAACAACAAACATGTCCTGACTGTGGCGAAAAATGTGAAGTTTATTCTAGAGTTGTGGGGTATTTAAGACCTGTAGAACAATGAAATGATGGGAAGGCAGCGGAATACTGCATGAGAAAACAAGTTCCTACAGAAAACTTAGAAAATTAGCGATCTGCTTTGTTGACTTCGAGAAAAATTTTCTCAATGGGTATTCACTCATCTTCAAAAATTTTTCTCTCGTCGTCTTGCACACCATCAAATTTTAAAGTTTAGTGTATAATAAAAATATGAAAAAAATAAAAAATGAATGATTTAAAATAATTTTGATAATTATATTTTTATTAAGTGTATATGTTTTTTATGAAGCATTTGTTGTTACTCCCAGGATTGAATTAGAACAAAATGCAAGCGTTAGAGAAGCAAAAGAAAAATCTTTAATGTTAAAAGAAGAAGAAAAAACAATAGTAGAAAATCCAGATGGAGTAGTGTTTATCTTAAAACAAAGTGTGGATACGTTTATAGAGGTGGAAGAAGAATTTAAAATTGTTAGAAAAAATTCATTAGAATTAAAATCTAAACTTTGGGATTATATTTATGAAACTTCCTCAATCGAAGAAAAAAATCAAATGAATCACTTATTGTCTTTAGTGGAAAATTATATAAAATCTTCAGATGAAGTTATTTATAATTTAATGGAATCTATTAAAAACTATAATGGTATTATTCATAGCATAGAGCATAATGATCAAGCATTATTTGATTTTTACAGTAAAGATGTTAAAAAGTTAGATGCTGAAAGAGAAAAAATATTAGCAGATAATCTTTTTCATGAAAAAGCTAAGAAAGAATATGCTGAATTGATATTTTAAATATTATTAATAAATAAAAAAATAAACCATGGAAGACATTGCATTTAAAACTTTAAGCCAAATTCAACATTTTTTCTTCACAGAAATAACACTATATGAAATATCAATATTTTATATGTTTATTTTTGTTTTGTATAAAATATCAGAACATTACTTTTTTCTAAAAAAAGATGTGGATTCTGAAAAATATATTATTTCGATAACTAACAGAAATATTTTATTTTTATCAATCGTTATTTCTTTTGAAAAAATACTTGGAGCATATATTAATAATACTTTGATTTTATTATCAACAATTTTATTAATTTTAGTAATATTGTTTATTCCTTTCAAATATTTTTCTCAGACACAATTCTTTAAAAAGAGAATAAATATAGAAATTGAGGGAACTAAAGAATTAAAGATTAGAGAGCAAGCAGATAAACAAGTAAAAAGAATTATAAATAATAAAGATTTTGATTTCTTTTTATATGTATTAGTTATCATTCTTTTATTTCTAAGTAATATAGGATGAGAATATTGACCATTATATGTAATTTTATTAATGTTCTTAAATATTAAAGTTTTCTTTGTGACTTCATTTGTAGACAAACAAATCCTTTTTTCAGAAAAGAAAAATAAAAAAACTGTTGTTACAACAAAAACAACAAAATCTAAAAAAACCACTACTACAAGTAAGAAAAAATAAAGAAATCAAAAAAGCCTGTAATATCAGAGTGAAAAGAAACAATCCATAATTCAGTAAAAACCCCAGTTTCGTCATTGCGAGCGATAGCGCGGCAATCCAGAATTTCTTATTAGAAGTGATACAATTAATTAAATAATGAATAAAAAAGATATTAAAAATACTAAAAAGGATTTAGTTATATATCAAGCTAAAAACGGAGCAATTGAATTTCGTGGAGATTTTAGTAGTGAAAATATTTGAGGAACTCAAAAACAAATCGCAGAGGTTTTTGGGGTTGAAAGGTCAGTGATTACTAAACATATTAAAAATATTTTTAAAGATGGAGAAGTTGCTAAAAAAGCAACTTGTGCAATTTTTGCACAAGTTCAAAAAGAGGGGAATAGAAAAGTTACTAGAGATGTAGAATATTATAATTTAGATATTATTTTAGCAGTTGGATATCGTACTAATTCTAGTAAAGCTATTGAATTTAGAAAGTGGTCTAGTGATATTTTAAAACAACACATTACTAAAGGTTATGTTTTTAATAAAAAAGTTATAAAAAATAATTATGATGATTTTTTAGATGCAGTTCAAAAAATTCAAAAGATATTACCAAATAAAAGTATTGTGAAAGCTCAAGATGTTTTAGAGTTAGTTAAAGCTTTTGCAGACACATGGTTTTCTTTAGAATCATATGATAAAGATAGTTTCCCAAAAAAAGGGTTTACTAAAAAGAAAGTTACAATCCAAGCTGATGATTTATATAATGCAGTTGCTGAATTTAAAAAAGATCAAATTAAAAGAAAATTAGCTACAGATCTTTTTGCTCAAGAAAAGAATAAAAAAGCTTTGGAAGGCATTTTAGGAAATGTTTTTCAGTCTGTTTTTAGTCAAGATGTTTATGGAACTGTAGAGGAGAGAGCTTCTCATCTTTTATATTTTATAATTAAAAACCATCCGTTTAATGATGGAAATAAACGAACAGGAGCTTTTACTTTTGTATGATTTTTAAATAAATCAGGAATAGATTTTAAAAATAAAATTACTCCAGAAGCACTAACTACAATTACATTGTTAATTGCAGAATCAAAACCAAAAGATAAAGAAAGAATGATTGGTTTGGTTTTATTATTATTAAAAAAATAAATTAAAAAATAATATGTTAATAGGCGGATTACAAAAATTTTCAATGATAGATTACCCAGGAAAAACCTGCGCTATTATTTTCACTGTCGGATGTAATTTTAAATGTCCATATTGTCACAATCCAGAATTGCAAGGAGGGGAAGGTTGTAACATTATGGATGAAAATAAAGTTTTAGATTTTTTAAAAAGCAGGGTTGGACAATTAGACGCAGTTTCAATAACTGGTGGGGAAGCGACAATGCATAAAGATTTACCTGAATTTATTAAAAAAATTAAAGACATGGGATTTTTAATTAAATTAGATTCTAACGGAACAAACCCAGAAATGATAGAAAAGATTTTAGATGATAAGTTGGTTGATTATATTGCTATGGATGTAAAAGCTCCAGAATCTAAATATCCATTAGTTGTAGGTGCTACAGTTGATTTTAGGAAATTAAGTAAAAGTATAAAATTAATTATAGAAAAAGCTTTAGATTATGAATTCAGAACAACCACAGTTAAATCACAATTAGCTAAAGAAGATTTCATGGAAATAAGGGAACTTATTAAAGGAGCTAAAAAATATTATCTTCAAAAATTTATTCCTTCAAAAACTTTAGATGAATCTTTTTTAAATGAAACAACCTATTCGGATGAGGAATTCGAAGAACTAAAAAAAGTAATGGAAGAATATGTAGATTTTTGTGGCATAAGGTAAAAAACCTTACCGTCTTTACAAGAGATAGTTGATACTTACTATCAACCTCGTCTTTGCGAGCGATAGCGAAGCAATCCAGAATGCATTAAATTAAAAAATAAATATATATTTTATATATATTAAAATATATATATTTAATTTTAACAAAAATACAATAAAACCTGGATCGCTTCGTACCTCGCGAAGACGAATAAATTCATTTTCATGAATGAAAGAAAACAACTTAAAACAAAAAAACCAAAAACCTGAACTTCATTTTCACAATGATAATTGATACTTATTATCAATCTCGTCTTTGCGAGCGATAGCGAAGCAATCCAGAATAAAAAAAATAGGATTAAAATCCTATTTTTTTATTTTAAATCTCTCAGTAATTGTTCAGATAGTGAAATTAAAAGTTGTTTTTTAATCAATCTAATATTCCCAGTTATTAAATTTTTGTAAAGATTAGCAGGAATTAATAAAATTTCTCTAACATCTTTACATTCCCACATATTTCCTCTACATATTATTTTATGTTTTTTTAAAACTTCAATCCCCGGAGCATTGCATGTGTAATGAATAATATTACCTTCTTCTGTTATTCCAGTTATACTTTCTAAACTATGAGGGATATGTCCTTCATTTGAATCAAATTTTTCAGTCATATTTATTGTATTATTTCTTTTTAAACATCTAAAGCTTTTAATATATCATCTATTAGTATTTTTCTGAGATAATCGTTAAATAATAATCGTTTAAAAAGATCTCCTTTTGTAAGTTTATGAATTGATTCACGATAAGAAGCTATTTCTTTTTCTTTTTCTAACGAATCTTTTTTGATTTTAATTAATATTTCTTTAAAGTCATTATACATTGGACCTTTAAGGTCTGTTATGTTATTTAAATTATTTCTGATTTTAGGCAAAATTCCTTTAAAAATTATTTCAATTTTTTTTGAAGTTGATTTAAAAATTACCTCTGTTTTAGTTATAGCTTTTCCTCCGTTTATTCCTGTAAATAAATCTAATATTCCCATATTATCCTAGTTAAAAAATCCTTCAGGAAAAACTATTATTCCTTTTATTACTAATGCTGAAACTATAACTGTATAAGCTACAGACATTAATAAATTATTAATTAATTCTTTTTTATTTAACTTTAATTCTTTTTTATCTTGCAAAGCAATTCCTTTTACCCCGTGGTGCATCATAAGAAAACCAATTACATTTGTAATTCAATATCCTCCAATTAATGCTGGAAGAAAATATTCTGAACCAAAAGGTATTGTGAATAAGTAAGCTAAGGGTAAGTTAATTAATGCATCATTTCACCAAGAAAGAGGGGAAAGCATAAAACCAACAAAAGTTAAAAAACAATTGATTACGTTATTTTTAATATTCTCTAAGGTTGCGAATTTTTTTATGTTTACAATTAAAGTTATCATAATTAAACTATAACATATATAAACCATATGTCAAGCTTTTTTATTTAACTAAATAAACTTAATAAAAAATTTTTGTTCCTATTTCACCTTTATTTAATAATGATTTCAAATCTTCAGGTTTTTTACCATTAATAATATAAACTTTTATTTTATTATTTTTTTCTATTAAATCACGGAATATCTTTAATTTATTGCTCATTCCACCAGTACCTGCAGTAGTATCACCTAAAGTACATATTTTTTCTATATAATCATCCTTCAAATTTTCTGTTTTAATTTCAGGTAATATTTCGCTATTTTCTAAAACACCATCAGAACCTGTATTTACAATAACTTCAACTTCATCAAATATTTCATTACAAAGTTCAGCTAATAAAGCTGTAATCTTATCATTATCACCAAAATCACCACCTCTGATTGTAGTTAATTCTTCATCAGTAATAAAATCATTGTCATTAACTTGAATTATTGCATCATCTTTTTGATAAAGTTCAGAAATTATTTTAGAAATTTTTCCTCTAGAATCTTCAGAAATCAAATCTCTATGAGTTATTAAACTTTGCAAAATTAATTTATCAGAAATAGCCTTATCTCAATTGATAGATAAGTAGGGGTTCCCAATGGCAGAAAATATTCTTTTTCTAATAATATCATCGGTTATGTAAGATAATTCATTTCTCATTGTTTTACCAAAAGCAACAGCTCCAGAACTAATAATGATTACAGGATTTTGAATTTCATTAATCAAAAACCCATGATTATTGATATTAGAATAATCAATGGAAAGTAATCCGTTAATGCCTTCATTTACAAGAGTATTACTTCCATATTTTATTATAGTTAATTTTTTATTTATTTTTTTCATATTTTTTATCTATGTAAAAAAACTACTGTTTCTGAAATTTGATCAAAATCATTAAATCATTTTTGTATTTCAGTTGAACCGTTTCCATTCATTAATGTTTTATAAAAATCATTTCGTTTTTCAAATGACCAGATTTTTTCCTGACCACAATTCGCACTATTAATTGTAAAATATTCAGGCATTGTTTCTTTTAATTCATTAGTTGATCCATAAGAAGTAATAGTTATTTCTTTATTATTAAAAAAGAAAATTAATTTTCTTTCTAGCGTTACATTACAAACTTCAAATCTGGATAGAACTATAAAATCTTGAGCAAAAAGAAATCCAACAGATTTAACTTTTTTTGATTCAGCTAAAACAAAATCATGATTTAATCCAAAATTACCTCCAGATAATTCTTGAACAGTTGTCATTTCCTCCTCAGGACTTAAATCCATAGGACCTTCTTTTATTTGCATATCTTTTGCTGATATTTTTATATATTTTTTATCAGAATCTTTTCTATTTGATTCATTAATTAAAATTGAATCTGATGGATATTGAATTGAAAATCCAACTTCTGGATTATTATAGATATTCCAATTTCCACCTTCATCTTCAATATATTTTAATTGACCAGCATTATTTAAATCCGCATCACCAGTATCATAAGCTTTAGCCCTGCCGCTGGCATTAAATTCTTCCTCTGTTTTAGAGAAACATTCTTTTTTCATATAAGATCATTCTTCACACTCCGAACCATCTTCAAATAAACAAATACCAGTTTCTCCAGTTTCTCCTTTTCTAATTTCTAATTTACCACTATTTTCTTCACAATAAACAGAAGCGGGGTTAGCAATTTGTACACTTTTTTCCTCTTGATCAGCATTTCTTTCAAAATTTAAATTTAATAAATTTACCTTAAAAATTGTTATTCCTATGAAGATCAACAAAGCCATAATAATTATTCTTTTCATATATATTTTAATTAACTAATAATTAATTTATTTTATCATAAATTAATTTAAAAATGTTAAAATATATGCATGAGAAAAAGAGGAATGCATTCATCAATAATAGACGGCTCTATTTTAATTGTTGCTATTTTAGAAAAGAATAATATTCAATATGCACCAGGAATTATAAAAACATCCCTTTCTAAAACAAATAAATATTTACAAATTATAGAAAATAAAACGAATAAAATAAAATTAGTTATTAGAGATTCTATTTCCCTACAAGAAATAAAGGTTTTTAAATCTGATATAACAGGAGAAAAAATTAAAGATATTTTTTTGGAAGATAAAAAAATTAAAAAATTAATAAAAAAAGGTTTTAATATTTTTTTAAAAAAAGTTTAGTTTAATTTAAAAAATTTAAAACATATTTTTATAGTTTTTAAAAAAGATGTTAAAATATATCTAATGAAAAGAATTTATTTAGATAATGCAGCAACTACAAAATTAGATCAAACAGTAAAAGAAAAAATGATTGAGGTTATGGATATTTTTGGTAATCCATCTTCAATGTATAAAGAGGGAAGGTTGGCAAAAAAAATTATAAATGAATCAAGGAATTCTGTTTCTAAAATTTTAAATTGTGATCCTCAAGAAATAATTTTTACAGGTTCTGGGACAGAATCAGATAATTTAGCTATTTTTGGAATAGCCGAAGAATACAAGAAAAAAGGCAAACATATAATAACTACAAAAATTGAGCACCATGCTGTTTTAAATGTAATGAAAGAATCGGAAAAAAAAGGATTTGAAATAACTTATTTAGATATTAAAGAAAATGGAATTATTGATATTAAGGAATTAAAAGAATCCATAAGAAAAGATACTATTCTAATTTCTATTATGTATGTAAATAATGAAATAGGAACTATCCAACCCATAAAAGAAATTTCAGATTATATCAAAAATATTGAAAGTGAATTTAAACCAATTTTTCATACAGATGCATGTCAGGCAATAAATTATTTAGATATTAATATTGAGAATTTAGGAGTAGATTTGATGACTTTTTCAGGATCGAAAATTTACGGACCAAAGGGAATAGGGGTTTTATATAAAAATAAGAAAGTAAATCTAAAGCCGATTATTTTTGGAGGAGGGCAAGAAATGAATTTTAGATCTGGAACAGAATCTTTAATTTCAATTGCAGGATTAACAGAATCATTAATTATTACAGAAGAAATAAAAGATTTAGAAAATAAAAGACTTTTGGAATTAAAAAATTATTTTATAAAAAATCTTCAAGAAAATATTAAAAAATTATATATTAATGGAGATTTAGAAAAAAGGATTCCAAATAATGTCCATGTTTCAATAGAAGGAGTTGAAGGGGAAGCTCTGCTTTTAATGTTAGATGAATATGGAATTGCTGCTTCAACAGGTTCAGCTTGTTCATCAGAAGATTTAGATATATCACATGTTTTAAAAGCTTTAAATATTCCAATAGAAAATTCTCACGGAAGTTTAAGATTTTCTTTAGGCAGAGAAACAACAAAAGAAGAAATTTATTATGTTGTAAAATCACTTGTAAAAATAATTGAAAGATTAAGGTCATTTTCTTCAATAAGAATTAAGTAAAATAGGGAGTACGAAGTACGACCATATTTTACTATATGCGGAGTTAATTTAAAAAATATTTTTGAATGATTCAAGAATGAAAAATGCCTATTATTTCGTTTTTTAATAACGAGCGCTAAATAAATAAGGAGTTCTTTGGCGCAACTATATTTTCATTTTTTTACAGCGATAGTATTATATGCAGAGCTGTTTAAAAATTTAGTTTTTGAAAAAACGCCCTAAAAAACAATGAACGAAGTGAGTATATTTTTTAGAAGTGCTCTTGGGGTGCAAATTTTTACAGCAATTGCTAGATAAACAATCTAGATCACTTCGTACCTCGTGAAGACAAATAATCCATCTTTGCAAGAGGTAATTGATACTTACTATCAACCTCGTCTTTGCGAGCGATAGCGAAGCAATCCAGAATACATTAAATTAATATATATCAAACTTTAATAACAAGTACTAAATAATAAAAAAAACAGGACTAATCCTATTTTTTATTTTTCCCAATTTCTTGTTCTAAATTTGCCGATGAATCTTTCATTTCTTCCTTCATTTTTTTTATTTAATTCTAATGTTCTATTTTTTGTTCTAACTCCTCAATTTCTTTTTTTAACGATTTGATTTTTTTTTCCAATGGTTCAATCTCTTTTTTCAATTCAATAATCTTTTTATCATTTTCAATCATTAGTTCTGATGAAAATAAATTTTCTATTTTTTGTTTTAAATTTTCTATTTCTTGTTCTAATTTTTTAACTCCTATTTCTACTTTCTCTAGTTGATCATTTTTACTAGTTAAAAAAATATTATCCAATTTATTTTCAATAAAATTAAGTAAGATGGATGATTTAATTTTTAATTCTAAAATATTATAAATATTATTATCAGTTAATAATAATAGATTTATTTTTTTTAATATTTTATCCAATTTATTTTTTTGATTATTAAGTATTAAAATATTTTCTTTTAATTCTGCTAAATCTTTTATTATTTCAAAATTAACATTTAATCCTTCTTTGAACTTTTCAACTTCTAATTCCAATTCTTTAATTTCTTCTTCTGATAAAAGAGAACCTTCATCTTTATTCGTATTATCAGATTTTAATAGTCCTAATTCTTTAATTAATTTTTCCTTTCTTGTGTCAAAATAAAAAGGATAAACAGTATGATCTTCGGGAATAGTATTTGTAGGAACTATGTTTTCTGGTAAATTTTCCATATTTTTATTTTCAGTCCAATATTATATAGACTTAAATAATTTTGTCAAGCATTAAATTAAATTTTATTAAATTATGTTAAAATATAAAAATTATGGGAACATGTAGTATTACACCAGATATTCAAGGCTCAGATCAACAAGATAGTTGATTTTATTCTGATAAAGTAAAAGAACATTTTTTACAACCTAGGAATTTTCTAATTGATGAAGAAAAATATGAAGCTGATGGTTCAGGATTAGTTGGTTCTCCTGCTTGTGGAGATATGATGGCTGTTTATATAAAAGTATATAAAGATAACGAGGGAATAGAAAGAATTAAAGAATGTAAATGACAAACATTTGGCTGTGCTACTGCGATTGCATCAACTTCAATGATGTCTATTATGGCAACTGAAAATGAGGGAATGACCTTGCAGAGAGCTAAAAGATTAAAACCTCAAGAAATAGCAGAAAGATTAGATGGTCTACCTGATAAAAAATTTCATTGTTCTGTTTTAGGACATGAAGGATTAAGAATGGCTGTTGAAAATTATGAGAAAAAGTAAATTAATTTTAAAAGATATTAAACAAGAAACCGAAGATACTAAAACATTGTCTTTTTCTTTATTGAATAATGAAAAATTTGAATTTGAAGCTGGGCAATATTTAAATCTATTTTTTCCGGAAGATGAATTGGGTCACGGTAAATCATATACAATTTCATCCGAACCAGATGAAGGAATAAAAATTACTATTAAAAATATGGGTATTTTTTCAGGAAAATTACATGATATGAAGATAGGAGATGAAATAAATTCCATAGGACCTTTAGGTTTTTTAAAATTATCAGAAGTTGAAGAAAAAGATAAAAATTTGGTTTTTATAGCTGGAGGAATTGGAATAACACCTTTTTATTCAATGATTAAAAACTTATTAAAAAATAATGATAAAAGAAATATTTATTTATTTTATTCTAATCAAAATTATCAAAAAATTATTTTTAATGAAGATTTAAATAAGTTAGAAGATGAAAATGATAATTTTAAAATATTTCATTTTTTATCAAGGGAAGACAATATTGAAAAAGACAATATTAAAAATAGAAGATTAGAGATGAATGACATTGTTAAGAATATAAAAGATTTAAATAAAAATAATTTCTTCATTTGCGGTTCTATTAAATTTACAAATGATTTCTGAAAAGGATTAAAAGAAAAAGAAGTTAAAGAAGAAAATATTTACACTGAAGCTTTTTTTCAAGGATAAAATTTTATTTTTAAATTTTAAATTAATATACACATTACCTTCTTTTATTTTATCCTTTTTTACTCTATAATTAATTATATTAGTAAGTATATAATATAATTTTATGACAAGATCAACTTTCGAAGGGGGGTCAGGATATAAAAGAATAGGAAACACTGAGCGAAAAAGAACTAATTCAGAAAGAAGAAATATCGGGGTTAAAAAAAAGGGGATGGTTATCTCGCTGGATCTTTATAAAAATTTTAAAGATAGGGAAAAAAATAAAACAATACCCTTAACTAATGGAACCTTGGGCGAATGAGGAGAGAAAGTTTTAAAAATAAGAAATTCTAACATAGAAGAAAGTCAAAATATTTTATTAGAGGAAGATTTGAATGTTTATGATTTTAAAAAAGAAATGGAAATTATAAGTTTTGGTAGTCATAGTGAAATAAAAAATCTTTTTAAAAAGCGTAAAAATGAAATAAAAGAAAAGCAATCAGAGGGTAAAAAATTAACAAATTATGATTTAAAAATGTTAAAAATGATAAAGCTTTTTATTTAAACAATAAACTCTTGACAAATATTTTTAAAATGTTATTATCCTATTATTAAAAATATAATAATAAAAAAAAATGTTAAATATAGCAGATAAATTTCCAAAGGGAAAAGGGAAAGGATTAAAAGTTTTGGAAGGTGAAAAAAAAGATTCAATGGATAAAGATAAATATGAAAAATGAAAAAAAATGGCAAAAAAAAAAGCAGCTAAAGAAAGTAAAAATGGTTTAACATCATTAATTACAGCTGAAGGGATAAATTTAGGGGTTATTGTAAATTCTCTTTATCCTCAATTACTATTAATTAACAAAGAGTTCTGGAATAATAATAATTTTTTTTCTCCTGAAGAAAAAGAATTTATAAGAAATACAGATGAAAAATATGAAGCACTTTCTAAAGAAAATAAAGAAGAAGTAAATGAATCAATTAAAAAACGTAATTGAGATAATAACGGAAAAGATATGGGTGGTCTTTTATCTGAAATGAAAAAACAATTACATTTAAGATAAATAATAAAAAAAACGAAAATATATTTTCGTTTTTTTATTTCCATAATCACAACTCTCACTTACTTATGTTATATAAGTTTATATAACATTGCATTCGCTCAGTTATAAAAAATATCACTTCACTTCATTCAGTTTAATGATTTAATAACTCTTATAAATTAAACTCAACTTATTCATAAGAGTTTTGGAATCAAACTCATCTTATTCGTATATTTTTCATAACTTTCAATCACTTATGTTATAATACCCCTTATGAATGAAGTAAAACAAGATAAAGTGATAGTTAGGTATCCACCATCTCCAACTGGTAAATTACATGTTGGAAATATTAGAACTTTTTTATTTAATTACCTATTTGCGAAAAAAATGGGAGGAGATATTGTAATGCGTTTTGAAGATACTGATACAGAAAGAAGCAAAAAAGAATATGAAGAAGAAATTTTAAAAACTTTAGATAAATTAGGTTTAACTTTTGATCGCGGTCCTTTTAGACAAACAGAAAGAACAGAATTTTATATTGATGCTATAGAAACTCTTTTGAAAAATGATGATGCTTATGAAGCCGAAGAATCAAATGATGGTTCAGGTAATAAAACTATTCGTTTTAGAAATCCAAATAAAAAAGTTACATATAAAGATGTTGTTCGTGGAGATATAACAATAGATACAACAGATTTTGGAGATTTTGTAATTGCTAGAAGTAAAACAAACCCTCTTTATCATTTAACAGTTGTTGTTGATGATTTAGATATGGGAATTACTCATGTTATAAGGGGAGAAGATCATATTACATCTACACCTCGTCAGATTTTATTGATTGAAGCTCTAGGGGGAAATATTCCTACTTATGCCCATATGTCTTTTACTATAGGAAAAGATAAAAAGAAATTAAGTAAGAGGCATGGCGCAACTAATTATAGTCAATTTGAAGGATTAGGTTATGTTCCCGATGCTCTTATAAACTATATGGCTTTATTGGGTTGAAATGAAGGTAATGGAGTAGAAAAAGAATTTTACACAAGAGAAGAATTAATAAATGCTTTTTCTTTAGAAAGATTAAATAATTCTCCAGCTATGTTTTCATATGATAAATTAGATGATTTAAATAAAAAACATATTTTAGTTATGGATAAAGATAAATATAAAGAAAAAGTTTTGGAATTTATATCACCTAAAAATAAATCTAATTTTCAAGATGAAGAAAAAAAATCTGATAAGATTATAAATTTAGTTATAAAAGAAAAAATATCAAAGTTTTCTGAAATTATTGATATGGAACAATCTGGAGAGTTTGAATATTTTTTTATGAACCCAGGAGTTTCAGATGAAGATTTAGTTTTTAAAACAGATGGAATAGATAAGGCGCTTCAATTACTAATAGGAGTTGAAAAAATAGTAAAAGATATTGAAGAAAATAATTGGAATAAAGATTTCTTGAAAGAATCTCTGTTGAATTATGCAAAAGAAAATGGAATTGGTTCTGTGTTGCATCCACTAAGAACTTTACTTACGGGAGCAAAAAATAGCCCAGATCCTTTTATTATGATGGAAGTTTTAGGAAAAGAAGAAACTATGGAAAGACTTCATCTTAGATTGAGTTAATATATCTTTTTCTTCATCATTGCGAGGCACGAAGCAATCTAAAAAATAATTAGTGTACATTTTAATCCTATTATAATAATTCATTATGGAATATCGAAAAAAAGATTTAGTTGAAAAAATAAAATTTAAAAAACCTCTTCTTAAGAAATTTAAAGAAGCTGTTTTTGATTATGAAATGATAAATGATGGAGATAGAATTTTAGTAGGTTTTTCTGGGGGGAAAGATTCAACTGCTCTAGCTTTAGTAATGAAATATTTCCAATTAACTTCAGGTGTTAATTTTTATTTTGAAACTATAACTATAAATTATGGAATGGAAGGGGAAAGTTATAAAAAACAAACTGATAGATTAGAAGAGTATGATATTAAGACAAATACTTTCAATACAAACATTGTTGAATTGTCTCAAACTAAAAGAAATAAAGATTCTTCATTTTGTTCTTTTATTTCTAGAATGAGAAGGGGAAAAATTACAGAATTTGCTTTAGAAAATAATTTTAATAAAATTGCTCTAGGTCATCATTTAAATGATGCTGCAGAGTCTTTAATGATGGGTATTTTAAAAAATGGAAAAATAAGATCATTACCTCCAATATATAAAAACATTCACAACCAAGTTATAATTAGGCCTTTAATTTTGAGTAAAGAAAAAACTTTAACTAAATTTACAGTAATGAATAAATTTAATCCTATCGGAGATGAGATGTGTCCCGGAAAATGTTTAGAAATAAATAAAGATGGAATGCCAACAGCTCGTTACGAAATGAAAAATTTACTTAATGGTTTAGAAAAAGAGAATAAAGAGGTTTTTAATTCTATTGAAAGAGCGCTAAGAAATTTAGATAAAGATGCTTTATTAGTTAAGGAAGAATTAAAATATTTCAAAAAGAAAAATTGGATTGAAAAAATTTTAAATAAATTTAAAAAATAAAAACCCCTAAGTTCCGTCATTGCGAGTGAAACGAAGCAACCCAGGATATGGTATATAATAAAGAAATGAAATCAGGTTGCGTTTATATATTAACAAATAAAAAAAATAGCAAAATAAAAAAACTTTTTTCCTCTCGTCTTTGCGAGTAAAACGAAGCAATCCAGTATTTATTATAAATTATTCGATAGATCCTCCCAGTTTGGATTAAAATCTTCAATTAATTTTAATTTATTTTTTCTAGAACCTGCTTTTATTCTTTTTTCTTCTTCAATTGCATTGAAGATAGATTCACCACATTCATAATATACTAATTTATGTAACTTGTATTTTTTTGTAAAACCATCAACTACATTATTTTTGTGTTCATGAATTCTTTTTTTTAAATTTGAAGTTACACCGGTATATAGTGTCCCGTTTCTTTCATTTGTTATTATATAAACACAACCTTGTCTCATATTTCTATTATATACTATATTCTGGATTGCTTCGCTATCGCTCGCAAAGACAGTTTTTAGAATTGTTTCATTTCACCTGCAAAGCAATATCTTTTTACTCATCTTCATGAGTGATAATGAAAAAATCTCTTTCTTTTCGTCTTTGCGAGTGAAACGAAGCAATCCAGAATAAAAATCAAACATTTTCATCTTTGCAAATAAAACGAAACAACCTAGAATTTAACATCCTAAAAACCTATTCCAAATGTTTATTTTTAAAAGCATCAGATAAAGTAATTCTATCGGAATATTCTATTTCAGAGCCAAGAGATAATCCTCTTCCTAATTCAAAAATTTTAAATTTATATTTATTTTGTAAAGGATTTAAAATTGATTTTATATATTCTTTAGTATGTTCTCCTTCGGGATTGAAAGCTAAAGCAAAAGTAATTTCTTTTATTTGTTCTTTTTCTATTCTTTTAATTAAAGCAGAAAGATTAATTTTTCTTTCAGGGGCTTTTTCAGTTAATTTAATATTTCTTCCAATTAAAAAATAAAGTCCATCTCATAATTTAGTTTTTTCAATATTTTCAAAATCTTGATTTTTTGTAACAATTAAAACTTTAGAATTATCCTTATTTTTATCTAAACAAGTTGAACAAATTTTTCGACTTGAAACTTTTTGTTTTTCAAAAAATCTATTACAAATTTCACATATTTTTGTTTCTTCTTTTACTTCAGAAATAAGTCGAGAAAGATTATTCAAATAATTCTGATCTTGATATAAAAGGGAATATGTAAATCTTTGAGCTTGTCTTGGTCCAATACCAGGAAAGTCTTTAAATAGTTTAGTTAATTTAGCTTTCTTATTCATTGAAATATTTTAACATAAAAAAACACGAATTGTATTCGAGTTTTGTTTAGAATAATATATTTAGTTTGATATTTGTTGTCTTATGTAATTCTTTTTTGCAGATGATAAATTACTTTCATTTAAAACGCTTAAAACATCGATAGAATTAATATGTAGTTTATATATATTAATATTTATTTCTTCAACTATTTGAGCATCAGTTGATTTTTCATTTTCTAATAAATTTATTAGTTTTTTTGTAATTTCAGGGTTAATATTTTCAGTTACTGTATCATAAATATCACTTTTTGTTTTAAAAGACATTTTTTCGTATTTTTTTAAATTTTCCTCAGTATTTCCTGATGCTGTTTTAGGTGTTTCATTCATATTTTTTTATTTATTTTATTATTTAATTATTAAAATTTTTATTTTAAATATCTATTTTTAGATAATGAAGCTCCATTTTGTACAGCTTCTAAATTTTCATTGTTACCTAAAACTGCCATTAAAGATTTTTTACTATCAACAACGCACCCAATTTTTGCAGATATTCTTCCCCAATCTTTTTTAGTAAGACCAGTTATATCTAACTTTCCTTCATTTGCATTTACCATATTTCCTAAATTATTATTTATTATTAATCAAGTAATAATAATACAATAATATTTTTTGTCAAATAGTTATATCTAAAGTAAAACTTATTTAAGAATTTGATGAGAGTTCTGTGAGACTCTCGTGAGGGTTTAAGTTTCATGGATCACTTCGTACTCCGCGAAGATTAATAACCTTACCTTTATTGGTAATAGTAAAGTAATTTAAAATAAAAAAACATAGACTGAGTCTGTGTTTTTCATATATACTTTTAATAATTTATACTTAATATAAGTTATTAAGCAATATCTTTTTTTTCATATTGTTCTTTAGCCTCTTTTTCAGTAAAGCCTTCAGCTTTCAAGAGAGCTATAATAGCTGCTTCCATTCTTGTTTCTTTAACTCCATCTTCTCTTATTTGTTCTATTTTTTCCATATTTATTTTATTATTATTTTTAATTTATTTTTAAATAAAAAGTTATTAAAAAATATTTTTAATAACTTATATTTAAGTACCTCTTTAATTTAACACATTTATTTAATTTGTCAAGTTATTATTATTATTATTATTATTATTATTATTATTATTATTATTATTATTATTTAAGTTCTTCTGAATCAAGAATTGAATTCACTACCTTTCCTCAAGCACCATCTTTTCCTCAAACATTATCTTCAGGTTTTACAGTCTCAACTGCTTTTTGAGAATAAAAAGTAGCTTTTTTTAAATCAACCATATTTTCTCTTGAAATATTTAAATCGCCTGCAAAATATTTATCTAAATTTATCTCATATTTTTTTTCTGGAGTTATTCCTGATTTTTCTTCTAGAGTTATTTTTTTATTCATATTTTTATTTTATTTATTTTTTAATAATTTCTTCTTCAGTTAATTAATGATATATTTTTTTAATTTTAAATTTACATTTATATAAATTATATTATACCAAATAATTACATCTGTCAAGTAGACATAGTAAAGTTTTATTGAATTAAAAAATAAGAAGAATTATATTTAAAATGGGGGATTTAAATAAAAAAATAAAAGTCAATAATTTTTTTAATGATTGTGGATAACAATGTGTAAAAGTGGAGAAGAGTAGTTTGCAAGTGGGAGAAAGTGGTATATAATAATGATTAGGAAACTCCCAAATTGTTTCCAAATAGTTCTTAAACCTAATACTAATTATCTAAAATAAATACTTTTTCAATTTTTTTGAAAAACCGTTGAAGATTTTTATCACTTATACATACATTAAAGGTTTAAGATGCTATTTCAATTTCGCAAATTGATTGAGAGATTGAAATAGCATATTTTATATATAAAAATGTGCTAAATAAATTAATTATGTTAATTGGAGAATTTACACATTCTATAGATAAAAAAAACAGGACATCTTTACCTGCAAGGTTTAAGGGTGAAATGGGGGATAGGATAGTAATAACAAAAGGAATAGAAACCTGTTTATCTGTATATACTATAGATTCTTGGCAAAAATTAACTGAAAAATTAAATACTCTTTCTATTACTAAAACTAATGAAAGAAAATTTAAAAGAAATTTATTATCAGGAGCTATTGAAGTTTCAATTGATAAACAGGGTAGAGTTCTGATTCCTGCAAATCTTTGTAGTTTTGCGGGGATTAATCAAGATGAAAAACTTGTTTGAGCTGGAGTTGGAGATAATGCTGAAATTTGGTCTGAATCTAAATGACAAGATTATCTTAAAGAAAATTCAGAAAATTCAGAAGAATTAGCTGAATCACTTGAAGGAGTAATCTAATAAAATTAAATTTTTAATTTTGTTTTTATTTAAAGAATAAAAACAAAAAGAAGAATTTAAAATTATCTCAAGAATAAAAGAAATATATTAGACATGAAAGAAAATCAAAATTATTCTAATGAGACTGTACATAAACCCGTTCTTTTACAAGAAATTATAGAGAATTTAAATTTATCAAAAAATAGTATTGTTTTTGATGGAACCTTAGGTGGAGCTGGTTATTCAGAGGAAATTATTAAAAAAATTTCTCCAGATGGAATTTTAATTGCAACTGATTTAGATCAAAATGCTCTTAAAAGATCAGAAGAAAGACTAAAAAAATTTAAAATTAAAAAATATTTTTTTCAAAAAAACTATTCTAAGATTGATGAAATTTTAGAAGAACTTAAAATAGAAAAAATAGATAATATGGTTTTAGATTTAGGAATTAGTTCTGACCAATTAGCTAGTTCAGGAAGAGGTATTTCTTTTCAAAATTTAAACGAAACTTTAGATATGAATTTAAATACAGAAAAAAGTGAAAATCAATTCACTGCATCTGAAATTTTAAATACATGGACTGAAGAAAATTTAGCAGATATATTTTTTTTCTACGGAGGCGAAAAAGCTTCGAGAAAAGTATCAAAAGCTATAGTTGAGTTTAGAAAAGAAAAAGAATTTAAAATAGTAAAAGATTTAGTTGATTTGATTGAATCTGAAATTGGTTATTTTTATAAAAATAAAAAAATTAGTTCAGCTACAAAGATTTTTCAAGCTTTAAGAATTACAGTTAATGATGAAATTCAAAATTTAGAAAAAACTTTGAGATTAGTTCCAAAGATTTTGAAAGAAGGTGGAATAATAGCAGTTGTAACTTTTCATTCTTTAGAAGATAGAGTTGTTAAAAGAATTTTTAGAGAATTCGAAGACAATAAAATCGCAAAAAGAATAAATAAAAAAGTTATAAAACCAGGAGAAAAAGAAATTAAAGAAAATCCTAGAAGTAGGAGTGCAAAATTAAGATTATTAAAAATAGGAAATATATAAAATATTATGATAGGAAATAGAAAAAATATAAAAGGCGGCGGAATGTTTTTGGTTTTAGAAAAACAAAACATTATAATGTTTATGCTCAGTTTCTTTACTTTATTTTTAATATTTTCTTATTCTTTTTTATTATTTCTTTCTGTAAATCATGCTCATCAAATATCATCGAACAAAGAACTTTTTTCTAAACTAATTACAAAAAATTCTTCTTTAAACTCTATTTATTTAACAAAGAAAAATAAAGTTGTTTCTGAAAATAAACATACAATGGTTAAGGTTAATAAAGTTGCATATATTAATTCAGACATCAAAGGTATCGCATTTAACAAATAATATATTATTAAAAAAACACTAAATCTTATATAGTGTTTTTTGTTTTATAGTGTATTATTTATCATTATGTTTGGAAAAGATTTAATGGTTTATTTAGATGGTGAATATTTAAAATTAGAAGATGCTGATATTTCAGTAATGACTCATTCTTTGCATTATGGATCTGGCGTTTTTGAAGGAGTTCGTGCCTATAATACAAAAAATGGAACAGGTATATTGTATTTAAATAAACATATTGATAGACTTTTTTATTCTGCTGAAACAATGGGTCTAGTAATTCCTTTTTCTAAAGAAGAGATAAAAGAAGCTTGTCTGGAGGTATTAAGAAAAAATAATTTAAAATCTGCATATATTAGACCTTTAGTTTTTTTTGATCATTCAACATTAGGTCTTAAAATCAATAATTCAAAAACCAGGGTTTTAATAGCTGGTTGGGAATGGGGTAAATATTTAGCTGAATCTGTAAAGATAAAAGTATCTTCTTATAGAAGAATATCTGAAAAAACTACAGTTTCTGATGCAAAAATTTCGGGACATTATGCTAATTCTATTTTAGCTAGTACTGAAGTTCAAAAGGAAGGTTTTGATGAAGCTCTTTTATTAGATCATTCTGGAGCTGTTGCTGAGGGGCCTGGTGAAAATATTTTCTTTATAAAAGATAAAAAGTTATTTACTCCTAAAATTGGAAAAATTTTACCAGGAATCACTAGAGAGATGATTATGCAAATTGCTAAAAGTTTAAATTATGAAGTAATTGAAAAAGAAATATTTCCAAATGAATTAAATGATTTTGAAGGAGCTTTCTTTACAGGAACTGCGGCTGAAGTTACTGTTATTTCAGAAATTGTTTTAGAGTCTGAAGAAAAAATAGAATTTAATAATAATTCACCTCAAGAAATTAAAGAAAAATTCTTTGGCATTATAAAAGGTGAAGAAGTTTTAGGGGAAGATTGATTTAGTTATATTTAATATTATGAAAAAATTTAAGAAAAAAAACACAAGAACTTTTAAAAATCAAAAAACATGTTTAGTTAAAAAAGAAAAAATTCCTAAAAAATCTTTCTTTATTTATGGAATGAAACCAGTTTTAGAATTTTTAAAACATAAACCTGAGAAAATTAAAAGCATCTTTTTGCTAAAAGATAAGAAAATAGATGAAGATTTTTTAATTAAAATTAAAAAAGCATCAAAAAATAAAAAAATTGATATTAAATCAATTGATAATAAATTTGTTAAAAATAACATTGGTGAAGATATAAACCATCAAGGTATAGTAGCTCAGATTATTAACTTTGATTATCAATCTTTTAATCAATGAAAAGAAGAATCTGAAAAAAGAAAAAAAGAATTAATTTTAATATTAGATAAAGTTGAAGATGTTCATAATTTTGGAGCAATAATTAGAACTGCAGCTGCGGCAGATGTTTCAGCTATTTTTGTATCTTCCCATAAGCAAGCACCAATAAATGGAACTGTTTTTAAAACATCAGCTGGTAACTTATTAAAGATTAATATAGTGCAGGTTGTAAATATTAATGATTTAATCAATAAAGTTAAAAAAGAGGGTTTTTGGTTATATGGATTAGATATGAGTGATCAAGAAAGTGAATCAATATTTGAACAAAAGTTTGATAAAAAAACTGCTTTTGTTTTGGGGTCTGAAGAGAATGGTATTTCTAAAAAAACATTAGAACATTGTGACTTCGTTACTTCAATTCCAATGGATAAAGGGGTAGAATCACTTAATGTTTCAGTTACTGGAGCAGTTGCGATGTATGAATGGAAAAGACAGAATAAATAAATATTATACAATGTTTTAGTTGTTAAATATCAGTTTGTTTTTATTTTATTTATAGTATATAATTATTTTAATATGGTAGAAATAATTAATTCATCATTCATTCCTAAGTCAGAATTTAGTTCTAAAAATGACAATGATCAGAAAAGAGGATCAGGGGTAAACGTGTTTTTTTTAATCGCATTAGTTATTTTTCTTTCAACTGTTATTGGTTCTGTTTGAGTTTGAACATGAAAAGAAAGTCTAATATCTTCAAATAGACAATCAAAGGAAAATTTTGCAGAAAATAGAGAAAATTATGGGATCGAAACTATTAAAAAGTTTTCAGATTTAAACACAAGAATAGATGTTGGTAAAAAATTGTTATCAAATCATTACAATGTTTTACCAATATTAGTTTTTTTAGAAAAACACACACAATCGAATATTATTTTAAATGAATTTTCTTTAGAAGAAATGGAAGATAAAATTTTTATCAAATCATCAGGAATTGCCCCAACTCTTGAGGATTTATATTTACAATCAAGATCTTATTTAGAAAATAAAAACATAGAAGATTTTATCTTATCTAATATATCTAGGAATAATGATAAATTAGTTGTATTTAATTTAGAATTTACTGTAGATAAAAAAAATTTAACTCAGAGAGAGTTTATTAATTAATATATATATTATGAATTTAGCAATTTCCATCATTTTAATTATAATTTCAATAGGTAGTTTCTTTACTTTTATTGATCCAACATATCAAGACATTAAAGAACTTAAGGAAGTTAAGTCTAGTTATTTGGAAAAAGAAAATTCTGCACTATTAATTCAAAAAACTAAAGATGATCTTACTCAAATTTATACTGAAATTAATCAAAATGATAATTTGAAAAAAATTGAAAAATTTTTACCAGATAATATTGATAATATCGAACTAATTGTTGATATTAATAGAATAGCTAGAGAAAGAAATATTAGAAACATTAGCGATATTTCTTTAGAGAGAGGAGGAGGATCTTCAAAAATTATTGATGCAAATAAAATTGTAATTAAAAAAGATACAGATTATGAATCAGTTATATTATCATTTTCTTTTGTATCAAATTATGAAAATTTTAAAAAATTTTTAGGAGATTTAAGACAAAGTTTAAGGTTATCTGATATTTCAAATATATCAATTAGGAAAGAATTTGGAAGGGATAATTCTGGAAATATTGAAAATGATATATTTTCTTATTCATTATCAATTAGAACTTATTGATTAAAAAAATAAATTATGGAAATTTTAAAAAAACATTTAAATAAGATTATTAGCGCTATTGTTATTATTTTCATAATTACTTTTGTTTTTAATTATATGAAAGGAGATGATGATAATTTATCACTTAAAGAAAATGTAGTAAGTCAAAATGTAGATAATGATGCCCGTGAAATAATAAGGACTTTGAATGAGTTAGAGAAAATAAAAATAGATAAAGATTTTTTTGATAATAATTTATTTGAAGGTAACACTAATTTAATATCTTTCAGGGATTTAAAAGATTTTTCTGAAGAAGAAATAAAAGAACAACCAGTTGGAAAAAGAAATCCTTTTATAGATTCAAATCCTGGAGACTATATCCCAACACAACAAATTGAAAATATAGTAGCAACAGAAACTCAAGCTGTAGAAGGAACTGAAAACGAAGAATAATTATTTAGCTATTATTTTTTGTATTCAGATAAGTTTTTAATATAAATAATTATGTCTTTATTAGATGAATTTGTAAAAAAGAAAGTAATAACCCCTCCAGAATCATTTTCTATTGAAAGTGAAATTTTAAATTCAGGAAAAACATTAGACTCAATACTTTTATCTATGGATGTAACTATTGACCAAATAATGGATGTTAAAAAAAGTTATTTTTTTGACCTCGAAGTTGAAGAATTTCATGATAATGTTTCTATCGCAGAAAAAGTTCTAAATTATATACCAAAAGAGTCAGCGGAAAGATATAAAATGGTTCCATTGAAAGTTGTTGATTCTGTTCTTATCGTTGGAATGTTGAACCCAGAAGATTTAACAGCAAAAACTGTTTTGCAGTTTATATCATCAAAAATAGGTCTTCCTTATATTGTAAAATTAATATCTCAACAATATTATGATTTTATTATTTCAAATTATAGCGGTGTTCAAGGGGAAGTAACAAAAGCTTTAGGTGAATATTCAACAGCTCAAGAAAAAGAATTAGCAAAATTACAAAAAGAAATTAATGGGGGAGTTAACGAATCAGATATAATTAGAGAAGATGCCCCTATCGCAAAAATAGTTTCAAATATAATAAAGGGAGCTGCGAAAGAATTAGCTTCAGATATTCATATCGAAATAAGTGAAAAAAGTATTTTGGTAAGATATAGAGTTGATGGGGTATTAATAAATAATTTAGTTTTACCTGCTAATATTCATAGAGCTGTTGTTGCACGTATTAAAATTCTTTCAGGTATAAAAATTGATGAAAGAAGAAAACCTCAAGATGGAAGATTTTCTGGAACATTTTTAGACAGAAAGATTGATTTTCGTGTTTCTACTTTTCCAACTTTTTATGGAGAAAAGGTTGTTATGAGGCTTTTGGAACAAGAAAGAGGTGCTTTACCTATTAATAAATTAGGATTTACTGATGAAAATGTAGAGAAGATAAATAAAATTTTAGATAATACTTATGGGATAATTTTAGTCTGTGGACCGACTGGTTCAGGTAAGACTAATACATTATATTCATTATTGAATGAAGTTGATAAAGTAAAGAAAAATGTTGTTTCATTAGAAAATCCTATCGAGCTTAATGTTCCAGGAGTTTCTCAATCCCAAGTTAAGCCTGATATAGGATATACTTTTGCAAATGGTTTAAGGTCTATTTTAAGACAAGATCCTGATATTATAATGGTTGGGGAGATTCGTGATGAAGAGACTGCTAAATTAGCTGTTAAGGCCGCTTTAACAGGTCATTTAGTATTATCTACTATACATACAAATACTGCAGCAGATGTTCCTCAGAGATTAATTGATATGGGAGTTCAACCTTATTTGATAGGGCCAACATTAATAGCTTCCATAGGACAAAGATTGGTAAGAAAGATTGACCCAGAAGCTTTAGTTGAAGAAGATTTAACTGAAGAAATGGATTTATATATACAAAATATAATAAAAACATTACCTGAAAAAGAACATAAAAAATTTAGTGGTAAAAAAATGTATACTACAAAAATTTTAAAAAATAATAAATCTGGTTTAAAGGGTAGAATTGGTGTTTTTGAAATTATGGAAATGGATGATGATTTAAGAAGAATAATTTTAACTAATCCATCGTCATTAATGATTTTTGAAACAGCAAGAAAAAAAGGATTTATTACTTTCAAAGAAGATGCTATTTTAAAAGCATTAAAAGGAGTTACAACTTTTGATGAAGTTATAAAATTATAATATTTTCTATTTAAATTAAATTTTTTTGTTATAATATTAATTATAGGTGGTTAGTTTAATGGTAAAACTGCGGTCTTCAAAACCGCTGTCATGGGTTCGATTCCCCTACCACCTGCAAAAAATAAGAAAAAATCGCGATAGCGGTTTTTTTTATATTTTTTAGGCAGTAGGGGAATCGAAAAAAACTTTCTAATATTATTTTATAAAAAATAATGAATAACTATGAATTTAATTTTTTTAAAATAATAGAAAGTGTCGGGTCTACGCATTGAGATAAATGATGACTGAAGGGGGGAAATGAATCCAACTAAGGCAAACTAGTTTTACTTCCTCCCTCTCTCTCTTGTAAAATATAATTAAATATTGACTTGATTATATATTTAGGTATTATAAAAAATAATGGGTTTAAATAAAAAATTAAGTCAAGAATATTTATTAATTAACATAAATAAAGATATTGAAAATAATATAGAGTATAAAGATCAAAGGTTATTTGTGCATCTTTTAGAATTAGCTATGTATTATTATTCTATTAATGAAGATAAGAAGGCAGAAAAAGCAATGAATTATATTTTCAGTGTTGATAAAAATAATGTAGAAGCTTTACAATACCAAGTATATGTTTTATATAAGATTTTAGTTAAAGATATTTTAAATGTTTCTGAGAATGATTTTAAAATTAGGCTTAATAAAATTTATTCTATTTCAGATTTAATAGATAAAAGTGATTTTATTGCTAATCAAAAATATTTTTCTGAAGCTAATACAGAATCTTATTTAAGACATTTAAAAACATTAGAATTTTGTGTTAAAGAGAAAAATATTAATATAAAAAAAGAGCTTTTAGATATTGGAAATAAAATAAATAACATGAATATTAAATTTGAAGAAGCTCTTGTTATTTTTTCTAATTATTATTTTCAATTAAATAATCAGAAAAAAGCTAAGGAGATATATAATCAAATAATTATTTTAGATTCTGAGATTACTTCTTTGTGTCAAATATTATTGTTGTTTCCAAAAAAAGATAATTTTGAAAAAATGGTTTTTCTTTTCAGAATGGAAAAAGAATATCCAAATAATCATGATATACAAGAAACGATGAATTTATTGGAAAATGATTTTTAATTAGATTTACACTTAAAAATATTTATAGAATATATTTCCTAAAACACAGTCATGCTTTGCACTCCTTGTTTTAATTAATTTATGTTATAATTTTTCTATGAGAAGTTCTTCAATTGTAAAAATTATTTTAATTATATTTTTTATTCTATTTTTTAGTACTTTAGGTTGATATTTTTATGAACCAGAAGTTAATATGAATAATGAAGATACTTATGGGGAAAATTCTGGGATTTTCTCTCTATTACCTTTTACTGGAAATTCTATAATTAACGATAGTTCAAAAAATAATGAGGGAGCTGGTAATGATGGTATTATTGAAAATAAAAATGCTGAAAATGATGAAGATCAAATAATAGGTGTAAAAAAATATGAGATGCCTATCATTAGACAAATTTCTAATATTCCAACAGCTGGAGCTTTTATTCAAGAGTTAGCTAGAGAACAGATTTATGAAATTAATGGAAGAATGAAAGAAAATGAAAAAATTGATAATGAAGGTATTTATTCAGAAATAAGATATGTTTCAATGAAAAATAATCATGTTTATCAAACATATGATTTTACTTTAGATTCTAAAAGAATTTCAAACGTTACAATTCCTAAAATTTTTGATGCTCAATTTTTTGATATTGATAATTATTTAATTAGATATAAAAATAATTTTAATTTAGTAAAAACCTATTCTATTACTTTATCAGACAAAGTTTTAAAATATGAAGCAGAAGAAAATGATTTAGGTGAAAAAAGATTTCAGGGAATATTTTTACCAGACAATATAGAAGATTTTGATATTTTAAGTAATCAAAAAAAAATAGCCTATATTAAAAAAGGGGAATATGAAAATAAAGTATTTTTAATAAATAATAAGGGCGGAAATCAAGTTGAAATTGGTTCTATTGAATTAAATGAAATGAATATTATTTTTAATAATCCTAATAAATTATTTATATCTAATAAAACTGCAAATAGTACAAACACTTTATCTTTTGTTTTAGGGATTAATGATAAAAATTTAGAGATTATAAATTACCCAATTAAAGCAGGTTATGGTTTACCTAACTATGATTTTTCTAAAATATTATATTCTGGAATAAATGAATATAGTGATAAATTTAAATTATTTGTTATTTCAAACAACGATAGGAGTACTAGAATTTTTAATTCAAAAACTTTAGCTGATAAATGTATATGATCTAAAGATAATATAAATATTTATTGTGCGATTCCTGCTTATTTAGAAAAAGATGGACCTGATGATTGATATAAAGGAAAGAAATATTTTTCTGATGAAATATATAAAATTAATACCAATAATGGAGAAGAGGAAAAAGTTTTTATTCCAAAAGATAGAACTCATCTTTTTGATATAACAGATTTAAATTTAAATAATACTGAAAGATATATATATTTTAAAGATAAAAAAACAGATTTTTATTGATCTATTAATATAGAAAATATCGATAGCTAAAGGGAATAAGGAATATAAAGTATAACTATATTTCTTAATCAATATTTATTATATATAATATTAAAAAACATCTTAAAAAAGAAGATGTTTTTTATTTTTTAGTAATCCTTAGTATTAATCCCATTATAAAAATAGCCATAACTATCGAAGTCCCACCTTTAGATATAAAAGTAATAGGCATTCCAGATAGAGGAACAATTCCTATTGACGCAGAAATATTATAAAAAGTAGGAAAAATAATAAGAATAGTAAATCCTGAAACAATCATTTTATCAAATGGTTTTTTTAATTTTTTACTTCTTTTGAATATAAAGAAAGGTAATAAGGTAAATAGAATTATTAAAATAACAGAACCTATAAACCCAGTTTCTTCAGCATAAATAGGGAATATGCTATCTCCTAATGGTTCTGGTAATAATCCTGAGTATTTTTGTAAAGAACTACCAAAACCTCTCCCTGTAAGCTCACCAGAGCCTATAGTATAGAGCATTTGTTGATTTTGATAACTTAGGTTGTTGGAAAATATATATGAGTCTATTCTGTTTTTAGCATAAGGAAATAATGAATAAGTCATAAAACCAATAGTTACACTTGCTAAAATAGAAATTAAAAAAATATGTCAGTTTTTACTTTTTGAGATTAAAAGAATTGTAAAAAATGATAATAAAATAGAAATTAATGTTCCAAAATCATGAATATAAGCATAAAATCCAACCGTTGGTAAAGTAAAAAATAAACCAATAATTAAGAATTTTTCCATTTTTTTAAGTTTTTTTCCAGCAGTAACTACAACAGCAGAAAAGAAAATAATTAATGCATATTTAAATATTTCAGATGGCTGAATAGATATAAATTCTAAATCCAATCATCTCTTAGACCCTTTATATTCTAACCCTAAACTCGGACTTAATACTAATAATTGCAATATTAATCCAGAAATAAAAATGAAAATAGAATTTCTCCTAATTCAAAGTGTGGAGAATTTTTTATATTTTAAAATTAAAAAAAATAAAATTAATCCTAAAAAAATAGCTAACAGTTGTTTAAAAAAAATTATTGCAAAAAAATCTATATTTTTAAGTCCAGACAATGCCGCAGAGAAGAAAATTAAAGATCCAAGAAAAATTAAACTTAAGGTTGTATATAAAATTCCTTTATCTAAATTCTTAAACATTAAAGAAATTATAACACAAGTGAATGAGAGTTAATTTAAAACTTGTTTTAAAATTAACCGAGTGAACGCAGTGTTATATAAACATATATAAACAAGTGAATGAAAATTAATTTAAAATTTATAGCAAAACTTTTATATAAGATAAAAAATGTTAAAATGATTTCTAATGTATTTAAAAACTTTAGAAATAAACGGTTTCAAGTCGTTTGCTAAAAAAACAAAGTTAGATTTTAAAACAAAAATCTCATCAATTGTTGGGCCAAATGGTTCTGGAAAATCAAATGTAGCAGAATCATTTAGATTTGTATTAGGAGAACAAAGTATTAAAAATTTAAGAGGTAAAAAAGGAGAAGACCTTATTTTTAGTGGAAAAAATGGAAGATTAAGTAGGGGGGCTGTTAAAGTTGTTTTTGATAATTCAGATAAAACTTTAAATTTAGATTATGATGAAGTTGTAATAGAAAGAATTGTTTACAGAGATGGTTCTAATGAATATTTAATAAATGGAACAAAAGTTAGAGCTAAAGATGTTGTTGAAATTTTAAGTTCTGCAAATATAGGTTCTAGTGGTCATCATATTATTTCACAAGGGGAAGCTGATAAAATATTATCTATCCCACCAAAAGAAAGAAAAATGGTTATTGAAGAGGCTCTCGGGTTAAAATCTTATGTAATTAAAAAGGATGAAGCTGAAAGAAAACTTTTGAAGACAGAAGAAAATTTAGATGAGGTTGGGGTTAGAGAAAAAATTAATGCTCCAAGAATAAGATTTTTAGAAAAAGAAGTTGCAAAAATTGAAAAGGCTAAAAATATGAAGGATGAATTATCTAGATTATATAGCTTATTTTTTCCTAATAAAATAAAAATAGAAAATAAAATTTCAGAATTTAGAAAAGAATATGAAAGTAGAATTTCTGAACAAAAAGATTTAGAAAAAAAAATAAGCAATAAAAGAGTTGAATTAAAAGAAAGTAGAAATTTAAATAAGGATGATACTCAAAGAAATCTTGGAATAGATAAAATAAATAATGAAAGAAATGAATTAGAAAATGAAAAACATCTTTTACAAAAAGAATTATTCAAGAATGAGTTATTAATTGAAGGTGAATTAAGAAAAAAGAATAATTTTGAAGCTCAAAGAGAAAGAGTTGAAGAGAATTTGAGGGTTTACAATATAAAATTAGATGCCATTTCTTCAATTTTACATAATAATTGACAAAAATGAGCGAAAGAAATTTCAAATTCTGAAAATATTTCCGAAGAGAAAAAAAATGAATGACAAAATAAATTCGTTTCCTATGAGGAATTACCTGAAGAATTAAAGAATAATAATAAGGAATTTGCCTCAGAAATTTTATCTTTTTTTGGAATTAATGAATCAGGCTCTATTGGTCAGAATTTTGATTTAGAATTAGTTGAAAATAAAAAAGAAGAAAATAAAAATATTACCAGAAAAATTTCTGATTTAAATGATATTTTAGAATCTTTATCTAAAAAAATTAGAATATTAAATTCTAATACTGAAGATGCTAGTGAAGTTTTATCTCAAGAAATTGAAATTGAAATTTTAAAAATGGAAAAAATGCTTTCTATAATCAGTTCTGAAGTTTTTAAAATAAATTCTAATATTTCTAGAAATGAATATAATTTAGAAAATTATAAAAGAGAAGAATCTTTTGCAATTAATATTTTTGGACATGAAAAAATAAAACATTTTTTCAATAATTTTTTAATAAATCAAGAGGAAATTAATGTTTCTGAAAAAATAACAAGAACAAGGATTTTATTGGAAGATTTTGGAATGATTGATAATGAGAATGTTTTGAAAGAATTTAATGAATTAAAAGAAAGACAATCTTTTATAAAAAATGAAATTATCGATCTTAATAAAAATAAGGAAAAATTAAATCAACTAATATCTGAAGTTGCCTCTAAAATAGAGATTAAATTTAGATCTGGTGTTGAAAAAATAAATAAAGAATTTTCTGAATTTTTTAGTACTTTATTTTCTGGAGGAAAAGCTGAAATATTTTTAATTGAAATTCCAATTAAAAAAATAGATAAAGATTCTATTCAAGAATATGAAATAGGTTTAGATATGAAAGTTTCTTTGCCAAATAAAAAGATAAGTAGTTTAAATATGTTATCTGGAGGGGAAAGATCATTAACATCTATAGCTTTACTTTTTGCAATGAGTTCCATAACTCCGCCGCCATTTATTATTCTAGATGAAACTGATGCTGCTCTTGATGAGGCAAATTCAAAGAGATATGGTGATATGGTAGAAAAATTAGCTAAACATTCACAGTTAATTTTAATTACTCACAACAGGGAAACAATGTCTAGAGCTGGAATTCTTTATGGTGTAACTATGGGATTAGAAGGAACTTCGAAACTTCTTTCTGTTTCTTTCGAAGAGGCTGAAAAAGTTGCAAAATAATATAAGTAAATTAAAATATAAATTGTATTAATAAAATAAAAATATGGATAAAATAAAAAATAATTTAATAACTGAAAAGGAACAATTATTAACAGAAATAAAAAAAATAGCTATTTTCGTTAATGGAGATTTTGAAGCTAAAGAAACTAATTCAAATACTGATGAAGTTTTAGATAATGCTGATCAAGGTGCAGAGCAAGCTAATCTAATCAATAATAGGGCTATTTTGGTTGAATTGGAAACTAGGCTTAATAATATTGATGATGCTCTAACAAGGGTAGAATCAGGTGTTTATGGAGAATGTACTAAGTGTGGAGAAGATATCTCTGAAAAAAGATTATTAGCTAATCAAGCCGCTGCTTTATGTATGAAATGTAGCGGGATTGATTTGGATTAGTAATTATTATTGTCTTTTATGATTATTTTGTTATAATATCTCTCATTATGACATTTGCAATTATTAAAACAGGGGGAAAACAATACAAAGTTAAAGAAGGTGAAATTATTACAATTGAAAAATTAGAAGGTGATTTTAAAGCAGGAGACAAAATATCTTTTGATGAAATAGTTCTTACGGGTGATGATAAAGATGTAGATATGGGGCAACCTTTTGTTAAAGGGAAAAAAGTTGAAGCTGAATTTGTTGAAGAAGGGAAATCTAAAAAAGTAACTTCTTTAAGATTTAAAAATAAATCAAATCAAGGATTTGGAACTAGAAGGGGACATAGACAAACTTATAATAAAGTAAAGATTGCTAAAATATAAGTAAGATAAAAAAACTCTCATTTGAGAGTTTTTTAAAAAAGAAATATATTTGACAAATAATTGTTTTTATTTATAATAAATTAATGGAAAATAAAAAAGTAGGAGAAGCAATTGATGTATCAGTAGGTAATAATTATGTAAAAGAATTGATAATTTTATTTAATAATTTGATAAAGAAAATGACGGGATATTTGAAAAATCAGAAAAATATAAAAAAGTTTTTAATGAATTAAAAACTTTTTCAT
>Ga0075113_1000068_pt1 | contig 39443 bp, 77 predicted proteins | sample AntAceMetag02UKA_FD_69788 | JGI IMG/M metagenome (GOLD analysis project Ga0075113, IMG submission 69788) | Saline lake microbial communities from Ace Lake, Antarctica - Antarctic Ace Lake Metagenome 02UKA | ecosystem: Environmental > Aquatic > Non-marine Saline and Alkaline > Saline | place...
AGTTTTTCTGAATATGTAGAGGGTGCAACATCTTTTACAAATATCCAAACAGTGCAGGAGGTTAGAATATAATGGCAACTGAAGGAGAATGGCCAAAAATAGATGGCGATGTTTTATATGGTAGTGAGGTAAATAATTTTGGTAATTTTAGAGCTACAGCTCAATTAGCTTATGAATGTGTATCACTTATATCAAATACCGATTATGTTGGCTCAGATAAATTTTCAGATGTTAATGGAGCTAAAAATACTGTTGATACAGGAAAAACCACAGCATTTTATGATTCAGATGATGATTATTATTCTTTGACTGATATGTCAGTATTTGTAGATGTTAATTATTATGCTATTGTTGAAGCAAGTATTGGACCTGCGTCTGATATAGACAATGGGATTGTTCAATTCTCTGTAGGAAAGTGGATTATATTTGACCCAGATTGTGCAGGTAGTTCTACAGAACTTGAAAGAGCAATTGTTCACGAAAAAATGTGGGGTGCAAGTGGATATATGGATAATTTTACAACAATAACTGACTTCAAAATATCTGATTCGAATGATGTAGGATTTAGAGGATATTTTATTAATTCGTCATATAGTACATCAACTTCTGGAGCTGGTTATATTATAGATGGAACCTTCGGAACAACGTCGGATAATGTAGTTAGTTCTTGGAGTAATGTTTATGCTCAATGTGACTCTGGTGGTCCTGCTGTTACTGCTCGTTGGGAAGTCGCAGAAGGAACAGTATTAAACACTGTTACAGCAGCTAATAGCACAGACTCCTCGTATGAAATTGGAACAGATAAACAATCTGATGAAAAAACAAACCCGGCAGATTGTCAAATATCTGTAACAGCCACATCTGGAATCACAGCCAAGAGCGCAATAGTATCAGCTATTATATTCACAAAGGGAACTTTAACGTGGGTAGATTCAAGTTCAAAAATAACATCAGCAAAAGATTATTATACAACTTATTCTGTACCAGAAACATCTCAAGCAGACACTCTTTCAAATGAAGGAGTTTATACTTCTGGAACATATCAAGCTTTAGCAATTGTAGAAACCAACACAATCATAAATGAGATAGTACCAGACTCAATAGTAGTTTATGGAAAAACAGATTTACCTACAGACACAAGCATAACAGTTGATGTTTCTGATGATGGTGGTTCTACTTGGGGATTAACAGACAAAGAACTAAACACTGCAATTGATACAAGTTCATTCACAACCGGAGATTTAGCATTGAAATTTAATCTAGCTACTACTGATACAAGTGAAACACCTAAATTATATGGATATGGGGTAGTAATAAATCAATGAAATCAAATAAAATGAACAAACTTATTATAACACCATGTGGATTTAAAACCTGGAAATTAGTCGAAGATTTTACACAAGTAATATATAATAAAAGAATAACAGTTCCAAAAGGATATAAAACTGACTTAGCAATCGTTCCAAGATTTGTTGCGGGTTCTGCGAATTTATTAACTGCAGGAATGAAAACAAACGGATTTCAGATAAAAGTATTTAGTTCTTCAGAATATGTATCTGGTACAACCTCTTTCACAAATATTCAACAATTGAGGAGTTGTCATAATGAAATGGTTTGATAATTTAATAACTAAGTTATATAATAATATCCCTATTGAAAAGAAGGCAGTTCCTCGTTCTGAATTATTGAAGGATTATTATAATAATAAATATCCTACTAGTCATATTTATTACAATGGTAGGGTTATGTTAGGCTCTAATACACGGTTTAGAGTGGATGTAAGAGACTTTTTTACATTAAACGATGCAAATCTTAACAATGTGGTGAATAGCCTTAGTATGAGCACCCAAACAGATAATCAAAAAGCATTAACATGTCTTAAGTGGATAATAAAAAACTTCCCATATAAGTCAGATAAGACTAATTATAAGCAAGGTGAATTTTGGTGTATGCCTTATGAGTCAATGGCTAAGATGTCTGGGGATTGTGAAGATGGAGCTATTTTATTAGCAAATCTTCTTTTGGTAGCTGGTGTACCTGAATGGAAGATTAGAATTAATTGTGGTTATGTATTTGAGCCAGTATCAAAAACTCAAATAGGACACGCATACCTTACTTTCTTTGATGATGAAAAGGAGCGTTGGGTAATTATTGATTGGTGTTATTATCCAAATTTGAAGAAAATTATAGATAGAGAAGAATATAAAAAGGAATCGATGTATCAAGATGTTTGGTTCAGTTTTAATTCAACACATTCATGGTCTAAAGTAGAAGGTGATGTAAGAAAAATGAGTGGGTTTGAGGAGAAAAATCTTTAGATTTAAAATTATAATGGCAAAAAAAATAAACTATAGTTTCTTGATTGGTATATCTAAGACTGCTAAAAATTCAGCATTTTTACTTGTACCTTTTGTACTATCAATTCTTGCTGGTATACCTGCAGAATATGCTTGGGCCTCTGGTCCAATGGTATATATGCTTAAGAACTATTATGCTAACAAAAACAAGAAATAAAAATATTTCTTTATTATTCTATTAACTTAGCTTTGCTACTAAACGTTGTCCTTAAAAACTGTTCTATCTTTAAATTCTGCTAATTTTCCTTCATTCCAGCTTGCAGTTGGTCTAAGATAACCACAAACCCTACTCCAGACTTCACACTTTGTTCTTTTATTATTCATATTATTTTATATATATATACCAATTAAATATTGATGGGCTCATTAGAGCCCTTACAACATTTTAGTTTCTTCTTAATCGAAGTCTTCGTCCTGGCTCTGGTTTGGATTCTTTACAATCTCCTAACTTTCTACCTGTTTTTGGACCTTGTCCTTTTGGACCTGTTTTATCTCTATTTGGCATATTTATACCTCCTTATTTTAGATTATCATATCTAATTCAATCAGTATATAAACACTTATATCTTCAACCAAACAAAAAGAAAATTAATCTCCTCAGCCGGAATCGAACCGACATTTCTCGGGCTACAACCAAGCACATTAACCATTATGTTATAAGGAGTTTTGTTAATAAACAGCAGATGAGCCATGGAAGAATCGAACTTCCCTTGCCCGAGCTTCAGTCGGGAGTGTTGCCCACTATACTGATTGCTCTATAGTCCTACCAGGATTCGAACCTGGATTACCTCGGTGTAAGCGAGGGGTGCTAACCATTATACTATAGGACTTTTTTAAGAGATTAATAACCTCGATGGGAATACGCCGATTCGAACAGCGAATAAGTGGGTTGGAGCCACTCGTGATACCATTTCACCATATTCCCCTATCAGGGCAGGAGGATTCGAACCTCCACAGCTAAATAAGCCTGAGTTCTAAGCCCAGTGATTTTTCCAATTATCTATACCCTGTTACTCCCCCGCCAGAATTCGCATCTGGGTTTTTGGATTCAAAGTCCAACGTCCTTGGCTACTAGACTACGGGGGTTTATGAATCGAGATGGATTTGAACCACCGATCTCTCGCGTATCAGACGAGCGCATTAACCTGACTATGCTACCGATTCTTACAGGTCCAGCAGGAGTCGAACCCGCGTCTCCACTTTAGAAGAGTGGCGTGCTATCCGTTACACTATAGACCTATTACACTGATAGACGGATTTGAACCATCACCTCTAGGGTCGAAACATAGCGTGCTAATCCATTACACTATATCAGTAATGACCCCAACGGGATTCGAACCCGTGAATATGGCTTAAAAGGCCATCGTTTTACCAGACTAGACTATGGAGTCTTAATAAGAATTAAATTCTTTATTATGAGATTATACTATCTCTTATGACCTCATTGGGATTTTAACCCAAATATCCCGGTTAAGAGCCGAGCGTTCTAACAGGTTGAACTATGAAGTCTATAGGCTTGACAGGATTCGAACCTGCAATCGCCGCCATATAAGGACGGAGCCTTAACCATTTGGCCACAAGCCTATTACGCCTCTACGTGGATTCGAACCACGATGACCAGATCAACAGTCTGGGATAATGCCAATTATATCATAAAGGCAATGGGGCTACCCGGATTTGAACCAGGACTTGATGGCTCCAGACCACCAGTCATAACCAAGTTAGACCATAACCCCTTAAACGGTTTTGAATAGACCGAAAACTATTTCCTTGGAGGATATGGAAGGAGAGAATCGAACTCTCTTACCGAGGATCACAGCCCCAGACATTACCAATATGATACAACCATATGCGAAAGATGGGATTCGAACCCATGTCACCAAGTTTAATAGTGCACTTCTTGGTATTATTGACCACTCTAATACTTCCGCTAAGCCATAGGAAGGAATAGCACCTCCGATATACGGGTTGCAACCGCATGCCTTACTCCTTGGCTACTAGGGCATAAATGAGGAAGATAGGAATTAAACCTACTTCTCCTCCCTAATTTGGGAGGTATCTTTTTCAAATAGATGACTTCCTCTTAAGCCTGCAACCGGAATCAAACCGGCATCATTCAATAAAATGTTCTATTGAATGGCAATTCGCGCACAGGACAGTACATTTATCAATTTCTTTCAATATCTTTTCTATTGAACATGAATTTGATACCATAGTTGATATATTTTGCTCCTTTTCTTTTACATGATGGAACTGTAAGCATCTATAGTCCACAAATCCACATTTAGAGCAATGTAGTGATTTTTTATATTCTATAAACCACTTTTTTATTCTAATTCTATTGTCTTTTGATTTCTATAAACCACTTTTTTATTCTAATTCTATTGTCTTTTGATTTCTGTATTTGCTTTTCTTTATTCTTTATATACCATTTATGGCTATATTCCTTATTGTTTTCATTTTTTCTATTTATTTTTTCCATAAGCTGCTAGTCGGATTCAAACCGACAACACCCTCCTTACAAGGGAGGTGCTCTATCATTGGAGCTATAGCAGCATTTCATCTCCTTACAAGGGAGGTATAATATCATTATACTATACAGGCATTTAGTTACTCGTAATCAGGATTCTGTTTCTCCCAACAAATCTATCTTAGCCATTACCCGACAATCATTGGTACCATTCTCATGTCTGTTTATGTTGCATCTTGGCGATGTCCTGAATTTCCTCTATTTCTAGTATGTTGGCGATAACCTATGAAGGATGTTGGATTCGAACCAACGCAGGCTATAAAGCCACGAGTTTTGAACCCGTTCCGTTTGCCACTATGGTAATCCCTCAAATGTAGGGTGTAGGATTCGAACCTACGAAGGAGATAACTCACACAGAATTTTAAGTCCTGCCCGTTTGGCCACTCTGGCAACCCCACCTTGGTGCCGATACCTGGACGCAACCCCAGGATTAACCCCCTCAAAACGGGGGCCGTCATACTTTAGACTATATCGGCTTACCCTCCCACCGGGATTCGAACCCGGGTCGCTGAATTGAAAATCCAGAATGCTTGACCGGACTACACTATAGGAGGTAAACGCTCGTACTGAGATTCGAACTCAGGTTATCGGCTTGAGAAACCGATGTCCTTGACCACTAGACTATACAAGCAATGCGGGATACGGGTACTGCCCCCATGTCTACTGGTTGGAAACCAGCCATTCTACTATTAAACTAATCCCACTACGCCTAGAGAAGGAATTGAACCTCCGAACCATTACGGTCATAGATTAGCAATCTATTGTAATTACCACTCTACCATCTAGGCAACGCCTCCACCCGGAGTTGAACCGAGATGCCATTACGACGTAGGGTTCAAACCTTAATATGTTTCCATATTCTATTATTTTTTATAGCACCTATTGTTTCTCTTGATACTCCAAAACATTTTGCTATTTCTAATTGGGTATAATCTTCTATCATACTCTTTATTTCTATAACTTTAGCATCTGTTAATTTACTACTTCCAATTCTACTACCTTTTGCTGGATTTCTATGAGCATCTATTTTGGATTTCTCCAAATGACATTTGGGACATAGTAGCTGACATTTATCTAATTCATTAGTTAACTTTTTCCAACTATACATTAACATCTTTGTTATGTTACATTTTTTATCTTTTGCTTTTATGTGGTCGAATTGTAAATCCAATATAGACTTACATTTTTTACATTCTCCACCTAGATATATAACTGCTAATATCTTCCTTTCATAATATCTTTCAAGATGCTTTTTTTTGCTTTCCATAACTATAATAATTATTTATGATTTATAAACTTTTATATATCAAAACAGTAATATACCATTTTGAACTGGGCTACCATTACCCAATGGAGGCTTTAATTTTGCCGTTTACTAACGACTGATGAACAAGTTCACCAACCACGCCCACTGCGAGAATTGAACTCGCGGTTCCCAGTAGACAGCCGGGTGTTTTGCCACTAAACTAAGCGGGCATTTATTTCACTATGAAATATGGACCTACTGGGGATCGAACCCAGAACCCATGGTTGCAAACCAAGTGTATTACCATTGATACGATAGGCCCTTATAGCTCGGGGTGGATTTGAACCACCGGTATCTGACTCATGAGGCCAGTGCATTAACCGGACTGTGCTACCGAGCTATTGTTCTTTTAATATTGCTTAGGTTTTATAAATGTTTCTATTGCCGTAACAATAAAAAAGAAAGTTTTATGGTGAGTCTTTACCAAAGATGTTTGGATAAGCTCACACATTTTCTGAATGTCTTTTGAGCATAGTCTTCACTAATAGGATTCATATCTAATGAAGCTATAGTTGTTACCATAATTAATTTACTTAAACGTGCTTTATAAATGTTTGTATGTCTACATTAATCTTATATTCCCTCGTTTTGGTCTAAAAGCATCTCCAGCTCTAACTAATTTTTCTAAAGTTTCATCTACTTCATCTTCTGTTAATTTATTCTCCAATAGCTCTTTTATTTTGTCTACTGGTACAACAGGACCTACATCATCATTTAATATTTTTATTATATTTCTAACAGTATCTATTTTGTTTCTTGATTTAGCAGAGTTTCCTGCAACCTTATCAATATCAAAAGTTTTATTTTCTTCATCATATCCAACTTCTTTCAGATATGTTTCCATTATTTTTATTGCATGGTTGGCATCAGAGATAGTAACTATTCTACTTAATCTTGCTTTAGCTGCTGCTTCAGAAAACCTAATTAAACCTTCTAGTTGTCTAGCTCCAATAGGTATAATTTTTTTACCTTCAATTTCTTTTGTTCTGTTTCTTAGTCCAATATAATAATCTTTTAATACTTTTATGGCACTCTCTCCAATTTTTGGATGGAATCTTTTAGCATATGCTACATATTTTTTAAACATAGCTTTTTCTAATACATCAGGATATTCTTCAGTTTCACTATGTTCTTCAAATATTTTATTTGCAATCATTGTGTCTCTAGTTTCCTCAGGTATATCTCTCATAACAAAAATAAAGTCAAATCTTGATAGTAAACTAGGTGCTAAATTAATTTGTGATGCAAATGGTTTATCAGTCTCAAATCTACCAAATTTAGGGTTTGCTGCAGCAAGAATAGAAGTTCTAGCATTTAGCGTTGCTTGAATATTAGCTTTAGATACACTAATTGTACCAATACTCATACCCTCATGAAGATTACTTCTATCCTCTTCGCTCATTTTTTCAAATTCATCTATAAACAATGAACCTTTATTAGCTAATACCATTGCTCCTGCTTCAAGTGCCCACTCTTTAGTTAATTCATCTTTTGTTGCAGTAGCGGTTAATCCAACACCACTAGCACCCTTACCAGAAACATATCTTGATTTATTAGAAATCTCTTTTAGATATTTTAATATAACTGACTTCGCTACACCTGGGTCTCCAACAAGTAATCCATGTATCTGCTCACGACTCATGCTACCATCAGACCTTTTACGACTAACACCACTAAATAGTTGTAGAGTAAGAGCTCTTTTAATGTCTGTATTTCCATATACACTTGGTGCAACACTCTTACCAAGATAATCAAACAAATCTGGTCTCTTTGATATTTCGAATATCTCTCTTTCGTCTTCTTCTGTTATTTCAATCTCAGCAGTATCTTCTTCTAACATTATTACATTATTTGCTTCTACTGCTATGTCATATGTAACTAGTGGTTTTCTAGGATTAGCTCCTTGTGCTATCTCCTTTAGGATACCTATAACTTTTACCTTACTACCTGGAGTAATTTTTTTACTAAAGTTTTCATCTGTAAGGTCTTCTTTTAAAAATATCTTTAATCTCTTTGGTTGATCTCCACCATCTTCTAAGCTATCTGGACTTTCCTCAATAATCATTACTTGTGAGTCTATCATATCCTTAGCTATAATAATAAAGCTCCCTTTACGCCCACATGAACATTGTCCTGGTTCTTTCTGTTCTTTTTCTGTTTGCATAACTGAAATAATAGAACCGCAAGACGGACACTCAAACTTAATATTTGTTACCTGTGGCCTAACCTCACTAGCTCTTCTTATGATACCATCTAAGCTAATCATCTGTCCTAAGTGTTTCGCACGAATGTTTCTAATTTGTAAGTCTTGTGATGAAGAAAGGGTATCAAACCTAATCCTTAAATTTTCACCTAGCCATTCTGTTTCAGCAGCTGCTATCTCAAATAATTGTAATGTTTCATTTGGACTCTCAATAAGCTTATCAGCAAGCAATATTGATTGTGATGATAAATCTTCAAAATCTAAGTTAATTGCCTTATCTCCTTGCCTAAGTTTTTTACCTATTGACCTTTTATTTGAATTTAGACAATCTTTTGCTTCGATTAAAAGCTCATCTTGCTTTGTATCTTTTTCGTCCATATCAAATACATGGAGATACGCTTTATAAAGCTTTCTATAAAATAATGATTCTTCTCGTGAATCACTCGCCATACAACATATAATATGTATGATTATTATTTTTTAGATTTAAGCTAATTCAACTTCAGTATCTTCATCGTCTTCGAATGTAACCTTTACATCATATGATTTCTTTTCAGAATCATGTGAATCCTCGAACTTTAATTTGATATTAAAATTAATTTTTGTAGTATCTCCGTCGTTTGTTACTGCTACTTTATAATCATCAGAAACTTCATATACTGAAACTTCATCGAAGTTGTAGTTCATGTCATCAAGAATGCTCATATCGTTTCCAGCTTCATCTTCTTCTTCTTCAACTGCTTGCATAAATTCAGCTACTGCTAACTCTAATTGAGTTTGTGATGGTATTTCTACCAACTTCTCAACAGATACATTAACTGGAACTTCAACGATTTTGTCTACATACTTAATTTCAGTACTATTTGGGGTAATTACAGCCCCACCAATTATACCGATAAATAAAGCTAATGCAACAAAGATTGCTACTATTGTGTTTTCCATTTTGTCCTCCTGTTTTATTTAGATTTAAAAATAAATTCGTATATTTATACTATTTTTACCATTTATAAATGTTTGTATATCAATATTTTCTATATATCAAAGCTATTTATATCAAAATTCTTAGTTTTTATTGGAATTATCAAAAATTCGCTAGGATATAAATCTTTTTTAGCAGAGAAACGAGCCTCACTCTCGGTGCGTAGAATTTCAATCACATATCCATATTCTCCACTTATAGCTACTATATACTCATCAATATTTTTAATTGCAATTCCCAGTATTTACGATTACTATTTGTTTTACTATGGCATTGTCTACATAAACTAATTAAATTCTTTGGCTTACAATTATTTTTATCATAATCTATATGGTGTACACATAATGTTTTTTGGGATTGTTGGGATGCTTTGCAACATATTTGACATTTATAATTATCCCTTTTTCTTATTGAATCTTTCAATGACTTATTAAAAGCTATAGAATATGGTTCAAATGATTTTCCACCTCTCCAATTATTGTTTTTATCCAATGTGTATATAATTGATGCATGTTTATTTTTACATTTATTATCACAATAATGATTAATATATAATTTTAATCTTGATTTTTTTATTGCAATATGCTTACCACAATATGAACAGTTAGCGTATGTTTTCTTATATATTTGTTTCATAAATTTAGAAGCACATTCCCTAGAGCAACATTTATTTACATAACTCTGGAATTCAATTCCACAAGAAGGACATATTTTATTATGATGATTTTTAGAAAATACAATACCATCATTCCAAGATTTAGAGCCAAGATTACTATCGCTAATTCTTTTCTTTGACTCATCAGAATGATGCCTTCCATACATTGGATTCTTATTACCACTATTGTCTCTATTTGCCATCTAAAAATCCCATTTATCTATATCAAAGTCTGTAGTATATACTTTTATTATTGGTAATGGATATATATCAACTTTTGCTGAAAACTTTGCCTCAGTTTCAGTATCTAGAACCTCAATTATAACACCATTACCAATCTGGTCTATACATAATATATCTAATCTACCTTTATTGTTTTTTAGCTCCACTTCTGTCCATATTTCAAATCCATATTTAAATCTTAATTTCTTGCATATTAAAAATTTTGTTAATTCGTGAGAATCTCTACAATGTCCTTTTTCATTACCCCATATTTTCACAAATCCCTGTTTGCCAATTATTGTATTAGAATTAAATAAATCCAGAACTTTCTTCCTGTCCATGTAAATATCTTTTTTATTCATAATTACATAAACATGTTACGCTTTATAAATGTTTCTATATTGCTCTACCTCTATTATTAAATTCTACTTCTGTATAAATCTTGTATCCATTATTTGCTAATTTCCAACAAACTGCAGACATTATAATAAAATGTTCATAAGTAACTCCTCTCCAAACTTTCACACATCCCTCTCTTGTTGAATATCTACTAGACTGTTTAATTTTATTAGTTAATTTTAATTCTTCAAGTATCTTCTGTCTTTTATTCATTTTCTTCTATTGGAATGTTTGTTATTTCTCCCCAACTTAAAAGTATCTGCATTATACCTGGTTGCTCTACATCTTTATTTGAAATGTGTTTACACCACTTTCCTTTTCCAAACTTAAATCCTTTACACTCACAATTACATTCTTTAACTTTGTTCCATGGGTCTATTTCTATAAATACATTATATCGTTCTCTATCTTCTAATAATTTTTTCTTAGAGTCACTAACAAATATTGCTTTATACTTCATTGAAGACAATCCATCAATAATTTCAAACGGCTGAATCATTTCAAAATATTCCGATCTTTTAGATTCATTGACTGTATAATTTCTTCTCTTTTTTGTTTGCGTGTAGGTGTAAGTCCATACTTATCCATAGTAGACTTTAATGCTATATCGTATTCATTAGGATACATATCCATAAACATATCTTTAATATTTGCATCAGCTCTAAGTTGTTGTCTTAATAATCTAAGTTTAATATGGTGTCTGATTACGAATACCTTAAATTTACTTCTAAGCTTTTGGTATCTCCTTGTTATCTTCTTTTCTCTTGCGTTGTGTTCAATATCCTTAGGATGATTCTGATAATGTTCTTCGCTTTTTTTACTCATCTTTTATCTCCTTCCATTTTGTTTCATCAACTTCAATTTCTTGCTTATATTCTTTTTCTATTGGACTATACGAACAATGACTATAATCATTATCTATACAAGTATCTCCATTTTTTAATACAAATTTTGTTAGGGTTATTTTCATTTTAATTTGTTAATTTTAGATTTATATAATATTGCACTTGCTTTTCCTATTGCTTGCTGTGCTGTCTTGGATTCTACTATCTCTCCTTCAGCTTCTCTAAATATATCCTCTATCATAGCCTTTATGACTGTACCGGTTGCAGAAATATCATCTGGATTACCTAGTTTATCAAGTACATGTTCTAATCTCATTGGAGTAACCCACTCCTCAGCTATCTCTTTAGACTCAGCCAATATTTTTAACTTCTCTGGATCAACTTCTCTTGGAGTTTTAGTCTCTATAAACTCATCCCTCTTATGCTTAGATATTACTCGTTTTCCATTTGACTTAATAAGTTCAATTAATGGTCTAAGAACTACACCCTCTCTTAATTTATCGTATCCAAGACCATTTCTAATAGCTTGTGATGACATTTTATCTCTTTCAGCATCAATATATTTAAGTTCTGTTGGTATTTTTTCATACGCAACAAATTCGAGACCAAGTTTTTTAGCAACATCTTCAGCATTAGGAACATCTAACCAAATTCCATCAACCTTCACATCAAATACTATAAACTTCAATTCCTTGCCATAAGTAGCAGACATACCCTGGCACTTACCACCATAAGCCTCACCGTAAATAACAACATCACAATCAAATAGTTCTGTAAACTTCTCAGTTAAAAACTCCTTATCAAATAAATCAACAAACTTATCGTGTTTCTCTCCACCTGAAAAGAACGCAACTTCACCATCTTTAAATCTAACATGAGCACTAGTTCCATGAATCTTTTCCATAGCATAACACTCTTTAAATTGCATTATGTCTATATTCTTATAAAGATTTTCTATATGGAGATAACCCATTATAATAATTTTAAAAACCTACAATATTGAGCTACTATCTCATCATGTGTTAAGGTTCCCCTCCTTGTGCATAAGTGAATTGTTCCGTTAAGTAAAAGTGCTTTGTATGATTTGTCCATGTCTTCTTTTGGGATAACTACATCTACAGTAGCAGACTCACCCTCTAAATCTGAATGCATCTCTGGTTCAACAATATTCTTATTAACATCTTCTAATGCATCAACATCATTATCTGTTGGTTCTTCGTGCGTAATCTTTATGTCAAGAATCTCTTTTACATTATTGTAAATTCCATTTTTCTTATATGTAAAAATAATATAATCGCCATCAGATGCGGGTGCTTCTTTGAATCCTGAATACCATTCTTGTGGCTCTTGTAATATATTTTTATTATCTATAAATCTAGTTTGAAATTTATACATAGAGTCCTTACCTTCTCTAGGAGTGATTATTAGATTTCTAATAAATCCCTGTTGCTTAAAGATATTTTCTCCAAGTATTGTTTGATCGTCTGTCATAAGGAATATAAAACTTTACGCTTTATAAACCTTTGGTTTAAATAATAAAAAAAAATTAAATTGCTAGGATATAATTAATATACTCCAACACCTTCTTTCCCTTTGGTGTTAAATTTGGTATTACTTCTCTACCAAACTTTATAGTATATATTAATCCCTTTTTTTCAAGCTCACTTATAACTTCCCATCTAGATTTATATGTAGCATATACAGGCTTGCCTATATCATTAATGCTTTGCTTTCCAGTTTGTCTAGACACAGCACTTAATAATCTACATGGTTTGTCATTAAGTAAGATTTTCATAATTAAGTACACATATTAGCAGGTTTTGCCCTAGCTGTTGAATAAAAAGCCTTTTCTTTTACTTCTCTTTCAAGTTTTTTTATTTGTAGCTCTGGTGCGTCAGGCCTCTTCTTAGCTTCTCTTAATTGATTAATCTTAAATCTCATTTGTCTTGCAGGAAGGTCTAATTCTTTCTGTTTTTCAAATTTATCAAGAGTTATTTTCATTCTATCAATATCTGCATCTGTAGCTGTAACTTCTTTTCCAAATGAATCATGAATAATCTTATTATCAAGATCGTTTTTAATCTTTGTAATATCATCATCTAAAAGCCTTGTTGCTAATTTAGCATCAAGATGTTCTTCCATTTCCAATAACATTAAGTCTGTTTCGTCTTTTTGTATCTTGCATGAAGCTAAGTGAAGTTTCTTTTCCGCTAAATCTTGCTCTGTCATTTCTATTTTTTCTAATTCTACCATGTTTTTTTTTACCTCCTTATACTAATTTTGGTTTAATCCAACGAATCTTTCCTTCTTTCTCTAATTGGTTTAAATATTTATCCATATAATCTATCATTTGTCCTTCACTCCAAACCAGTGCTTTCTCCTCAATTTTTATCTTATCTTGTTGTTCAATATGTAGTTTAACATAATCTCTAATCTCGCTAGTAATTGCCTTCATTTGAGGTGCTGTTTTTAGAATTATACCATATGCTTTAACTGCTTCTATATTACCTGCTTCTACCATATCTAATAATTCCTTCGATACGAATTTAGCAGCCTTGATATATCCTTCCAGAACATTTATTGCCTCTCCTTGTATATTACCTAATTCAATTGAAAAATCCCTTAATTTCTTTCCTCCAATTTTCTCAGTAATTACTGTTTTAGCAATTGCTCTATTATAAATTGTTTGAGACATGTCATTACTCATTCTTGGTTCATCAACTTCCTTACTTACTATCTCTGTAATCTCTTCCCATGTTTTTCCATCATCTCTAAGTAGAACAACCCTTTCCTCTACCTCTGGTCTTTCATATTTTGTATTTCTTGTAAATTTAGACCTTGTTTTTATTGGCTCCTTCATGCCTTCTTCCATACTAAGCTCCTATCTTGAAATCGAGATTTAGTCCAGATACGCTTGCTAAAATAACATTTCCTTTTTCCCATTCAAGAACTACTAGCTCTGGGTATATAAAAAACATATCAATTGCTTCATCTTCAGTTAAAATAAATTTTTGATTCTTTATTTTAGCCCTTAATCCGTCAGTTGTTAATCCTACCATTTTGTTTTATTTTCCATTTTATTTATTTATAAGTCCAACTCCAAAGACTACTAATCCAGCTAATAATATAATAATAATGACAATTGCAAGGATAGCAAGTCCAATCCATAATGGCATAGTTACAAACCACCAAGACCAAGTTATTACATTTGTTAATTTAAGTATTAAAAACACTATAAATAATATCGACATAAGACTAGGTCCAGTCGAGACTGCCGTTTTACTCATGTGAAATCCTCATGATTATATCGTATTTTATTCCTGATAAAATAACTGATCCGGCACTAATTTCAGAATTTGGTTGTACAAATGAATGTGTCTTCTCTTGTACTTCTTGTTGAATCGGTGTTTCAATAGTACACTCTGTAACGTCTGAAGATATTTCTCCAGTTGGTGCATAAGTCATCTTGGAAATATTTCTATTAGTATATGTTTTACCACCAAAGTCATTTTGTTTTTCAGTATAGTCAATTAAAACACTATCTCCTTCTTTAAAGGTTGCATAAAAATTTTTGTCCCAACAAGTATATTTATTTCCATTTCCATAAAAGTCTCCTTCTGGATGTGTTTCAGCGCTACCAGTATAAGGTTTCTTTTCCTGTATTGTTATTGTTATTTTTTCCATTATAGTTTTAATATGTCTGTTACTGGTTTCCAGCATGTCCCGTTACTTGTGTTTATTTTCTCTATTTGACCTGCGTATAATAACGCACTCATTCTTAGGTAAAGAGTAGGCCATGTTGTTATTATTCCTCTTTCCTCAAGTTTTAGTTGTAGTGCTCTTGTTGTTAGCCACATACCTCCATCTCCTTTCCTTAATGAATCTTCCCATGCATCTGAGAGATAATATAATATCTCTTCCTTTAATAGAGATGGCTTCTTCATATTATTATATATTTTTACGCTTTATAAACCTTTCGGTTTTAATCAAAGCCTAAAATTACAATTTTTGCATTTTTCAGCCTTTAATCTTAAGTGGTCTTTAACTAAAATTTTATCTTCAACTTCAAATTGATTTTCTTCTCCACAATTCTTACAAGTATAAAGTACTTTATATGTCATAAATATTATAGAGCTTTACGGTTTATAAACCTTTCGGTTGCTTACCTTTTCTAATAGAATAAGATTTTTTATTCATTTCCTTTACTTTGTCTGGATTTTCCATCTTCCATAAGTCTGTCATATTTGAATTGAACTTATCTTTACACTTTTTTTTATCACAGCATAACTGTCCTACACGAGGTTTTTCTATTTCCTCATCGCATATTATACATTTTATTATTATCATATTAGAATTAGGTACTTATGGTTTATAAATGTTTTGGTCAAGAGCTCTATGCATATTTTTTATAACCTCTTCTGGAACCCTCTTGTATTCCTCTCTGTTTTTATTTCTCTCTAATGCATCCTCTATGCTGATCTTAAAGTCAATTATCTTCATATCATAACTCATTTCCTCACACATCTTTTTATATTTAGACAGTGATTTTTCCGTTGTATGTGTAGCATCAATTATAACAAAACTTCCTTCTTTCATTCTATTTTCTAACATTGAATATAATGTTCTCCATACTTCCGCGTTGTTCTCTTGTGATATGTGTGGGTTCGGAGTTGAATACATCAACCTAAGTTCATCACCACATAGTGTATAAATTCCTAAATCATTTTCCTTAATCCATGTTGACTTCCCAGAGCCAGGTATACCTCTAAGTACAACCAATGTTTTTGGTGTTGGAGTTGTTATGGATTCCGAGTATTCTAATATCCTATCCCACTTATAACACACATCTTCATATGGTTTGTTAGCTCTTAATTTAAACAATATTCCACTGAACTTATAATTTAAGGCATGAGATGCAAATTCCTTTTGTGTTTCTATGTGTTTAATGTTGTTAAATATCCTTTCAATGTAAGTTCTAACTATCTCATAGGTTTTAGTTATTTCTTTTTCTTTTTCTTTAAGTTCAGGCATATCTGAAAAATCAGCATCTAATACAATCCTTCCTAATAAGTATTCTAATATATCCTGGTGTTTAAGTGCTATAATTTTAGACATCTTTAAATAGCTTTCTTGCTTTAATTTCATTCTATTGAAGTGTTTATCTACAATTACAAGTCCCTCTTCGTCATCCTTCATTTCTTCAAATAGTTTTCTACATTCATCAACATTGTTTGCACTAAATCTTTTAGGTCTTTTAACATTAAGATTCTTTGCAAGTATATCTAATTGGTCTTGGTCATTCTCAGACAATGAGATTAATTCTCTACATCCAATCAAGGCTACAAATTCATCATCATATTTAGTAACAATTCTATTTTCTCTACTTATTAATTCAAATATATATGTAAATCCAGGAATTAATTTATCAAAGTCATTAAACAATCTTTTAAATGTTTCTTTAAAATTATGAGCATGTTCATTTGGATAGAATGAGCCTCTTGTTGTTACTTCCCACTCAGAACCAGTGTGCCAAACAGATATTAGGCTACCATCTAGCTTTTCAAGTATCTCAGCACTATCCCAATCAATAGCATTACATTCATTCTCATGAGCATTGAAGAATCTTCTAAATGGCATATTTATTACATCTCCTTCACCAGTTAAGACCAAGCCTCTACAATATCTAATTACTGGGTCATCTCTAGGAACAAGAACATTTTGGTTATAATTATATAAATATAATCCATTCTTTTCATTAACGCTAATATTAGCCATATGCTCTTCTGTTATAATAGTTCTAATCTTAATATTATCTATAAACTTAATTAGTGGATCAAAATTTTTTTCTTTCATTCTTATATTATGAGGTTACGCTTTATAAATGTTTCCATTTTCTTGCAGTGCTTACATCTCTTAAGCATGATTTTAACTCTTTAATACATAGTTCAAGTCTGTTTTTTATCTTGCCTATGTATTCTTCATCTCTATTAATCCTAACAATACATATTCTGTCTAGTAGGTTTTTCATGCGTGGATCAAAAGAAATAAAGTCACAGAAATCTGCATCAGTAGCCATTATATTAAATTGTATTTGAGTATAATATTTATTATATACTTTTGATGGTATCTTGCTATATATTAATGCTTCCGAATGATTTGATGAAATAAATGGACACTTCACTTCAATTATTCCATTTTTATTCTCTATAAAACCATCTGGACTGCCACCGGCCCACTTTTCATAACCACTAACTTTAACAAATGGAGACTCAACAACACTATTAGAAGTTATCTGTTCATATGCTTCAATTGCCATCTCTTCGTGATTTGTTCCCCAGTCAAGAGCCTCACCACTTATAGTTTTTCTCTGTCCAGTAAGTCTTTCGGTAACCTTCTCCCTGATAAGTGATAATCCAGTTAATGTAAATTCTGCATCTTTAGATCTACCACTACCCATACAATCACTAAAAGTAGATGCGGTAAATTTCCCCAATCTCTGTTTAAACCATTGTTTAGATTTCTGTTTTATAAATGGATAATTATGTTCAATAATACGTAAAGTCTTTTACGCTTTATAAATGTTGCTATTTGGTACTATTTATAGCACTTTTGTCTACTTTTGGTACTAAATAGACCTATTTTATACTTTCTAGCTTGAAGAAATCAGAATTAAATCTTATTGCATTGCAACATTCTTCAACTCCTTAACATAATTTGCACCATAGGTTGTATTAGCACATCCAATTGCATCTATTCCAGAATATTCTTCAAGGTTTGTTATAGTTCCACATTTTGGACATTTCCACTCCATGAATCCACAAGTTGGTGCATAATATACTTCTTTATTGATAAGATTACACTTAAAACATTTAACTTCAAGAGTATACCTACTTCCCATCTAAACCGCCTTTTTTTAATAGTTCTTTAATCTCCTCTATTGTAAGCTCTTCTTTATCCATAGGTGAGCCCCTTGCAGTTTTTGATGTTATAACTCCACCATCGTCAACTTTTTTTTCTTTTATTTGTGTTTCCATATTATTATATATTTTTATGCTTTATAAACCTTTCGGTTGTTCATTCTAAATCAAACTTAATGCCTACCATAAATGGTGGGACTTTTTCCGTGATAATAAGTAACACGAGAGCAACTACAGGTTTCCATTACATGTCCACCATTTTATAAAAAGCCGACCCCTCCTTTAATCCCTGGTATGCTATAGCAATAATGTTTTTTTTCATCTAAATGTTTTCTAACATTTTTCATTCCAACTAGTCTTTTATTGCAATCATCACAAACATAAATTGTTTTAGTTTCATTCTTTTCCATCATATCCTTTAATATCTTTTCCTGTTCTTTTGTTAATTCCATTATATTACGTCGCTAGTAAACACAAGAAGCCATAGCTGTAACACAACACCGAAATATTGCCAAGCAAAATATACTATTTCTGTACTATCCATTTTATTCATTGTCAACCTCGGCTTCTTTAAAAAGTTCCATTTTTAATCAGATTGAGTAATCAATTGCTAATTTAACTATACGAACGTAATCATCCCAATCATCAATTTGCACTGGACTATATAAACTGAGCTTATCTATCATATTTTCTGGACAAAATTCACATACCATTATGCTTTTGGTTTGGACTGCGTCCACTCATTTAAATAAAAGTCTATTAATCGTTTGTTTTCTTTTACTACTTGTAGAAATGAATTCTTTCCGTAAGAGTAAAATTGTAATCTATAATCTTTCATGTTCTTGTTAACTATATAAGTAGTCGTTAGTTTTAATTTTTTCATAATAAGGACATAATATATCATACCCATTGCAATTATAACATCCCATTAATTCAAATGCTTCTTTTCCTTTATCATTTAAACCAAGTTCTACTTCATTTAATCTAATCTTGGATGTTTCCAAATACAGACATTTATCTTTTATGTTCATTTCTCAATCTCCCAAGTATCACTTAGACCTTCTTCATTAATTATATTTATTTGGTGAAGTTGTTGATGTGTTGCGGCGAAAGTTGGATAATTACAATTAGCTTTTTTATAAGTTTCTTTTAGATCCTTTTCTAGTTCGTCTGCTATTCTTCTTAGTTGTCCAATTGTTACTTTCATTCCTTGCATTTTCATTTGTATAGTTCATCCATTATTCGGATGCTCCTCTAGAGGCGTCTTCTAATTTAATACATATTGATCTCATAGTCATAATTAATAAAAAGGATATATCTAGAAGTTGAAATGGTGGATTCCAAATTATTGTTATAGCTGTTATACCTAACATTAATATAATTTCTGTAATCCTTATTTTGAATATGTTTCTCATTTGTCTCGTTTCACGCACTTTGTTTTTTTAGTTGGTATTATTGAAAAACCATTGTTTTCAATTTTGATTTCAATATGTTGGAATCCTAGAACTAAAAAATCTTCTACATTTCCTAATATTCTCTTTCTCATAAACTCATCCATTTTTCTCTCCTTCGCCTGTGGCTACATTAGCGTCGCTTAACTCTCTTAATTTGTCAGCTTCTACAATTCTACATTTACGACACATTGGGTATCTGTAAGTAGAGTGAATATTCTTTCCACAAATTAAATCATCATTACATTTAAGACATTTTTCCATTATGCGACGTCCTCCACGCAGTATAGGAATCTCATATTAGAATCTCCCTTGTTTCATTAGTTCTTGGATTATAACAAACAACATAATCATCTCCGAATAACTGACTAGATGTGCTTAAAACTTCCAATCCAACATTATTACAAATTCCATTTGTTTTATTTTCAAAATCTATTTCATGCTGCTCAACGCCACTTGTCACCGCATAAGCAAAAGTAAGAACACTTGTTAATACAACAATAGCAAATAGTATTGGTATGGCATAATCTCTAATCATTCTTTCACCTCGTCGTCTTTGGTGCATTTGACGTCTCTATGATAATTATATCCTAACTTGAAAGACACTATTACTATCATTATGATTAATGGCATACCTATTGAAAAAAGTAATATTCCCATTATTCCTCGTCTCCTAAGATTGCGTCTCTCTTTACAATATATTTTCCTATGTTCGTTGAAATATAGATAACGTCTCCATCTATTGAAGTTACAACTCCTTTGTACACTGTTCCAACTTTATGAATTTCATACTTAAACCTAACCGTATCTCCTTTGTTTAATTTCATTATTCGTCCAAGCCTCCTTTGACGTCGCTTCTTAATTTCTCACGATGTTTTTCATAGCAAGTCTTTTTACCATCACTAAATTCTCCACCATGTTTCATATCATGAAAATCCTCACCAGAACTACCAGACCAATTATTATCTGTTATTTCTTTACCACAATAATCACAAATGCTTATAGTAACTTCTTTCATAACTTTCTTTTTCATTATTTGTCTCCTTCGCTATCTTTTTGTACTGCGAATGTTAATTCTTCAAACTTTTCTTTAGTTACTTTAACCCAAATGAATTCTGTATCTGGGGCACAAAATGTAAAAACATTATCACATTCGCCGCCAATATGTTTTGATATAATTTCCCTAGAATCCCAGCTTTGTACTGATATTTTTATAAGAAATTCATCTCCTGTTATCTTTCCTTCCTGTACCGAAAAATTTATATCTGATCCTAGAACGTTAAATGTATTATTCATTGTCATCACCATACTTTGGACATACATCGCCCATTTCTTTGTTATTCATATCTCACCTGCGGTTATCATCTAAATCCGATCTCCTTTTTATCTTTAACAAAATTGTCCTTATGGTCAATTATAGATTCTTCTAGTCTTCTTTGAGTTATATATTCAATAGGCATTACTTTGGTTGGATGTTTCTTATGAATTTCTTTAGCCTTTTGTTTTTTATTTACCATCTAACTCCTCAGCTAATTTACTTTTGTGGAGATTGTCATATACTCTTAATGGAGAATCATCTTTAAGATGTCCTCTAACAAGCTCGTATATTTCTTTCTTTAAAGCATTAGAAAATTTAAGATATTCACATAATCTAAGAGCTATCTCAGCGCCAACCTTCTCATGTAACACATAATTGGATTTGTGTTTCTTTCCATATGATTCCCATTGGTCCTCCGGTACATCTTTGTCTACTCTTGTTGCAGGCTTGCCTATATCATGAAATAATGCGGCCCATAACATTTCAATTGGCTCATTAGCTTCCTGCGCTGATTTAACTACATTTGCAGTATGTTCCCATAATTCTAAATCATGATACCTAGAATTTTGATTATATCCATACTGAATTGCTAACTCTGGGATAGTAAAGTTAAAAACTCTCGTCTCCCAAAGTAGCTTTAGCCCGTCAAATACATTGTTAGAAAGCAATATTTTATTAAACTCATCCACCCATCTTTCTTTTGATATTCTCATTAGTGAATAATTCATTGTTTTTAACTTTTTAAAGGTTAATTCTTCAATTTCAAAACCTAAAACTGTTGAAAATCTAATAGCCCTAAGTATCCTTAGAGGATCATCATTAAAACGCATTTTAGGTATGCCAACAGCCCTTATAATTCCATCCTTAATGTCTTGTTCACCATTAAATGGGTCAATTAAATCCATTGTTTGACAATTTAGTGCTATAGCATTTATAGTAAAGTCTCTTCTTGATAAGTCTGTAAGTAAATCTGTTCCAAAAGTAACTTCTGGTTTTCTAGAATGTGTTGCATATTCTTCTTCTCTGAATTGAGTTATTTCAATCATCTCGTCCATGCATTTAAATCCAATAGTTCCGAATTTTTCACCAATACAATATGCTTTATGTTTCCCCTTAATCTGTTCCTTAATTTCATCGGTACTCATTTCAGAACAGAAATCAAAGTCTTTAGGTCCTTCACCAAGTAAAATCGAACGTATTGCACCACCAACTAAATAAACTGGTTTATCGAATAAAGATTGCACATAAAATAGTAGTTCCTTTTCATCTTGTTTAAGATGTTTTAAAAATTCCATACAGATATAAGAAACTTACGCTTTATAAATGTTCCGGTTATTTTTAACTTCCTTTAATATTTCTTGTATGTCTATTGGTTTGAAATTCCATACATCAACACCTACGTTAACTAAAATTGTATTTCCTATTTTTCTAGTTCTCCATGATTCATGCACATGTCCTACAATATTAATATTATAGTCATCATTATAATCAGCAGGGTTATGTACTAAGTATATCTTTTCTCCACCAATAGATATAACAGCTGATTTTATAACTGCATTTAAACTATTGTTCTTATCATGGTTACCTTTTATAAATACAAAGTTTCCATTTAATTTATCAATATATTCTTTAGAATGCAATAATTCTCCCTCTCCTTGTTTTCCACCTTTAGAATTTTTAAAGCAGAAGTCTCCAAGAAAGAAAACAACATCATCATTGCTAACTCTATCATTATGGTTAGATATAATTTTCTCATTCATTTCCTCTACAGAGCTAAATGGCCTGTCACAATACTTAATTATATTTGCATGTCCAAAATGATAGTCTGAACTAAACCAATATTTCATTATAATTCATCCTCATCAGTTATATTGAAAAAACTTTTAAAACAATTTGCTGCGAAATCATTTGCAAATCTATATTTTAAACAATCTACCTTTTCTCCACGTAAATCTTTAATATGTTCAATCACAGCTTGTTTTAATACTGCTGATTCTACTACCACATCCTCTCTTTTAATGTTTCCACAATAAACCTCATGCTCAATATCCTTTAGTGTTTTAAGTTCACTCATTCTCTATCATCCCTAAATCTCATAAAATTAGCGTGTCTTGGGAAATCTTTCATTCCAATTACCATTGCTTTATATTCTATCATTTTTCCTATATATTTTTTCTTATTATTCCATATTTCTCTTCTAAATTCTTCATTACCAGTAAGAGTTACTCCACCTTCTACTCCTTCATACATTACCTTAAACACTGCAGCTATTCCAGTTCCTTTCTTGGCATCTTTAGTGTTACGCTTAAAAGACCTTCCTAATTCATTCTTATTGCTTTTATTAAGGTTTTCTGTTCTTTCTATTACCTCTATAACTTTAGCATCAAAACTAACAAATGGTTTAATCTTTAACAAATATCCTTCCGTTACAGAAGACCTTCCACACTTATATGGTCCATCTATAGACCTAAGTATAAGCCCCTCATAGCCATCCTTAAGAACTTTATTGAATGCAGCGTCCAATTCCTTCTCATTATTAATCTTTGTCTGTTTTAGCACTATAACATTGGTTTCGTTTTTAATAAGATTCATTCTTTGCTCTCTTTTACTGAATGGTTCGTCATAGTTTTCATTTGAAATTATATCAAAACAGTTAAACTTAATACAATCTGGAACATCAGCATCGCTCTTTCTTACAAAGTGTGATATTTCGGTAAATGGCATTCCATGAGCATATAATTCACCATCAAGAATAAGTTTTCCATCAGCAGTTAAATCTTTCAAATTTTGAAAGCTTGTCTGAAGAGTATCACTTGTAATAGGCTTTAGGCTTCTTGCAATCATTTTTCCATCTTTAAAAACACAACGTATCCCATCTAGCTTATTACTATATAAACATGGATACTTAAGCTTTTCTTTGTCTGCGTTTACAGCTAACATAGGTTTAAATTTCATAATTCCTCCAGTTTTACCATTACAGTTTCTGGAATAGCGCAATTTAATTGATATTCTTTCCCACATTCTTCACACATAGTTATATCTCCATCCATACCTATAGCAACGATAAGAGATAAGTTATTATATGTATACTCACTTAGCATACACTCACCAGATTTACTTTGATAAAATAATTCCTTTCCACAATTAGGACAATCAATATATAAACTATCAAACATTCCCATTGTTTTCACTCCTAATTAATACATCTGTAATAAGCAATCCCGCTTCCTCTTTATCGTTACCAGAAACTAAGTCCATTAACTTATTGAACTCATTTTCAGACTTGAACCAAATCTTAACAACATGTTTACCTTTTCTAGAGTTCATTTATATATTCAACAAATAGATTTGCGTCCCTTTTTAGTTCAATTTTACCCTTATATTCTTTCTTGGTTAAGAGGTCTCTAATATTCTCAGCATTAAATGGAGTTACCTTATAGTGCCAACCATTCTTAGTTTCTACTTTCATTTTAATCTTAGTATTACCTTCTAGTTCATATTCTATATGGTGTATTTCTTCTTCGTCCTTAGTATCTATATCAAACATAAAATACTTAGTATTCTTAGACTTGCTTGTTTTATGCATTAGTGTTGAATAAAAGTGCCCATATACTTTCTTAAAGAATTGGCTCCTGTCTATTCCACGCATAGACTCTTCTAGCCACAAGTTGATCTTGCTCGTTAATCCAAATGTGGCCTTTAGAGAATCTCTGGCATTGAGTGATATATATAAATAAAAGGGAAATTTTTTACCTTCTTCATCTCTGTAACTCTCACACATTGCTTTAAGCTTAAGGTACTTTCTTTTAATGTCACTTTCACTCTTAATTACTTCTCTAAAAACAATCTCTTGAGAATTAGTAATTTCTGGGGTATCTTTCTTTCGGCTCACCGCGAGCAGAATATATACGTCGTATTTACCATTAAACTCGCAATGTTCATTAAGTGTTTCTATTCCTTTATTCATTTTTACTCCTTCCAGATAGATGGCCACAAGCCATTTCCCAATTCACTTCATAAGGTGTTTTCTTTGGATAAACATTAACTGTTAAATCAGCCCATATTCTAATAATGCAATAATATAATATACCTTTTGGTAATAAGTAAGCTATCCTTTTGTAACACCAATCTTTTATTTTCATATTATATTAAACCTATTACGCTTTATAAAGCTTTCGCTTTCTTCCTAAATACTAACTCATCTTTTAGTATTTTGTGTAACTTTGTATCAAATATATGTTTCTCTGTTTTTAATATTGCTTTTATATGGTCAGTACTTAGGTATTTAATTTGAACATATTTCCTTTCTTCATCTATATCTTTTCCAAGTGTTCCCCATGTTTGAATTTCTCTTAATACTTCATGTGTAAAATCATAATCAGAAATATCTCTTCTCCATAAATCCATATCATCTGGAACAATTCCAAGATTAATTAAAAACTGTCCAAACCTATATTCTGGATTTTTTTCCCATTCTTTTGTTAGCCACTCCATAAATGGTTTTATTCTATTTATTTTCATTTTGAATATAAAGCCAATGTAGATCAATCATTAGCTATTAATATATTAAACTAATTACGCTTTATAAAGCTTTTGGTTCCTTATTATATGTAGTACCTGGGCTTATTTGGTCTTTACAATGTGGACACCAATATGTGAATATCTTTTCATCTATCTTCCTCTTAACCATATTCTGTTCAGTATTACATTTTCCACATATAAGCATTACCATTTAATAAAAATATTTTTGTATGTTTTTAAGTTCTTCATATTGAGAATACTCTGAACTGTGATGGAAATTTGGTAATCTCTTGTATTTTTGTTCATAATATTTTCTTACTTTATAAAAACTCTTTACAAATTTTAATATATCTTTATCTTCATTATATATCGATACTGCCTTCTTTTCAACTTCTTCCTCACTCAGTGACTCATAAAGTGCATGACATAATTCATGTAATATTGTTATATCATAGTCCTTTTTATCGGTACAAGAATATTTATATATATTTATTTTATTTTTATCTGGCAGATATTCTCCCTTCAGTGGTATATTATTACCAACTAGTACTTTTATTCTATATACATCTATATCTATATCCTGTAACTTATCTACTATTTCTTCTATATCCATTTTATAAAAATCCAAATTCCTTATTCTTTTTTACAAAATGTTCCTTATGGTCTATTACTGCTTTTTCTAATCTGCTTTGTGTTATATATTCATATGGTATTTTTTTATTTGGTGATTTTTTATGTACCTCTTTAGCCTTTTGTTTCACTGCTGAATTTACAGATTCATAAACATCTGTATAGCTAAATCCATCAGTTATTCTTGACAAATCATCAGTATTAAATTTTCTAACTACACAATACCCGGCTTCTTCATTAATTTTTTCTATTGAATGCCTATAGGCAAACTTTCTTTCTTCTATAGTGGGTTTTTTGAAAACATATCTTCTATCTATTCTTCCAGCTCTAATGCTAGCTTCGTCAAAAGCATCTTCAAAGTTGGACATCATTACTACATATATATTTTTAGTATCATGTATTATCTGTAGATTCTTCATAATTGTTTCTAGAACCTTTGAGTCTTCTTTATGCGAGGTGTCTCCCCGGCGTTTTCCGAATAGGTTATCTGCTTCATCAAAAATTGCCAAAGTTTTATATCCCTTTGAAGCGGTACCTAAACAGACATCAAAGAATCCCTGAATTATTTTGCTACCTTCGTTTATATAAGCTGTTCCATATCTTCCTATGTCATATTTGAATCCAATTAATTTTATATTTTCTTCAATATTTTCATATTTGTATAAATCCTTATTTACCTCATTAACTAATGCCTCTATACACAGTGTCTTTCCGTTTCCAGGAGGACCAACTATTAAGAAAGATTTATCTGGTTTAACCCCCATATTTCTGTACAGCTCTTCAGAATCAACAGAGTCTATAAACTCTTCTATAAAAACTCTTGATTGTCCTACTACATCTTTTTTTTGTGGATATGAACCAATCACCATTGGGGAATACTTTATTTCAGATTTTTCTTTATTAAGTTTTTTCTGTTCCATGTTATACTTATTTATTGCTTTTGCTACTTTTATTAAATTCTTGTTCCCACTGGTGTCCACACTCAGGGCAAACATGTTCAATAACAGTCTTATTGTCAGATTCTGTAATCGTTGATGTGTCGTCTTTTTTATCCCATATATCAGATATTTCTCCAGTACTAAATCCTGTATCTCCGAAGAAATCGGTATCTTCTAAAGAATTAAATTCCTTTCCAAGCTTATCCAGATCAAATCCACTATCAGCATTAATCTTATTATGAGCTATTCTATACGCCTTCTTTGCATCTTCAGTCATTCCAGTTATTCTTAAAACCTTAATCTTTTTATTCTTATCTGAACTTAATTGTTTTAATGCTAAAAGTCTTCCATGCCCTTCAATAATTATGTTCTTCTCATCTATAGCTATTGGATCTAAATAATCAAAAGAAATAATACTATCCCTAATTTTGCCAATTTGTTCCAGTGGATGATCTTTGGCATTATTAGAATATTCTACTAATTCAGAAATCTTTACTTCTTCAAGTGCTATTTCACTCATCTTTCTTTTCGTCTAACTCCACTTTTGTTATATCTATTCCTATTCCTATTCCTATTCCTATTCCTATAATATCTCTTGTAACGCTCTTGATACCTTCTAGCGTTTTCTTATATTCTCTTGGTCTGAGTTCTTTCATCTTAGCTAATTCCATTAACTCTTTCAATGTAATATTATTACTCATCTTTATTCAACCTCTTTACCCTACTAATTATCTCTTTTGAGTCTAACCAAATGTCAGTACCCTTTATTAAACTTTTTATTTCTTCTTTATCAAGAAATCCCTTATAAATTATTCCGAAGAATTTTTTACAATAATTTTTATCGAATTCTACCTGTGTCTCAATTTCATTGCCTTTTCCATGTACAACATTGTGATAATAATGACATAGCATTGTTCCGTACTTAGATATTTTTATCTTATCACCAGACAATAATATCATAGATGCTGCAGAATGACACGCACCGTCTAGACAAGTTGTTATTGTTGCTTCACACTCTTCCATAGCATTAATTATTTGTATAGAAGTATCTATATATCCTCCGTTGTTATTGAGATGAATATAAACCTCGTCTTCTTCCCCAGCACTTCTCATTATTTCTAAAAACTCTGTGTATTGGTGTGGCTTATCGATAAAATAATTCAAATAAACATCATATCTATTCGTAGCAACAATAGTTGGCTGTATCTTACAAAATTCGTTTTGTGGAATTTTAGGCTTATTATCCTTAGTTACCATAACATTATATAATGTTACGGTTTATAAACCTTTCGCTTTAAAAAAATAAAAAATAAAAAATAATTTACTATTAAATAGTACTTGTTTCATCAGCCAATACACTTTCTTTTGGCACGAATGTAGTTACATAAAGTACAGCATCATACTTACCATCTTCCTTACGGAATAATGTGCTAGCTCCACACTTTGTATTCTGTGTTGCATTAATATTATCATATACTGTTGCAAACTCTACCAAAGTAATATCTTCCATAGCCTTTACAGTACTAACAGCTCTTATTCCTGAGTCTGGTTTCTTGTATGAAGTATTTCCACCATATTGCGTCTGCGCCTGTCTAGGTTCTAGACTCTTGATAAAATTAATATTACCCTCTGCATTAATCCCAATCTCAGCCTTTCCAACCTTTGCCCATTTAATTTGAGCAGGTAAAACTACTGTCATTACTTTAGATTGTCCATCTTGATTAAAGGTAACAGAACTATTTACTGTATCAATACTTGTTATTTCTACGTTAATTCCCATTATTTTCCACCTCCTTTTCATCTGTTAAGCATCCACCAAATATAGACCATGTTTCACTATATAATAGTTTTCTTGTAAATTTCATTTCTTTTTTAATCTCTATGTTTTTATTAAACTTTCTTGTATTATCAGAACGAACAGTATTAAAATGCGTTTTACATAAGGGAGTACATCTAGCAATACCTACTATTTCTGTACACTCGCACTTTCTACCATCATATTCAAACCCGCATACTTCTGTCTTTTTTTCCGTCATTTTTCACCTCTAAAAATTGCATAAATTTTACTATTTGTTCTAATTCGTTTGTGCATATAATACCAGAATAATCAGGTTCTATGTTCCAATGATAGCCAAACTCATCATCAAATATAATTCCAAGAACTTCATGCACTGCAGAATCTGTATCTTTAAAGTCTTCTTCTACAATATACCATCCTTTAAACACTGGAGATTCATTAAATTTTAGTTCCATATTAATACTATATATCTTACGGTTTATAAATGTATCTATTCTAATATTAAACCGAAAGGTTTATAAAGCGTAAAGCTCTGTATTGCTATGGTAAAAGCAGATGATAGTGTAATCTTTGATATAAATCACCCAGAAAACTTTACAGAGTTTGAATATTTAAAGGCGAAAGTTGAACATCTAGAAAATATTGTTAATTCTCATGCAGATGTAATGGCTGACAATGGGTTAACGCTAACTCAAGAACATACTGTTAGATATGTTGATGAAGAGGAAGTCTTTAAGGCTTTAAGTGGAGAATAAATGGATAAAATAATTTTAAGATATATTGGTGGTGCAATCGGTGTTCCTGGTGACGGTCAAGTATTTGGTGGTACAATGGCTACAAACTATGCTATTAAAAAAGCATTTGATAATTCTGAAGTATTTGATTTGCAAATGAAAACAAGGGTAGACTTTGAAACTATTGAACAAGTCAAAGAGTTTTTAGAGGGTGGAGATATATCTTGGATGGATGATACTGGGTTTTTAGAAAGATATTATGAGGCTGGATATAAGAGACCAGACTTAGTTGGCCCAATATCTAGAAGTCCAGTAAAAAGATATAATGGTGGTAAGTGGAAAGCTAAATATTTACCAAGTTATTTTTATAGTGGCAGAACAATCAGGCTAAATGAGTCAGAAGAGAAAGCGAAAACTCTATTGCCAGAGTTCAAAGATGAATATGTTACAAAGATAGATTTTATTAGACATGGAATAGACTTAGAATTAATGAAGTCAAGAAAGAAAGAAAGAAAATATATATTATGGGCAGGACAAATGAATAGATATGCTAAGAATTATCCTATGTGGGAAGAAATACAAAGTATAGTTAATGAAGAACTTGGTGGATTACCTGGGCCTTATGAATTTAAAACTATGTCTGGTTATAGTGTAGATGATTATTGGGATACCTTAGATGAAACGGCAATTTTAGTTAATACTAGTCATTATGAGAGTTTTTGCTGTGCTGTTGCTGAGGCAAGGGCAAAAGGTGCTGGGGCATTAGTTAAAAATAAGTTTAATGGAGAAATGGTACACCTTGAACAACCTGGACAAACAGAGAACGCTGCACTTGATTATGCAAGTAAAATAGTAATGTTATGTGGTGATATTCACGAGATGGAAAAGTTACAAAATGATAGTTTAAATTATGTAACCAAAAATTGTAGTCTTAATGCTATGAGGGAAGATATAGAAAAAGTTTTATTTGAAATATTTGAGGAGAAGTATGAATAAAAAAAGAACATATGATGAGGTAGGTAGGAATAAAATAAGGGAATTTTTAAAAGATTGTAAAGATATAGCAGATTTAGGTTGCAACGACCAATTAATTACTGACTATGCTGTTGGTTATGACATTGATGGAACGTTTGGTAAAGAGGTGGACTTCAATAAGGAAGGTACTTGGGGTTATGATAATTCCTATAATGGTATCTGTGCAAGCCATTTATTGGAACACATAATTGATACTAGAGATTTTTTAATTAGTTGTTTTTATGTATTAAAAGATGGTGGTAGAATAGCTGTAATTGTACCAAATGGAGAAACTGTTCCAAGTAGCACGTTAGGAGATTCATGTAATACACACGAAATGTTATTTACACCAACTACACTTAAGCTTTATTTAGAAAATGCTGGATTTAAAAACGTATTTACAGAATATTATGATAGGCCTTATGCGTGGAAGAAAACTAAGGGTATATTTGGATGTGGAGAAAAATGATTAGTAAGTTTTCTTGGAATTCAATAGATGGAAGAGGATTTTTCCCAGTTAAAGAGAATCCTTATAATCAAAATTATTTTAATAAGTGCCATAGTTATGAGGATACTGAAATTGGAAAGAAGTTGAATGATTTTAGAATTAATCTTGTAAATAAATATGTTGAAGGTGTGGTTTTGGATGTAGGGATAGGTAGCGGTACATTTATAAAACATAGAGGGAACTGTTTTGGTTATGATGTAAATCCTGCTGGAATTGATTGGCTAAATGAGAAGAATTTAATGTTAAGTCCATATCAGGACAATTTATGTGTGGATGGAATAACTTTCTTTGATAGCCTTGAGCATATTGAAGATACGGATAAGATATTAAATAATATAAAGAATCAAATTGTTTTCGTTTCAATACCAATATTCAAAGATAAAAATGATGTTTTAAAATCTAAACATTATCGTGAAGACGAACATTACCATTATTTTACGGAGAAGGGGTTTATTAGCTATATAAATAATATGGGATTTAGATTATTAGAAAAATCTACTGGAGAGTCTGAATGTGGAAGAGACAATATAACAACTTTTGTTTTCAAAAGAAAGAAGGTAATTATTAATCAATTTAATAAAATTGGAGATATTTTATTTTCTATGTACTATTTCCAGGAATTAGCAAGGAATGGGTATGAGGTAATTATACCTGTATTTCCTTTTATATTAGAACTTCAAAAGAATTTTCCTGAAGTAAAGTTTATTGATAAGGATGGAATAGATATTAATTATAATAATAAAGAAATTGTAGAAACTAATGATGCCATAATAGTTCCACTCAGATATTCTAATAATAAACTTGGTGGCTCTAGGAATAGCGCTATGCAAAGTAAATATATTCTATTGGAGAAGATATTTAAATTTGGAATAAAATGGGAAGATTGGAAGAAGATGAAGATTACCAGAACAAATAATGAAGATAAGTTGTTTAATGAGATTGGGCTATGTGGAAAAAAGTATACTCTTGTTAATGAACATTACGCCCTTGGTGTTAAAAAATTAGATATTTCTGGAGAGGTAGTTAATATGAAAAAAATTGCTGGTTATAATTTGATTGATTGGCTAAAGGTTATAGAAAATGCTGAAGTAATACACACTGTCGCAACATCGAATCTATTTCTATTACAATATGCTACCACAAAAGACATAAATATATACAAAAGACCATCAGAACCAAATATAAATAATATAAAAGAAATTTCGGAGGGGTACAAATTACATGAAGAATAAAAAACAGTTACAAGAAATAAAGGGAATATTTGATAAAAGCAATATGGAATTCTTCCCATGTTATGGAACTTTACTTGGTCTTATACGTGATGGAGATTTAATAGAATGGGATGCAGATATTGATGTTTGTATTTTTAAAGAACAATTTAAAAATAATGGGTTGTTACTATTAAAATCATTTGAAGAGGAAGGGTGGACACTAAAAAGTACAATAGGTGCTATTGAAGAAGGGTTAATAGTTACATTTAAGAATAAAAGATATTTAGATGTACATATAATTTATTCTGTTGGTGAGAGTTTATGTGGTCCATTTTATGGAGCTGGAAGCAGACAGGGAGATATGTGGGAATTAATATGGTATAAATATCCTAAGTTTAATCTTATAAAGAAAGAGTTTGATGGAGTAGTCTTGTCTATACCAGATATTGCTGAAAAAGTTATTTCAGTACATTATGGTGAAGACTGGAGAGAAGAAAAAAAATCTTGGTCAAGGTCCAGTCAGCCAAGAAATATGGAGAATACTCATAAAAGACATAGGCTAGTTAAAGGAATTGAACAAACAAGGGAGAGATATTATGAATTATTGGGATAATTGGTATAGTGAAAACAGCGCCAAGACGGCTCCAACATCTTTCTGTAACTTTTGCGTAGAAAATTATGTTGGCAGTGGCTCGTTGGTGGAACTTGGTTGTGGAAATGGTAGAGACTCCACGAGATTATCAGACATATCCACAGTATTCGCAATAGACTTGTCTAAAGAAGCTATTTCCAATATTCCAAAGAAAGAGGGACTTACCGGTATGGTTGGTGAATTTAATTTGATTAAGACTTTCGCGAATCTAGACTATGTATATTCAAGATTTAGTATGCATTGTATTAATGACATTGATAGGAACATTCTTTTACATGATATATATACTTCTTTAAAGCCAGGAGGGTTATTAATGCTTGAGGCTAGGTCTGATAGGATAGCCTGTGATGTAATACATAATAATCATGAGAGATATTTATTAAATTATGCAGATACTCTAAAAAACATTAATGAAATTGGATTCAATATAGAAGAAGCTGCTGAAAACACTGGGTTAGCAGTATATTCCTTAGATGATAAAGTGGAGGACCCATATATAATAAGGGTAATAGCTAAAAAATGATAGAAACAATAAAATTTAAAGAGAAAGAATACCCACTATTTCAAGCTAATGGAAATGCTGCTCAGTTTGCAATACCATTCGCAAAAAAGGTATGTCATGGAATTGGATATGACATAGGCTGCTCTGAAATAGATTGGGCTTTTCCTAATGCTATACCTATTGATAAAAAATTTGATAATGGATATAATGCTAATAACTTACCAAGTGACAATGTGGAATATATCTTCTCATCTCATTGTCTAGAGCATTTGGAAGATTGGGTTGGTGTATTGGATTATTGGCATGACAAGATTGTAAACAATGGCGTTTTATTCTTATACCTCCCAGATTTTTCTCAAGAATATTGGAGACCGTGGAACAATAGAAAACATATAAATGTTTTTGAGCCTAAAATTATAAAAGAATACTTAGAGAGTAGAAAGTTTAAAAACATCTTTGTTTCTGGAGTTGATCTAAATAATAGCTTTATTGCTATTGCTACGGTAGAAAGAGAATGATTTCATTTATTATACCTGTAAGAGACAGGGGCATTAAAAGAATACAAAATTGTGTAAACTCTCTAAGTTCAGATATAACTGGAGAGATAATTATAGTTGACTATGGTTCTAAAAAACCTATATGCGATATTAATGGTGCAAGAATTATTAGGTATGATAAAAATGAAATATGGAATAAGGCTCATGCTATAAACCTAGGTATAAGAAATTCTAAGTTTGAATATATAGGAACCGTTGATTGTGATATGATAATAAACAAATCTTTCTTTGAGGGCATTAAACAGCATTTATGTGATAAGTCATTCATATATACACTTAATGTTAAAAGAATAGCTCAAGATGATGTTTCTACTGATTTTAAAGCTATGTCAGTAAGTAGTTTGCCATGGAATGAGAACCAAAACAGATATTCAATAATACATAATGCTAATGGTGGAATACAAATTTATCCAAAGAAGTGGATAGTTGAAATTGGTGGGACTGATGAGTCCTTAGTTTATTGGGGCGGGATGGATAATGATGTATTTGAACGAGCAATTTTAAGTGGAATGCATACTATAAACTTGAATGATTTAATATTACATCAAGAGCATATTGTTAAAAAAGAGGCACATCTATCAGGTATTGAAAAAATTATGGCTCTAAAAATAAAAATAAAGAAAGCAGAATATTTGCAAGAAATGTTCTCTGAGAGGAAATATATAAGAAATAGCACATATAATTGGGGACTAGAAGAACCAAATCAAAAGAGGTTCTTGATGAATATAGAAGAAATGGAGATTGAAGACAAGAGAGAAGAGAAAGAGCAAGAAAAATATAACTCAGCAATGATTAATGCTATAAAAAATAAAAAACCACACTTTTGGTTTAATAAGAAAAAGATAGAACTATTTAGAGAGAAAACAAAAGAAGAAAAAGAATCTGAAAGGAAAAGGATGAAGCTGGAGGAGAAAAAATTAACCGAAGAAATAAACTATAGGAAACTAATGATTTCTGCTATTAAGCAAGGTAAAAAGTTTTTTCTATTTAACAATAAAAAGGTGGAGCTATTTAAATGAGAACATTAATAGTAGGCGGCGGAGAAATAGGTAAGTCTTTATTGAGTGTATTTGATAAAGCTTATGAGTGTTGTATTTTAGATAAGGGGGATGAGGCTGAACTTGAATATGAAATTATGCATGTTTGCTTTCCTTACTCAGATAAATTTATTGATTATGTTAACGAATATAAAGTAAAATATAAACCAAAGTATGTTGTGATACATTCTACTGTACCAGTAGGAACGTCTAAGAAGCTCAATGCGATACATTCTCCATGTATAGGAATACATCCACATCTTGGAGAAAGTCTTAAGACATTTACTAAGTTCTTGGGTGGAGAAGATGCTAGTAATGTTGCTCAATATTTTAGGAGAGCTGGAATAAAAGTATACCTTACAGACAAGAGTGAATCAACAGAACTAATGAAGATATGTTCTACCAGTTTTTATGGTTTATGTATAGAATGGAATAAAGAAGTTAAAAGATTTTGTGATAAAAACAACATACCATTTGAGCTATGGACACTTTGGACAAACAACTATAATAGTGGTTATCAGAAATTGGGATACCCAGAATATACTAGGCCAAATTTAGTTCCAATGATGAATGGGCAAGGAGGACACTGCACACAAAGTAATGCTGTTATCTTACACAAAACAGGTAATAGTAAACTAATAGAAGGAGTATTAATGGGTGGTGTAGCAAGTAATGATAAATTAAATGATAGTGTTTGGTTATATTGTGAATATGTTGGTAAAAAAAGAAGTTCTGGTGATATTGCAAAAGAATTAGGAGTATCAGATGTAACTATATTAAATCGTTTTAAATCTTTTGGTATACCTACTAGAGATAGGAGATGGACAGAGAATGAGCTAAAAAAAATAATATCACTTTCTGAAGATAAAAATATTAAAGAAATATTAAACCTAAAATTCTTAGACTCTAAATTTGCGAGCTTAATAAAATAATGGGAGATGATAAAATAGTAATATTTGTAATTTGTAACACTGGCCAATGGCCTTCTTACTTTGGTATGGATGTTGTTAATTTGTATCATGAAACAGTAAAAGAATATCCTAACACAATCCTTAGAATGATAGAGGCTAACAGTGTAGAGAATATGCGAAACTATGCATGTAGGTTTGCTATGGGATTGAAAGATATAGGCTTCGGAGATAAGCTGGAGAAACATGACTACTTAGTTCAACTTGATGTAGACCATAGATACCATCCAAGATTCATAATTGATTTATTAAAGCATAATAAAGATGTTGTTACTGGATGCACATCTAGAAGAGCGTACCCATATGGCCAAACGCAATTTAAAAAATTACAAAAAAACCTAAGAGCAAAGGATAATATAGCAAATCCAACACAAAATGATGACATGTTTACCATTGAGGCAAGTGGTCCTGTTGGTATGTTAATTAAGGTAGATGTTTTATTTAAGTTAAAATTCCCTTATTACACAAGAAGATATATTGGTACAGAGGAAGAAGGAAATGTTTTAGATGAATTAGGTAGTGATGTATACTTCTGTGAGAAACTTAAAGAAGAAGGTATTGATTTATGGTTAGACCCAAAAATAACATTCCCACATGAAACAAGAAGGGTATTTGTTAATCGTGGTGAATTGAGTTTTTAGAAAGGTTTATAAAGCGTAAGGTTTTTATTTTATTATGGGAGACAACGAACAAATAAAAATGGATGTATCTGGTCTTGAAGTTGATGAACGACAATGCGAATGTTGTGGATGGAATGAACACCCAATCATACTAACACTTCACCATGTATTTCCTAAGTGTATATTTAAGCCTCAACCTGGATTTTCCAGAAAATATAGATATATAATTGCATGTCCTACTTGTCATGACTTAATTCATTTCGGAATTGTTAATAAGCCGACGCAGTCCTTAATAGAAGAAAAAATAAATACATGTGCTATTGAGTATTCAAATTATCCAGATATAAAAGAAATAATAGATAAATGTAAAAGGTATTATAATTTATAAAATGAAATATATTAAGGAGGTTAAAATGGATAGAGATACAGAAATGATGATATGTTTAGTGGAACAGGGCTATAATATTACACTAGATAACAAAACAATTGGGTTTGATGTTTTCGATATAGTAACGGTTTTGGATATTTTATATAAAGAGAAAAAGTCTTCTAATTGTTAATTTAATATTAATTTTTTTATTGGAAGGCGATTCTTCCACTTATTTATAAATACTTATATGCTATGATTTATTAAGCTATAGAAACATTTATAAAGCGTAATAATTTTAACTGCTTTATGGTATCTTAATGTATAACTCTATGTGGTTTTTTCTTTAAGATACAGCCACCTCTTGCCTTATATTTTTTAGATTTGATGTGTACCATCACAAGGTTAAGTAACCTAAGTAAATTTCGTAATGCTTGAAATATTAGTTGTTGGGTTATGAATTAGGGGCTTGAAGGCTAGTGGGTAACTGGAACGGTGAGGATTTACAATCTTTATCCACCATACAGAAATCATGACACTGGGACGGGATGTTTCAGTAAGTTTAGTATAAAGGGAACTGCGATTTAATCTTTAGTAAGGCTATGCTTTCCTAATGGAGTTGTATTTATATTTTATTTGTATCTAAGTAATAATAGGCTATAATACTGAGCTTTTTGTATATCAACCAAAAAGATGACTTCTAAAGAAGCCATAGATTGAAGTATGTTTATATACGGTTAATTATAATAAAAAGAAGAGTTTTATATATATTGTATTTCTAGTAAATATTTAAAGAAATTAACATAAATTATAATTTTTATATAAAAATAGTTAATTTTAATAGTTAGCACAAAGCTTATTTTCCGAATAAATTTTTAAAAAAATATTGTAAATACCATAGTATTATGGTATAATACAACATAAAGCCCTACAAAATTAAAGGGCTAACAAATATAAATTTTAAATTATAACTTTACTTTCCTTTTTTAGGCGTAACAGTTTTTATTTTTCCTCTTAAATCATTCAATTTTTTCTGTGCTGTTTCAACCTCTTTCTCTGCATCAGAAATCTGTACAAATAACTCTTTAAACTTAGCAGTAGCAATCTTAACCTGGTCTTCAGCCAAATAATCCTTAGCTAACTTTTCAGCTGCTACTAAAACATTCTTAGGAAATCCTGCAATCTCATCAATATCCATATTATTTTTAATGAGTGATTCTTTAGGGCGAAATCTTCTTTCGTGATGTAAACATTTAATACCTTTATCATTAATAATATCAATTTTACCATAAGGTTGAATAGCACAAACTGTATATTCTTTTCCTTCTGTTAAAAACTTATCCTTAGAATTCATACATATAATTTTCTGTCCATCATGAAAAAATGTGGATTTTCCTTTAACTAATTTAAACCTATAATCACACCAATTTGATTTGAACTCTTCAACATAGAGAGTTGTATCTAAATATTCTTTAACTGTGCATATTTTACCAATAAAATCTTTTATTGTTGAACAACTCCTATTATCAGGAGTATTAAGAACCATAATCTTATCTCCAATATTAAATTTATGTTTTATACCAAATTCTTCACTCAACTCAAAATAATTAGCATACCATGTACAATTATTATATTTAATTTCTGTTCCATCGCATGAAAGTTTAATATCCATATCAGTTGCTTCAATTACCATAACTTCTTTTCCAGGTTTATGTCCTTCTTTTTCCATAGCTTTATCCCAACTATTACCAATAATAAAACCTTTTCGTTTAATAATATCACCTACTTTAAATTTACTCATTTATTTTTAACCCCTTTCAGATTCTTTTAAGTATTTCATTTATTCTCCATCTTCATTAGCTTTAACTATACCATGTAAAACATTATATTTTCTACTACTCTTTTTTAGACTTGCCTTAGTAACTCCTTTACGACAATCTTTACAATATTTTCTATGTTGAGATGCTGTATTTACATTTATCCCACATATAACACATTTTATAGTAAGGTTTTTACAATTATTACATATTGCATTATATTTACTATCTTTTTTAAATGTTTTACCACATTTATTACATATTGTCATTATTGTTTACCTCTTTCTTTCCTCTACCATCTATAATTTGTTTTTTTAATATTTCATTTTCATTTTTTAACCTTATTAACTCTTCCCTATTAAATTTTAAGTGGAATTTTTTATGTTC
>Ga0075113_1000073_pt1 | contig 38884 bp, 37 predicted proteins | sample AntAceMetag02UKA_FD_69788 | JGI IMG/M metagenome (GOLD analysis project Ga0075113, IMG submission 69788) | Saline lake microbial communities from Ace Lake, Antarctica - Antarctic Ace Lake Metagenome 02UKA | ecosystem: Environmental > Aquatic > Non-marine Saline and Alkaline > Saline | place...
GAGTCTCTTTCTCGCGAAATCTCAAATTCAAAATTTTTGGTGTTGGGTGGGGCTGGTTCAATAGGCCAAGCCGTCGTCAAGGAGATATTTAAACGGAATCCAAAAGTATTACATATTGTGGATCTTTCAGAGAATAACTTGGTGGAACTTGTTAGAGATATACGAAGCTCTTATGGCTATATTGAGGGTGATTTCAAAACATTTGCAATCGATATAGGATCCCGAGAGTTCGAAGTCTATTTCTTAAGCCAACAGCCATTCACTTATGTTTTAAACTTGTCGGCAATAAAACATGTTCGCAGTGAGAAAGATCCTTTCACGCTTATGCGTATGGTGGATGTAAATATCCTTAATACAATAAAAACCATTCAGATGTCGATTGATTCCGGTGTGAATAAGTATTTTTGTGTTTCTACTGATAAGGCAGCTAATCCAGCAAATATGATGGGTGCCTCTAAACGTATAATGGAAATGTTTCTGCACAAGTATTCCCAAAAAATACCAATATCCACAGCTCGTTTCGCCAATGTAGCATTTTCAGATGGCAGTCTTCTGCATGGATTTCAACAGCGTCTTCTTAAAGACCAACCCATTGCAGCCCCAAATGATATCAGAAGGTATTTCGTAACACCCCAGGAGTCAGGTGAACTTTGTCTCATGTCATCAATATTGGGGAAATCTGGTGATATATTTTTCCCAAAACTCAATGAAAACTTATATATGATTCCTTTCTCTGATATCGCAATTCGGTTTTTGAATTACCATGGTTTTGAGGCCGTTGAGTGTGCATCAGAGGCTGAGGCTCGAGCTAAAGTAATAGAATTTAAAGCGAAAAAGAAATGGCCTTGCTTCTTCTCTGAAAGTGATACGAGTGGTGAGAAAGAATATGAAGAATTTTTTGAACGGGATGAAGAAGTAGATTATAATCGATTTGAATCACTTGGAGTTGTAAAAAACTCAGCCGTGGTATCAGATGATAAATTGGAATATTTCCTTGGTTCCATTTCAGGGATGAAAGGTGGTGGCTGGTCCCGTCAGGATTTAATCGGATTGTTTAAGGAGATGCTTCCTGGTTTTCAACATTACGAAAAAAGCAAGTTTCTCGATGAAAAGATGTAAGGGCTCGTTATGAAAGATGCACATTATAAAGTCATTGATTTCATAAAATCACTCTATCCAGGTCTTGATCCAGTACCCTTGCATGCACCTGTTTTTGGTGGAAATGAGAAGAAATATTTATTGGATTGTATTGACACTACTTTTGTATCCTATGTAGGCAAATATGTCTCAATGTTTGAGGAAATGACTGCTCAATTCACGGGCGCGAAATATGCCGTTGCCATGGTAAACGGAACCACAGCGCTACAGCTTGCATTGCAGTTGGTTGGGGTAGACCGGGGAGACGAAGTTCTAACGCAGGCATTGACATTCGTTGCTACAGCAAATGCTATCTCACATGCTGGAGGAAAACCAGTGTTCCTCGATGTAGATAAAGATACTTTGGGCATGTCACCTGATAAGTTAGAATCTTGGCTATCCCAAAATGTTTTGCTTAATAAAAATACTAATAGAGCAATCAACCGGATGACCGGGAATGTCATTTCTGCCATTTTGCCCATGCACACTTTCGGTAACCCCTGTCGCATTGATGCGATTTTAGAGATTGCCAATAAATATTCAATTCCGGTTGTGGAAGATTCAGCCGAGTCACTGGGATCGTTTTATAAGGGAAAGCATACAGGAACCTTCGGTAGTGCTGGAGTCTTCAGCTACAATGGTAACAAGACAATTACCACAGGCGGTGGGGGTATGATCGTTACTGATGATGAACAATTAGCTGTAAGGGCAAAGCATTTGACGACCACAGCCAAGAAACCTCATCGTTGGGAATTTGACCATGATGAAATTGCTTATAATTATCGATTGACCAATGTAAATGCAGCTATTGGTGTGGCCCAGATGGAAAAAATTGAGGATTATTTACTGAACAAGAAATTGACGGCTCAGAAATATGCAAAATATTTTGGTGATATAGGTATTGAGCATGTCCGCCATCTGCCAGGGGCGAAATCTAATAATTGGCTGACCGCTCTGATTCTGAATGATAAAATAGAGCGAGAAAATTTTTTGAATATTTCGAATGACAATGGTGTCGTTACACGGCCAATATGGCAACTTATGAGTCAATCGAATATGTACATGAATTGTCAGTGCGATGATCTTGAAAATTCACGCTGGTTGGGAGATCGAGTCGTTAACGTGCCTAGTGGAGTAAATTTGCAAAAATGAAGATAATTAAAATTGGATATTTTGCAGATGGACCATGGTCACACAAGGCTTTTAAAAAAATCCATTCTGATCCACGCTTCCAAATACAGTTTATATGTCTTCGATTCGATTCAGCTGATGCAACGCTTGAGGCTTTAGGCCGTGCAAATAAGATCGAGATATTTAAACATCCAAACGTGAGCTCGAGTGGATTCTTAGAATCAATTGTCAATTATTCTTGTGACATATTTGTTTCAATGAGCTTTAATCAAATTCTTAGAAGAAAATTTATTAATACTCCACCATTAAAGACAATAAATTGTCATGCAGGTAAATTACCATTTTACCGAGGTAGAAATATCCTGAATTGGGTGCTTATTAATGACGAAAAAGAATTTGGAATAACAGTTCATTATATTGACGAGGGAATCGATACCGGTGATATCATATTACAAAAGAATTTTCCCATTGAAGATCACGATGATTATTCGACATTATTAAAATTGGCACACAATGAATGTGCCAATTTGTTGTTTGAATCCTTGGAAATGCTTTATGAGAATAATGTCAAGCCTCTTCCGCAACGAGATATACACCCCGTAGGGTTTTACTGCACACAACGGAGGGAGGGTGATGAGATTATTAACTGGAATGCGACAAGTCGTGATATATTTAATTTCGTTAGAGCCCTATGTCCTCCAGGACCATGCGCGATAACATATCTTAAGGGTAATCGAGTATTCGTTAATAAAGCAAAAATTATCGAAAATGCACCCCAATATTTTGGGATACACGGGGCTGTTGTGGGCAAGAAAAATAATAATGATATAATTATAAAAACGAAGGATTCTACAATCGAGTTACTGGATTTTGAATATGACGGAATTATTAAAATTGGGGATCGTTTTGAAGTATCACCTGTCTAATTGTTGGAGGATTGATGAATGTCAAGATATAATATCTCCTTCGACTCCTGGGAGCTTATTGAGGACGTGAGCATGTTCTCTGATATTCCAATAGAAATCTCATGAAATGATTCCCCGCAGCGGCATTAGAGGATCTATATTAATGAAAAAAATACTTGTAGTAGCACCTCACGCAGATGATGAAACCCTGGGATGCGGAGGAACCATATTAAAGCATTTATCACAAGGTGATCAAGTTCATTGGCTCCTTGTTACAAATATTTCGAATAGTGTTGGATGGTCCGATCAGCAGGTAGAAAGAAGGCAAATAGAAATTAAGAAAATAAAAAATATGTACGGTTTCCATTCGTTATTTATGCTTGATTTTGGTGCTGCAAAATTAGATTCGCTCATTTTCTCGGAAATAATAAAAAAAATTAATACTGTCATAAGCGAATTGAAACCACAAGTTATTTATCTTAATTCGCGAAATGATATTCACACAGATCACCAAATAACTTTTAAGGCGGTGATGAGTTGTACAAAGAGCTTTAGGCATCAGTATATTAAGAGGATTCTCATGTATGAAACCCTTTCTGAGACTGAATATTCACCACCCTTTCCTGAAAACCAATTTGCACCAAATGTATATATAGATATTAGCAACTATTTTGATAAAAAATGTCTAATTATGAGCGAATATAAGAGTGAAATCATGGAAAAACCACTCCCAAGAAGTATTTCAACTTTAGAAGCTCTCGCTAAATATAGGGGAAGTAGGATAGGTGTTGAGTACGCAGAAGCCTTTCAGCTATTGTATGAAAAATTATGAAAAAATTAAATATAATATTTATTGGTGGTTTAACCAATGGTCAGATTGTACTGGATTATCTAGGTAGTAATACCTATGTGAATGTTCCGCTAGTTCTCACATATCCAAAGCACCACAATGTGCCCAGATATATCGAATTAATAAAGCCTAATGGCAATACCATGATGGAATATAATCTTGATTCGAACAGTATATTGAGCAAAATTGCTGAATTGGAACCAGATTACATTTTTGTAGCAGGGTGGTCAAACATATTGTCAGCCGAACTATTGGAAATTCCCAAATATGGCACCATTGGTTTTCACCCTTCTCGATTACCAAATGATCGTGGTCGCTCAGTCCTAGCTTGGCAAATAGAAGATGGCTATACCAAAACCAGCCTAAGCATGTTCTATTACAATGAAATACCTGACTGTGGAGATATAATTGCGCAAGAGAAAATTAAAATCGAATACAATGATTATATAGCTGATGTTTTGGACAAAATTGATTTTGCAACATATAATATGATGAAGGCTTATTTCCCGATGTTACGAAAAAGAATCGCACCGAGAGTAAAGCAGGACATAAATGAAGGGAATTTTCGTAGGCTTCGCACTGGAATAGATTCACAAATAAATTGGGATAAAAATGTAGATATCATCTATAATAAAATTAGGGCAATTTCAAAACCATATCCCGGATCAATCGGTATAATTGGCGAAGAAAAATACTTGATATGGAAAGCAATTAGATGTAAACCCCCAGCAGAATTAAGATATAAGGTACCAGGAAATTATATACTAAATATTAATGGATTTCCCACTGTGAGGTGTAGAGATGGTTGCTTAAAGATATTGGATTATGAGAAATTATGACACGCTAGTTATGGTTGTGTATTATGAAAGCGCAAAAAAATACGCTATTGATTATTTTAATTCAATCAGGAACCAATCGACTAAGGAATTTGATCTATTATTAATCTGCGACAATATCCCACCACCTCCTATTCTAAATTTACATGTCAATACACATGAAATGAATATTTCCACATCGATGTCGCCCAGTATGATACGATATCAGGGAATTATGTTCGCCATAGAGAATGGCTATAACCAATTAATATTTTCAGATATTGATGATTATTTCTCAGACGATAGAATATCAATATCAATACAAGAGTTAAAGACAAAAACATTTTTGTTTAATAAAATAATGATTGTTGATGAGACCAAAAACTTCATTTGCAGTGATAACTATTTGCGAAAGACCAATATGGATTCGATAAGCTCATATAAACAACTGCTAGATTACAACATATTAGGTCTAACCCACACGGCTATAAATCTCAAATCAATTAAAAATATCCCTATTCCCGAGGATGTATTAGCGACAGATTGGTGGCTTTTTTCAATTCTTCTACTTCAGGGTTGGAGAGGGAAGTATATTTCGTCTGCAATTACTTACTATCGGCAATCTGAGGATAATTTAGTAGGTATGCAGAAAACTTTGACTGCAAAGAGATTGCATCTTGGGATAAGAGTGAAGCAAAATCATTATAAACAAATGGTTGAATATTGTAAATGCTATGGTTATTTGATTGCGATGAAAGAATATTGGAATAGGCTTGAAGCTATTAATGAATTATCTGATGCGATTGGAAATAGATTATTTCAAGATGAGTATATAAAAACTATCAATCTGAATATGGACAAAATATATTTGGGTTGGTGGAGTGAAATTTTAACATTAAGAGAGTGGAAATTGTATGAAAACAAAATTTTATGAAAAAGTAACTCGTTTGACTGAGCCCTACATAATTGCTGAATTAGGTTCTAATCATAACGGCGATATGAATCTGGCCAAAAAATTGATTGATGCAGCGAAAGAAGCTGGCGCCGATTGCGTGAAATTTCAGAGCTGGACAAAAGAAAGTATCTTCTCCGCTAAAAAATATCGTGATAACTATTTTTTGGATGATGACTATAGAGATAGAAATGACTATAGCCTTGAGCAAATTGTTGAAGCCTTTGCAATTACAGAAGCTCAATTGAAGGAGATGAGTGAATATTCAAAAAAGGTTGGCATCGACTTTACATCTACCCCCTTTTCAAAAAAAGAAGCTGATTATTTGGTTGATGAATTAGATGTCCCATTTATAAAAATAGCATCAATGGATGTTAATAATTACCCATTCTTGGAATATGTTTCAAAAAAAGGCAAAGCCATTGTACTCTCGACAGGTTTAAGTGAGCTACATGAGATTGATAAGGCTATTCAAACACTTGAGTCAACAGGAAATAAAGAGCTTGTGATTTTACATTGTATTGCCATTTATCCTACAGAGGATAAATTCATTAATTTGAATAATATTGAGACTTTGAAGACAATTTATCCATACCCAATTGGATTTTCGGATCACTCCCTTGGTTTTTCGATTCCACTTGCGGCCGTTGCGAAGGGAGCCTGCCTAATTGAAAAGCATTTTACTCTTGACAATGAAATGTTTGGTTGGGATCACAAAATGTCGGCAACTCCAGAGGAGCTGAGGATAATTGCCACAGAATCAAAACGGATATTTAGATCGCTTGGTTCTTTTCGAATTGTAAGCCCGGAGTCGGAAAACAGAAAAATGGAATTCAGGCGTAGTATTGTCACGAACCGCGCAATGATAGCTGGTGAGATAATTCAGGATGAAGACCTGACAGCAAAAAGACCTGGCACAGGAATATCCCCCGGTGAATTGCAATATGTAATAGGAAGAAAATTATCGAGAAACATTGATGCGGATGATTTAATCAGTTGGAATGACCTAGTTTAAATTTATGATTGCAATAATACCAGCTCGAGGTGGTTCCAAGGGACTACCCGGAAAAAATATCAAGGACTTTTGTGGTAAACCTTTGATTGCTTATAGCATTGAGGCGGCGTTGCAATCTGAAAATATCGATGAGGTAATACTATCAACAGACGACAAATATATTGAATCCATAGCAGTAAAATACGGAGCGAACTCACCATTTATACGACCAAAAAAACTGGCTGATGACGACTCCCTGGCAGTTGACAACTATATTTATACTATTAATCGTTTAGAGAAAATACGGAAAACTAGCTATGAATCCTTTATTGTTCTTCAACCGACGTCGCCGCTTAGAAGTGTTGCGGATATTGATGGTTCAATGAAGTTATTCTTGGAAAAAAATGCAGATAGTGTAATAAGCTATACTGAAGAGGATCATCCTCTCTCTTGGCATAAGAGATTGGCGGAGGACGGTAGCTTTATAATGAATTCAGATGAAATAATTGCTAATCGCCAGGCGTATGAGCCAACCTTTTACCCCAATGGAGCAATCTATATTTTTAAAACATCTTTAATAAGAAACCGTAAATATTACAGTGACAAATCGTATGCATATATAATGCCCAGAAAACGATCTATAGATATTGACACAACGGATGATTTCGATTATGCAGAATATCTAAAGAGTCAGAATGGATAATATTAATATATACAAAATATCGGTTGACTATTCCATCCGAAAAGCTATGAAAAAGATTGATGAGGGTGGGATCGGGTTCGGTGTCTGTGTTAACAATTCAGACAGTGTTATTGGCGTTATATCAGATGGAGATTTCAGGCGTGCCATACTCAAGGGCGTAGAGCTTGATGAATCAGTTGAAAAGATCACGAATCGAAATTTTCTGTATGTAAACAAAGATTATCAGACACATGAACTTGAAGATATATTTTCAGGGGGTGTTGCCCAGTATATACCCATTCTTGATGATGGCAAGTTGATTGAACTCATCAGTGAGGATAGTTTCTATAAAATCAATAGGAAAAGCAGAAAACTAACGCTCACGAATCCTGTTGTGATTATGGCTGGTGGCAAAGGCAAACGGCTGGATCCTTTCACCCGGATTCTTCCGAAGCCCCTCATACCTTTGGGGGAAGACCCGATCATCAAAGTCATCATGGATAATTTTGGTCATTGTGGCATGAAAGATTTTTATATCACTCTGAACGACAAAGGTAAAATGATCAAAGCATATTTTCATGATCATAATTTAGGATATAACCTGACTTTTATCGAAGAAGGGAAAATGCTCGGTACCGCAGGCTCATTGAAATTATTGCAGAAGAATTTGAATACTCCATTTTTCGTTTCTAACTGTGACATTATCATCAACAACGACTATGGTAAAATATTGGATTTTCACCTTGAAAGGAAGAACGCACTGACCATAGTAGGGTCCATGCAGCACCATACCATACCCTATGGGGTGTGTGAGATTGCAAACGGTGGTGATCTTGTGGCTATACGAGAGAAGCCGGAATACGATTTTCTAATCAATACTGGACTGTATATTCTGGATCCGAGTGTCTTAAGATTAATTCCAGAAAACACCTATTTTGACATGACAGATCTTATTGCTAGAATCCAGGATGAAGGATTAAGGGTGGGAGTGTTTCCAGTTTCGGAAAAATCATGGATTGATGTAGGTCAGTGGACCGAATATCAGAAGGCTATCCAACACTTTTTATAAAGAGTATTATTGTGAAAAGAAATGCTCCATTATGTTAAAATTAATCGGCCCCACTAATTATGTCTAAACGCGAACTGTTTATTAAGAACACTCTTTATAACACCAGCTTTAAGCTGGTAAATCAAATGATCGCGCTTTTCATTCTGCCTCTATTTGTAAAAAACCTGGGTGCTGAATTGTATGGCATCTGGGTGATATCAGGGGTCATTATTGGCTACCTGGGGATCTTAGACCTGGGATTCAGTCAAGGAGTCATGAAATATATCTCAGAGGCTCTCAACAAAAAGGACCAAGCTCAGTTTAGCCAGGTATTTTCATCATCAACAGCACTATTTTTACTGATAGGTGCATTCATAGGTCTAATTATTTTTGTGTTTAATGAAAGATTATTATCATTATTCGCAATTGCTGCTTCTGACTATGAGACAGCTCGGAGTCTACTAAAAATTAGTGCGTTTTTTGCCCCACTGTTCTGGACGGCCCGAATTACCAGTATCACCTTTCAAGGTGCCCTCCATTTTAAGGCTCACAGCATTCTTTCAGGTGTGCAGTCTCTGGGTAGGACCATGAGTATGCTTTATATGGTGTATTCTGGTTATGATATTGTTGTTATTGCCATAGTTTGCAACACGGTTCAATTAATCCTTTGGCTTCCTTCGATCATTGTATTGAAGAGGATGTTTCCTAGACTATTGTTGTCACCTAAAAATGTTAAAATCAATGTTATAAGAAGGATGATCCCGTTTAGTCTAGGGGTTTTCTATGCCAGTCTTACTTCTATGCTAGGTCTTCAGTTAGATAATCTGATTATTGGGGCAGCAATATCAATGTCAGCGGTCACCGCTTACGCAGTAGCCTCCAAACTATTCAACATCGGATACCAGTACATGGGGCTGCTCTCAGGTGTACTCCAGCCCACATCCTATCATGCCTATGCCAATAATGACAAATTGGTTATCGAAAAGATTATGGAAAGAGGTACTAGCTACATGTCTATGCTCTATTCTTCAGTTGGATATATGGGAATTATTATAAGTCCCATCTTTATTGGATTGTGGATGGGGGCAGCATTTTTGCAATATGCTATATGGTCACAAGCTTTTATGCTACTTATTATCATAACTTCCGGTACTGGATTACCGATAAACCTTGTGTTTAATTCTGGGCGTACGAAACCACCCAATGTGGTCAAAACTATCGGTATTATTGTTAATCTTACTGTAAGCATTTCATTAGTGAAATATTTTGGCATTGGCGGACCTATAATCGGGACGCTCGCTGCAAGTTTAATTGGTCTTCTCACATACCCCTACTTTTGCAAATTATTGGATTTTAATTGGCAGAAATATCTTTTCATAAAACTGAAGATAACAATTATAAATATTCCAGCGACAGTCTTTTTTTTCTGGGTACAAAATCAAATTGAGCCCACATGGGCCAATTTGATTTTAATATTGGCAACCATGTCTGTTGTGTTTTTTGGAACTTTTTATTTTTTAATTTTTACTCACGAAATGAAAGAGGATTTATCCATTCTGCTTGCGCAAATAAAACCAAGAGCAGTAGGCTCCTAATTAAACATGATCTTAATCACTATTTGTAATCTACGCTTATGATATATAATCGATTTAAAAGATTTGCAGGATCTATGTATGGGATATTATTTTATATTCTATCTAAACCGTTAATCAGAAAGGGTAATTTTGTATTATTGGCAAACAATAATATAAAATCACTTTCTACTCTCAGTCCTTTAAAAATTAAAACTAGCGATCTCTTTTTACAGCAAACACACATAAGAATATCTTCACATGTGACTTCGAAAGCATTGCATGAAGAATTACCCAAATATAGAAATCATGCAATCAATTTAAAAAAGCAACTCGATGAGTATGGAGGTCCTGAAACGAATTCAATTATATGGGCACACCGTATATATAGAGAATATGAGGAAAAATATGGATTACGAAAGTCTTAAATCTCTGTTTATAGATAGAGTATCCATTAGGGAATATTCAACAAAAGGTGTAAATAACAGTTTAGTTACTAAAATTATTGAAGCAACTAAATATGCGCCATCATCATGTAACAGGCAATCGATCAAAGTAAAAATTATTAAAAAAGATGAAGAAACATTTGACATACTGTCAAAAGCAAATTATGGTGGTTCCGGGTTTGCTAAAAGTGCAGCAGCACTGGTATTGGTGTTAGTCGATACTAGGTCATATTTCATGCCAATGGAAATGAACTTCCCTATAAATGATGGCTCCATATTTGCGACTTATTTTATGCTTATTGCAAAGACACTTGGATTGGATACATGTTGGGTCAGTTGGCAAGCAAGTTTTAAACAAAAAAAGAAAATATATGATGAATTAAATATTGAACAATATTATTTACCTATATGTGTTTTAACTCTTGGTTATAGGGAAGGGAAGGTGATTGAATCACCTAGAGAGGATGCGGATTATTACATTCTTAGCAATACATCGGAGAAAACAGAATGAACAAAAAGAATAATGATACACAAATTCATTTTTTGATAGTAGGTCATGAAGGCTCGCATAATAAAGGATGTGAAGCCTTGGTTCGCACTTGTATTCAAATTTTAAGTTCAGAGTTTGAAAATGCAAAGTATACGCTTGTCTCAGAACATCCTGATCATGATTATGTGCTTTTGAATATCGATGGAATTAATATTGTCCATGCAAAATCAGTCATTCCAAAATTTATCGATAACAAAAGTGTTATTTTCCCTCGAATAGGACTAAATAAAATATTGCCGAAATCTAGCATAACAATATTGCGTAAGATATTGCATAAAATATTGCCTTTCAGATCTAATAAAGAAATATATAGTTATGAAGACGTCAAACATTTAAAAGATATTATGATTGACTGCGATGCCGTTATCTCAATTGGTGGTGATATGTTTATAGATGATTGGGGTCCACCGTTACTTGCAATGAAAACTATGGAATATGCAAAAACTCTAAATAAAAAAACAATTATTTGGGGTCAGTCTTTTTGGAATGTTAAAGATAGTGGAGTTAAAAAAAGAATACAAAGTATATTAAATGACTGTAACTGCATCTTAGTCCGAGATGAGGGTTCTAATGAATATCTATCCTCGATAGGAATAAATAAAAATGTAGTTTTAACTGCCGATGGAGCCTTTTTAATGATTCCAGAAAAGGTTTCTCTTGAAAGCTCAATCTTGAGATCATCAAAGCTAATTATCGGCTTTAATGGGTCTCCTGTATATTCTTCTTTCATTGATGCCTCCCAACACAAGTTTCTCGTTGAAGCTCTGGTCACTTTCATGCAAAATTTAATTGATGCCTATGATGCTACCTTAGTTCTTATTCCACATGATAGTTATCCAGCTCCAAAGGAGCGGGCATTTTTATATGAGTTATCTCAAAAAATTGATCGACCCAATTCAATATTAATTCCACCCATCGGTCTCTCTGCTCCAGAAATAAAAGGCTATATTAGCTTTTGCAAATTCTTTATTTCTATGAGATTCCATGCAACTATTGCAGCACTGAGTCAGTGCATACCCACTATTGCATTGGGCTATAGCCCAAAATTTGGATATCTATTTCGATCACTGATGGGTAATACCAAATATGTGTTGAAATATGAGGACATAAGCTTTAATACGTTGGAAAGTGTATTTGAATCAATACGATCGAATGAGCACGCAATTAAATCATCTCTTAAAGAAAATGTTGATAAATTTCAAAAGCTCGCCATGAAAAACTCAATCATCATAAGAGAAATTTTGGATAAAAATTAGGCTGAGTGTTATTTATGTTAGAAACCATTATTAATAAAGTAAGATACGGGTTTGGAGTGAGTAAGAGAGTTTGGAACTTTATTGAAGAGAAAAAACTCCTCCATTTTATTAAATCATTGAATAATACTTCAGCATCAAAAAAAATTCTTTTTGGGCCAGGGTTCAACATTAACAAAGCTTTCACAAATCACGATATAATTCTCGCTGGGTTATTGCGCCAAAAAGGTGCTGAAATCCATTACCCTTATGGCAGAGATGGGTTTAAGACCAATTATCCTTTTTATGGTGGTGTTTGGGATGATAGTAGAGTTCGCAATATTCCGGAAACACTAGAAAAAGGAGAAGCACGGGCCTTCAAGTATTTCAGCAAAATAGGGGAAACATACAATATAGCAGATTATATTAGTTCAGCGGATCTAAAGGAGATATATACGACTACTTCACAGCTTTCTGAAGAGGAGATGAATTCCTTCCATTACGAAAGTATTCCCATCGGCCATGATTCCATGAACACGGTACGTAATCTCAACATGGTAGATCAGATAGTGCTAGTCGAAAATTACCTTGAGGAATGGAGAAGTAGCCTTCAAGATTGCATGGTTTATACCCTTTTTTTAAATCGAATCATTAATAAAATTAAACCAGATATTGTTATTATTCATGGTAATTATTACATGCCGTGGTCCCTTCTAGGGAAACTTGCTGAAAAACATGAGATCAAATATTATAACTACCAGATGGGGCTGTATCCTGACACCTGGATTCATGCCAATAGAGAACCGGCCATGGAATTTAAGCTAATGGATGACAAATGGTTGTCAAATAAGGATCGATCTCTTGTCCATGAAGAAAACAATAAGCTGGATTTACTCGTGTCACGTAGAAAAAGGGGTATAGTTGGTAATCTTAAGCTTGATATTACTGAAGATAAAACCGAGTCTGAATGTTTATTTTCAGAAATTGGTGATCTCCCCTATGCAGTGTATTATACGAACCTATTCTGGGATGCCGCAGCTTTGGATAAAGAAATATTATTCTCTAAGATTAAGGATTCTTTATTGCATCTTGTCGATTGGTTCTCGGTAAGAAGAAACTATCATCTCGTCTTAAAACCGCATCCGGCCGAAAAGCACAAATTGATCCCTGAGACGATGTATACAGTAAAAACCATTATTGAAAATTATTTTAATCAAAACCTTCCACCGAATATTCATATTCTTAAATCAGAAACAAAAATATCATCCTATGATCTGAATACTCGCTCAAATCTGTCCATAACTTGGACGGGCACATCGGGAATGGAAAGTGCCATTTATGGCACGCCATGCATTGTGTTGGCAAGAGCTCACTATCGGGGTAGAGGGTTTACAGTAGATCCGAATAATATTGAGGAATTAGATATCGCTTTGGAAAAGCATCTAGCATCAAAGCAGATACTGGATAATAAACAGATTGATCTTGCGCGAAAGTATTTTTACCTGTTTCAATTTGAATTATCCAAAAATGTAGGTATTCCCACCATGAGATATGATGGCAAAGCTTCTGACCTAAAGTGGAAGACTGCTGAGTTGTACCTGAAAAATGCTTCTTTAGAAAACGTGATACATTCAATAGTGTCAATGCAGGATATAACATAAAAGAGTATGCTATTAACAAATAAAACAATCTTTTTACAGTTAGGTCTGGAAGTGCTTAGTTATGATGTGATGAATTTTGCGATACATCAGAGAAAATCAAGGATTTAACAGTATCATCCCTCCGTATAGAAATTAGATTGAATCGTAATTTGGAACTAAATCATAGAAATGAAAGTATATTGAAATGAGTAAAGTCTTAATCACTGGTTGTGCAGGGTTTATTGGAACTCATCTAACTAAACGATTGCTAGAAGCTGGAAATGTTGTTTGTGGTATAGATAATTTGAGTCGTAACGGATCCAAGGTTAACCTGGGCTGGATTAGATTGAGCGAAAGTTCGTCCAATTTTAGTTTTTTTCAAAACGATATCCGTGACTATGAAAAAATATCCTCTATTTTTAAAGCAGAAGGTCCTTTTGATCTTATCATACACGAGGCGGCTCAGGTTGCAGTTACAACCAGTGTGCTTAATCCCAGGGAAGATTTTGAAATTAATGCACTAGGCACCTTTAATATGCTAGAAGCAACTCGAATGCACTCGCCAGGCGGGTGTTTCATCTTCGCCTCTACCAATAAAGTCTATGGCGACATGAAAACTCTGGATGTTATTGAGCGAAATTCACGATATGAATATGCATCTCTAAAAAAGGGTGTGGATGAAAAATTCCCACTAGATTTTCATTCACCTTACGGATGTTCTAAAGGTGCCGCAGATCAATATGTTCGTGACTATCATCGTATATATAATCTTAACACAGTAGTTCTACGGCAATCTTGCATATATGGTACCCAACAATATGGTGTCGAGGATCAAGGCTGGGTAGCGTGGTTTACAATTGCATCTATTCTTAACAAACCCATTACAATTTATGGGGATGGAATGCAGATCCGTGATATCCTTTGGATCGATGATTTAGTCGATCTATATCTTTCAGTCTTTGATAACAGAGATAAGGTATCTGGGGAAGTATTTAATGTCGGTGGTGGTCCACAGAATACACTATCGCTGTTAGAACTTGTAAACAAATTGGAAAATGAAGGTGTCCTTAAAGGTCCTCTAAATCATGATGACTGGAGACCAGGTGATCAAAAAGTTTTTGTTGGAAGTATTGATAAGATTTATAATGCAATAGGCTGGACACCGAGTACCAAGCCATCAGAGGGCATTAACAAATTGATCACCTGGGTGAAGAAAAATAAAAATCTTTTAGAAAACACATTAAAATAGAAAAATAAAAATGGAAATATCAGTAGTTATACCAACACATAATAGGTCAGAATCATTAAGAAGAGCTATTGACAGCATACTTCAAGATACAATAAATTGTGAATATGAAATTGTAGTGGTTGACAATAACTCAAGTGATAATACAAAGGCTAGTGTATTGATCTACGAATCAAAGGTTAATTATTTCTTTGAGCCAAATACTTCCTTTACTCGCGCTAGGCATGCTGGAGCACATAATGCCAAAGGCGATATTTTATTATATATCGATGATGATGTCATCGTGTTGCCTGGTTCTATCGATAAAATTGTTCAAACATTCAAGGGCTATCCAGATTGTGGGGTCATCGCTGGACATATTCTGCCACAATATGACGAAGAACCTCCTGAGTGGTGTTTAGCTTGTGAGGAAAAGTTTAATGGCTGGTCGCTATATAATCCATCCGTTTATCCACATTTAGCAAATGGCTTCCAAGAAGTTGATTGGGCGGCTGGACCCATGATGGCAATATCAAAAAAAGCATACGATCTTGTCGGAGGATTTCCACCTGACACGCTTGGGGTTGAAACAAATGATGGAAAAGGCACCTTTAATAAATTATATGTTGGACCAGGTGACTATGGTCTTTGCAAAAAAGTAATTAAAGCAGGTTTTAAGGTATATTATGATCCACTGGTTTCATGTTATCACGTGATACCTGAAATGCGATTTACAATTCCTTTTTGGATCTCAAGAATGAAGGGTGAAGCGCATCACAAAGCAATTGTAAACCGGGTGTTTTATAAATATTCAAAATTTAAACTATTTGCGATTCGAATTAAAGCAATGAAATCTCTCTTGAGAATACGAGCAAATTTATTGAGTCAACTAAAAACACAATCTGTTCAAGATAATTTTAAATTTGATGGACTATATACCGAAGAATTATTCCTCAACTATTTGACAGACTACTTAAAAATAGACGGAGTATTAAATAAAAATAAATGGCTGTCAGAATATCTTTGGGATTTGGGAAATAATGGTGTCTCAAACAGTGATTTTGATAGTGTGAACAGCAAGCTACCTGAAGAATACAAAATTTTGTATCTAAAGGAAAATATGTATCCAGAAAAAGGGATTAATTCGATTGCAGGTTTTAAAAAGACTATAGCAAACTTCCATTTTGTTAATGTTATGCAAAAATATATTTATCCATTAAGAGATTTTCTCAAATAGATGTACTTGGAACAACATCTAATGGATTTATTTGTCAAATCGATGCCCATCGTTTGCGTTGATGCGGTTGTATTATACAAGACAAAATATTTGGTAATTAAAAGAAACTATTGGCCTGCAGAACACGAATATTGGCTTCCAGGTGGAAGAATCTGGAAAAACGAAACAATTATCGATGCGACCTTAAGGAAGGTAAAGGAAGAGACGAACCTAAAAGCATCATATGAATCATTTCTGACCGTTGAAGAAACTATTTTTGAAAGTGAAGAAAAAGTGACTAAACACACAGTAAACATCACTAGTTTAGTGTCTGTAGAAACAATTGAAAGTTTTTCCTTAGATAGTCAACACAGTGAATATAAATGGTTCCCCAAAAATGATCCAATATTATCCAAACTGCACCCTGCAGTATCTAAACCGATTTTCCGTGCCATTGGGCTTTCCAAAAACAAGTTCAATCACTAACGAATACATACTCAATTTATTCCAAGTAATCGGCTACACATTCAATGGAAATATACATGATTATGGGTGTGGTCTGCCATCGCGTAAACTCAAAAAAATACGTAAAAGTTGGTCTTCCACGGTGATGATAGAAGAATTAAAGTATTATCACTATGGATGAATTTTAATCTCTTTATATTAAGCGCGTTATAATAAGGATAGACATACTTTATAGCCAGTCTGGCATGAGTTGAACTACGAGAAAGAGGTAAAGTCAAACTGATCTATGTGTGCTGCAAATTTAGATTTAATAGAGAGTCACAAATATAGAAAAATAATGAATGCATTATTGTAACGATTTAATTAAACATTATCACAGAATACATATTCATGTATATTTCGGTTATTGTCTTGTGGATTGGCGTGCAGAAAAGTCATTGCCGACTAGGACAGTTAAATTTATGGAGAAGGCTAAGTATGATTGAAAAAATCAATCACAACGATCATTTGATTGCAATTATCCTTTCGAATAAATTTAGCGAACCTGGGATCCATTTCCTCACCGATGACAACACGTCGCAGCAATTGGGATTCATGCATCATCCTAAAGGAAAAATTATTAAGCCCCATATTCACAATCCCGTAAAACGTGAGGTCCATCACACACAAGAGGTATTATTTATCAAAAAGGGTAGGCTAAGGGTCGATTTTTTCACCGAAGAGCACAAATACCTGGAAAGCCGGATCCTGGAAACTGGAGATGTGATACTTCTAGCATCCGGTGGTCACGGCTTCACAATGCTAGAGCCAACTGAGATGATTGAGGTTAAACAGGGTCCTTACATCGGCGATTCAGATAAGACTCGATTCCATTCTAGTTTACCAAAGAAATTGAATTATGGAGATTCTTAATGAATGATACAAATGTTTTTGATGCCTATAGCCACTATTATGATCTGCTCTACAAAGACAAGAATTATGATTCAGAGGTTAATTACATTCATTCCTTATTGAAAGAGCATGGTGTATCCGGTAGTGAGGTGTTGGAGTTCGGTTCTGGCACAGGCGGACACGGCAGATTGTTGGCGGAGAATGGATACAACATAATAGGAATTGAGCTCAGTGAAAGCATGGTGCAGAATGCTCAACAATCTGATGGGTTTAGATCCCAGCTTGACGATATCCGGACAGTTAGAATGGGACGCAGCTTTAATGCTGTGTTAGCACTTTTTCATGTGGTTAGCTATCAAACATCGAATGAGGATGTAATTGCTGTGTTTCAAAGTGCAGCCACACATTTAGAAAAGGGTGGACTTTTTATTTTTGATGTCTGGTATAGTCCAGCAGTATACAATTTAAAACCGGAAACCCGGGTGAAGCGCATGGCCGATAATAACATAGAAATAACTCGTATTGCCGAGCCAAATATTCGTCCCAATGAAAACCGCGTCGATGTGAACTACACTGTTTTTGTAAAAGAAAAAATATCCAACACATTCCAAACATTTTCTGAAACCCACCCCATGCGCCATTATTCTATTAGCGAAATTGATTTTATTGCATCAATTGCAGGATTTGATCGTGTTGCCGCGGAAGAGTTTTTTACTGGCCAGGAACCTGGCGATGAAACCTGGGGTGTGTGTTTTGTACTTAAGAAACTATAAAATAAAAGGAAAGACCAAATGAAAAAAGCTCTAATAACTGGAATTACAGGTCAGGATGGAGCATATTTGGCTGAATTCTTAATTGAAAAAGGCTATGAAGTATATGGTACCTATCGCAGGTTGTCGACCCCAAATTTCTGGCGATTGCAATATTTAAATGTTTTTGATAAAGTGCAATTGATACCTTGTGATTTATTGGATAGCGACTCATTATTTGAGGCTATATCAATATCTGAACCTGAAGAAATTTATAATATGGCCGCCCAAAGTTTTGTGGGAGCATCATTCGAACAACCAATCAGTTCAGGTGAGATCAGTGGATTGGGGGTAACCCGCCTACTTGAAGCCGTTCGAAAACTCTGTCCGAATACTAAAGTATATCAGGCATCTACCAGTGAATTATATGGTGATAATAATTATAAGTCACAAGATGAGGCGACTCCCTTCGCTCCCTCAAGTCCATATGCAGCAGCAAAACTATATGCCTATTCAACCATAAATATATACCAAAAAGGTTATGGTCTTTTTGCCAGCAATGGAATATTATTTAACCATGAATCACCCATCAGGGGTTTAGAATTTGTTACGAGAAAAATCACAAACACTGTCGCAAAGATAAAATTAGGGTTAGAAGACAAGCTTAATTTAGGGAATATTGATTCAAAGCGGGATTGGGGATTTGCAAAAGATTATGTTGAAGCAATGTGGTTGATTTTGCAACATAAGGAACCTGGGTCCTTCGTTATTGCGACAAATGAAGCCCATTCTGTAGAGGAGTTTGCGAAAAAAGCATTTGAAATTGTTGATTTAGATTATCATGATTTTGTAAAGATTGACAATCGTTTCTTAAGACCCGCTGACGTGAATTATTTATGTGGTGATTACAGTAAAGCAAGGGACGTGCTGGGATGGGAGCCTAAAACCAAATTTAATGAATTGGTAGAATTAATGGTCAACGAAGATGTGGAAAGATGGCAAAGGTGGAAATCTGGAGAACATTTTCCCTGGGATGCATTTAACTATCCGCATGAAAATAACATATTATCACGCGTACTGAAATATGATAAATAAATAATGTTTTCTAAAAACCAGTTTATCCCCGTCAACGAACCTCTTCTAGACGGTAACGAGAAAAAATATTTGAATGAGTGCATCGACACGGGATGGATTTCTTCTGACGGACCGTTCGTAAGTAAATTTGAAGCCAAGTTTGCTGCAAAAACCGGCAGAAAGTATGGAATTGCTGTATCCAATGGGACTGCTGCTCTCGATATTGCTGTACAATCCTTAGGCATTGGCCCTGGAGATGAGATAATTTTACCGGCATTCACAATCATCTCGTGTATCACCCAGATCATCCGGTCCGGTGCAACGCCGGTTTTAGTGGATAGTGATCCACAAACCTGGAATATGGATGTTGATCAAATCGAGGGTAAAATCAGTAAACGAACAAAAGCAATCATGGTTGTGCATACATATGGTTTGCCTGTCGATATGGACCCAATTTTAAGTATCGTGAAAAAATATAATCTGAAGGTTATAGAAGATGCAGCGGAAATGCATGGACAGGCCTACCGGGGCAAACCCTGTGGCAGTTTTGGGGATATAAGCATATTTAGCTTCTATGCCAACAAGCATATCACCACCGGGGAAGGCGGGATGCTAGTCACAGATGATAATGTATTAGCTGAAAAATGTAAATCTCTGCGGAACCTGTGTTTTCAACCGGAACAACGATTCATCCACGAGGATCTCGGATGGAATTTTCGGTTAACTAACTTACAGGCAGCTGTGGGGCTAGCACAATTGGAAAAACTGGATGACCATATCCGATTGAAAAGATCTATGGGAAAACTATACACCGAATTATTGTCTCATTTAACAAAAGTTCAATTGCCTCTGCCAGAAACAGGCTATGCCAATAATATTTACTGGGTATATGGCATCGTCTTGACTTCTGAGATTCCCTTTGATGCAAAAGAAGCAATGGAGATGTTGGGTAAATATGGCATTGGGACAAGACCCTTTTTCTGGCCTATGCATATGCAACCGGTGTTAAAACAGTTAGGTCTATTCAGGGGTGAACATTATCCAGTCGCAGAAAGAATGTCACGGAGAGGGTTTTATCTACCTTCGGGTATGGCTATCACAAATGATCAGATTCATGTTGTGAGTAAAACCGTTAACAATTTATTCTCCTGAGTAGAGTATTTGATCTAGCGCATTTCTTAAGTAACAGGTATAATTAGATTTTTAATTAGACAAAGACAATGACGAAAAAAAATATTGCATTTATAAATTTAGTCCCTCACGTTGGAGCATTGCCAGCACTAATCAGTAGCGTATCATATCTATCTGAGATTGGCTATACAATTGATTTTGTTACTGTAAAATATGCTAATCACATTCCAGAGCCAAAATTTAATAACTTGAATGTGAATGAGATATTTCTGCCTTCAATACATCTTAGCAGGAAGGTAGTACCATCCATTTTCGTCAAATATTATCAGTCATTTAAACTCTTAAAACTAAGGGGACCATACCTTTGTATATTTGGTGTTGATCAGGCTGGTATGACTCTGTCTGTGCCCATAAGTCTAATGCTAAATACACGTGTCATATATTTTCCCATGGAACTCTATTTATCTGGGGAAATTACGGGAATAATACAACGTATTTATAAGTCGATAGAGCGAATATTTAATAAACGTACTAAGATGACCATAATCCAGGACGATTTGAGGGCGAAGCTTTTAACAAAAGACAATAATATCTCGTCCAAGCAAATTGTAGTGGTACCAAACTCCGCTCTTGGCTTAGCTACACATAAAAGAGGATGTTATTTTAATGAAAAATATGGTATACCTCGAGATAAGATAATCATTCTGTCTGCCGGTAATATTATTGGTTGGGCGATGAGCTATGAACTTGCGGAGAGTGCACTATCATGGCCGGAAAAATATGTGCTAGTTTTGCATGGCTACGTACAGGATAATCAGCACATGTATTTAGAAAAAATAAAAAATTTAGTCGCAAAAAGTAAATCAATAATATTTTCCCTCGATATGGTTCCGTATGAGGATCTTGATTACATGCATTCTTCAGTTGATATTGGTGTTGCTCTCTATAATCCGCAGGAACATATTCGTACAACTGATTTCGAAAACATCGGCTTGTCTTCAGGTAAATTAATGCGATACCTGAAAGCTGGATTGCCTGTAATTACCTCCAACTTACCTAATCTTAGGAAGCTAATCGATGAGTATAAATGTGGAATATGTGTAAATCATCCAAGTGAAATAATAAATGCGATAAATAAACTCTCCACCAACCATGCTAAGTACAGTCAAAATTCGATTGCTGCTTATGATGGAGAGTTTGAGTTTAGCCGACATTTTGCTGAAGTAGTCAAAAGAGTTAGAAATTGGTAGAGTATCCACATGTAAGTTATTGTTCATACAGCGGAATAGGATTTTAATCCATTCACAATATATCTTGACATGATTTAATGTTTAAGCTGTTACGCGATTGTTTGATAGCAATGATCAATATATTCGGTAGGAAGAGGAATCCATCCAATCGAATTTTTATGACAAATGAGTGAAATGCATATTCAATTAATCAATACATGTTAAACAAATATTGAGATATTATAAGAGGATGTGCATAGTAACAAAATTAAATGGCGAATTACACTAATTAGAAGATAGGATAATGGGCAATTATGATTGGAAATGAAGTTTACATGATCGGTGAAATAGGGATAAATCATAATGGTGATATCAAACTGGCCAAAAAGTTAATTGATGCGGTAAATGCCTGTAATTGGGACTGTGCCAAATTTCAAAAGCGTAATCCAGATGTTTGTGTTCCTGAAGCACAAAAAAGTGTCATGAGAGATACTCCCTGGGGCAGAATGACCTATCTCAATTATAAATATAAAGTTGAATTTGAGCTGAAAGAATATGACGAGATCAATCGCTATTGTGCTGAAAAACCAGTGGATTGGACGGCTTCTGTCTGGGATTTGGATAGTCTCAAATTTATTCAGAATTATGAAGTACCTTTCATTAAAATACCTTCTGCCCTCCTTACGGATGAGAGACTCCTTGTGGAAACCGCCATCACAAAGATTCCACTTATGATAAGTACTGGAATGAGTACACTTGAAGAAATAGATGATGCTGTCAATGCCATCTTGAAAGTGGGAGTGAATCCGATAATTATGCATTGTAACTCTTCATATCCAGCAAAACACGATGAGCTCAATTTAAGTTTTATTCCGGTTTTGAAAGATCGATACGGATGTCAGATTGGCTATTCTGGGCATGAAGAAGATTTGGAACCCTCTGTTGTGGCTGTTGCTCTGGGGGCTACTGTGATTGAGCGTCATATCACCCTGGATCACACGATGTGGGGAACCGATCATAAGTCCAGTTTGGAAGTTATGGCAATGGACATGCTTAAAAAGCGTATTGCGGTTGTTAAGAAAACCCTGGGTGTTCCTGAAAAGGTTGTCACCGAAAGCGAGATGGCTATGCGTGCAAAATTGCGGAAATAATCGTAAATGGCAAAACCATTTGTTATTGGTATTTCAGGGGGGTCCGGAGCTGGGAAAACAACCCTTGCCAGGAAAATTATTCAACACTTCGATGAAGCCCAAATTAGTTACCTAAATTTGGATTGGTTTTATCTGGATAGATCACACTTACCTCTTGAAGAGAGGAAAGAAGTGAACTATGACCATCCAGATGCCCTTGACTTTGAGTTGCTTTTAAATTGTCTCAAGCGATTGATCACACGAAAATCGATAATCGTGCCTCAGTATGATTTTAACCTGCACGTCAGGTCAAAGGAAGTTCTGAAAATAACACCAAGCGATACTATAGTCGTTGATGGTATCTTACTTTTTTACTCCAAGCAAATTCGAGATCTAATAGACACGAAAATATTTATAGATGTACTTGAGAAAACAAGGCTCGAAAGGCGAATCAAGAGGGATATCCTCGAAAGAGGGAGAACACGGCAAGATGTTGTTGATCAATTTTTTGCTACAGTAGCACCCATGCATGAAACCTATGTCCAACCTTCAATTGGTTATGCAGAGATTGTACTTAATGCTACAGATAATTTTGATGAAACCATGTTGAGAAATCAATTGCTGGATAAAGTATAAGTTTTCTTTAAAACCATGCGACTCTTGCTATTATTCTTTGGGTATATGTCATTTGAAGCGATGCTTTCTAGTGGAATATATCTCAATTCCACAGGCTCGATAGTTCGCTATGCCTCCAAGATGGATGAATTATTCATCCTGCTTTTATTTACATTAGCAGTTTTATTCTCCATGCGCGGTCATCTCAGGAAATACGTGAAATTCAATATAGCTCTTTCGCTATTATTATTTTCTATAGTTATTTCAAGCGTCGTTAATCTTGTGAGCATTCCTGTCACATCGGAATTCATATTGCGATACGGAAAAATTCCAATTATTGTTTTGTACATACTTTCAGCAAATATCGATAGGAATAAATTGTTTCAGATTATTAGCAAATATGTTGTGTGGATCGCACTGCTACAATTCGCTACCAATTTGCTGTGGTTTTTGAATATTAATATTATTCCCAATAAGATTTTGGATTCGGCAGATGATTGGGCGGTTGGAACATTTGGGAATACCCTCACAGTCGCTTTTGTCGCTTTGATTGCTATTAGTTCAATCCTCTATAAGTTGTATTATGTGAAGATGCCCCGGGGGAAAAGAAATTGGAATATATTTATAGTACTGCTATTAATCATCCAAATCTATTGGTCACGGTCTCATCATTTAACAGTAATTGGTCTGGTTGTTTTTATGGTAATCGGCCTGCTCAATATTCTCTCCACTCGGAAAAATATCTTCCGAATAGTAATTATTTCCATCCTCGTTGGGAGTGTGGGGGGTAAGTACGTTCTGAACAGCAGGTATGTGAATATTAACCACCAAATCGAACGATTGTCCCTTTCTCCCAAATGGATTGCAACATCAGAATCCATTTTTATGATCCCTACTTTTGCACCCTTTTCCATTTTTGGGGTTGGCCCTGGTCAGGGTGGATCCTTTCTGGCAAAGGAGAATCCTTCGCCAATCACACAAAATATTTTTTTACCATTTGAGTCAGCAAAAATAAGACAGGGTTCCATTATCACATTGACCTTTACTGGAATCAATACGATCGCCAGCGAGCTGGGGCTGGTTGGCCTTACCTGGTTTTTGGCAGTATTTATTGCAATGAATTTATTGATCTTCAAGAATGATGGTTCAAGGGGAAATCCTTTGCTACTTGCTAGAAAGATGACCATAATCACAGTGGTTGATATATATTTTCTCGAAAGCATTATGATTGACCTCTTCCAGCATACAATCATACCTGTGCTTCTGGCCTTTTATATTGCATGTCTCATACAAGGAGCAACCAGGAGCTCCAACCCTGCAACACACAAGATTATTAAGCCATGACCCTTGATTATCTTCATATTTCAAGGGATGATTCCTATCTGACAAGAGATCTGGCCGTTATTAAGGCAAAATTAGAAGCCTTAAAACCAGAAGCAATTTTGCTCTATGGAAGTCATGCTCGTGGTGAAGGAGCTCGAATTAAAATAAATGGGACTGAATATGCATATAATGACTATGATGTACTCCTCCTGTTTGAAAAGTCATGTCCAGGTAATGATTATGAAAAAATCAAACAAGAATTGATTGAAAGTACAAAAGTAAAGTGGTTTGATATCGCGGAAAGTTCTATAAATTCGGATACTCAGAAGCAAAAAACAGTGTTTAATTACGATTTAAATCACTTTAATCGATTGATCTTCGGTGACCAAGGCACTGTAGATAAATATTTGATCCCGTTTGAAAATTCTGAGATACCCCTGAGGGAGGCTGAAGTCTTGCTCACCACCCGTTTATGGTGCTTTTTTGGCTCTATGAGCAATCATTCTGAAATTAATTCTTTGAGTGGCAGTGATCTTTCATTTTTTCACTATCAGCTTGCTAAAGCAATATTTGCTATTACTGATTCAGAAATGATTATTCATGGCAATTACCAGACAAAATATGCCAAAAAAATATCTGAATATATCAGGTCTAGCCATAGAATACTCTCAGATGATATCCTTACGTGGGCATATACTATAAAAATTCATCCTCAAGAGATACGATATAGAACATATGATTCACTTGAATTATATGACCTCGTTTATAAACACTATCATGAGGCTATTCTTCATCTATATGAGAATCTCTTCAAGCAGCCATTAGAGAGTAATCCAACTACTTTATTACAGCTGAAAACACACACATTCAAGTATCGCATATTGTCGATGCTTTCAATCTTGGACAAATATGAAAAAAAATATAGAAAATATTCTTTTAATGTGGCTCAATTGTTTCTGTTTTTTGCTTACCCTGAATCCGCTCATAAATTGAGTTTTTTGGATAGCTGTAGAACCTACCTCTCCCAGTCTTTAAAAAGAGAGGTAACAACTGTGGACTGGTCAGAGCTGAAAGAAATAATTATCGCGGAGCGGACGAACGTTTAGTATGACAACTGTAATTCTTCTATTGGATGCTTTTAGTGGGCAATATGTATCAAAAGAAATAGCGCCAGGCCTGTTTGAATTAGCACAAAAAGGTATTTTTTATCCCCAGGTTAAGCAATCTGCAGGATATTGTGAAAGAAGTGAAGTGACAACTGGGCATAGTTCCCAAATGAACGGCTATTTGACAGCGATTGGTTTAAACAAAAGAAATAATCAATTCTCACGATTCCACAGGGCTTTGGTTATTCTTGGCAAATTGGAAAAGATCATTAGTGTATTAGGTCTGCAAATTGTAACCAGCAGATTGAGGAAATTTCTTTTCCTGGTTTTTAAAAGATTATCTCAGAACATTACCTTAAAACCTTATAATATACCGTTGGGAATACTTTCGTACTTTGAATTGACAGAGGACAAATATGAATTGTGGGAAAGTATCAGTCCGAATGGTCAAAATATTTTTCAACAGATTACTGAGAGCGGAAACCGCTATTCGATTGAATTATTCACATCCCTAAGAAATGAGAAAGAATTAAGTACATCTGAGAAACTTAGTTCTCTGGAGAAGATGCTTAAATCTAACTACCACGGTGCAATTTTTGTCTATATCGCAGACACTGACATTATTGCTCACAAGTACGGCACAAAATCAGATGAATTACGGTCTGCCATTAAAAATCTTGATGCTAAAATAGCTCGACTCGTAAGTAGTAATCAAAAAAACGCAAGATTTGTAATATTTGGTGATCATGGTATGTTGGATATCGAGACTACCATGGACATTGGGAAAATAGTGCATGAGAAAGCCAAAACCTTTAAATTGAAACATAGGAAAGATTATCTATTGTTCCTTGACTCAACAATATTTCGATTATGGTTTATTCGGAAAAGCCCGGAGATTGATCAGTTTTATGCTGATATAATGTCTGAAGAGGTCTTTTTGATGAATGGGGAATTTGAAGTAGCAAGTAAAAATAGCTTTGGCCAGGAATATGGTGACTTACGTTGGTATGCTTCGGCAGGGGTTCTAATATATCCAGATTACTTTCAAGGAAGAACCCCATATAGAGCCATGCACGGATATGAGACGGTAGATGAGGCACATATGGGGATGTGTATTGTCTATGGTTCCGGGGTAGAACCCAAGAGGGAAAAAGCAATTCCACTTTATGAAATTTATAACGTAATACTAAGTAATGTTAGAGGTTTAAGGTGAAAAGGATATACATAGCAGGTTGTGGTGGGATGCTGGGTGAAGCAATGCATGCTCAGTTATCAAAGGATTACCAGATTAAATGTACTGATATTGATGTGAATGAAGATTGGTTAAGTTTTTGTGATTTTAGAGATTACGATGAATATCAGGCTGATGTGCTTGAGTTCAATCCTGATATTCTGATACATCTAGGTGCCCATACTGATTTAGAGTATTGCGAGAAAGAGGCGGATGATACTTATCTAACAAACACTGTATCAGTTGAAAATGCTTGCTATATTGCTAATAAACTGAATGTACCGCTCGTATATATCAGCACTGCTGGCATCTTTCATAGCGACAAAGATACATATGACGATTGGGATCAACCCTCACCAGTGGGGCATTACGCCAGGTCAAAATATCTTGGCGAACAGATTGTAGCTAATCGGGTAAAAAAACATTTTGTTTTTCGTGCGGGTTGGATGATGGGGGGCGGACCTAAAAAAGATAAAAAATTTGTTAATAAGATAATGAAGCAAATTGATAGCGGCGCAGATAAACTGTTTGTAGTAAATGATAAATTTGGTACGCCAACCTATACCCACGATTTTGCAAAAAATGCAATACAGGTTGTAGAAAAAGAGTATTATGGCATCTATAATATGGTGTGTCAGGGTCTTACAAGCAGACTTGAGGTCGCTGAAGAAATGTTAAAAATTATGAAGATAGATGATAAGATTGAACTTGTCAAAGTATCATCAGACCATTTTAGTAAAACCTATTTTGCTCCGCGACCGGTTTCAGAGAGGCTGCTGAACAAGAAATTGGAATTCAGGGGTTTAAATCTCATGCAAGATTGGCGAATATCCTTGAGGGAATATCTCACTACATATTTCCACGCGCCAAAATCCTAAATAGTAAATAAAAACATGAAATATTCTATCGTAGTTTGCTGTTACAATGGTGAAAAAACGATCAAAGCGTGTATAGCGAGCTTAGTAACTCTGGATTATGACCCTCCCGATTACGAAATAGTCTTTATCAATGATGGTGCAATTGATCGCACCGGCCTGATTATCCAGGAAGAAATTGGAGCGCTCGATTTAGTTTACCCTAGCATGAAATATATTGAGACAACAAATAACGGTCTCAGTGCAGCACGAAACTATGGGATCAATAATTCTTCAGGGGAAATAATTCTCTTTATAGATGAAGATGCAGTCGCCTCAAAATCTTGGTTGTTAGAATGTGACAAAAGTCTCAAGAGAGATGGTACCCCTGCAATATATTTTGGCCCTGTTGAGCCGTTTGAAGATGCGAACGATTTTGAGGAGTTTATCAGAGCTGCTCATTATACAAGATACAATAGAGATGGGACTGTAAAACCGGTGATGATTGGTACAAATATGGGTTTCCATCGGGACGTTTTCACTGAAGGAAGCCACTTTGACGCTACCTTCACCTACCGTGGAGATGAAACTGCACTGCTTATATTGTTGAATGGTAATTACGAGTCTGTTTACAATGAAAAGATGATCGTCCATCACCCATATCCCAAAAGTGTATCAATATGGTTAAATGAGCGCTATCATAATGGGATTGTAGAAAACAAGCTGAGGGCTTTGAGATCATATAATCGGAGCAGATCTCACAGGGTTGGAATGATAGTTGCCTTAGTCTTGATTGTATTTCATTTATATGCTGATTGGAGCCTAGTAAAGGTTGTTGATAGTATTTTAGTCATTTTCACAGTAACCCTCATATTCAGCAGGAAAATAAATATCTTAAAGTACAAGTTCAAAAGCCTGGAAAAAATTTATAGCAGCAAGGCTTGGCTCTTTTTCCCTCTATCCTATGTGCTAAAGATTATAGGTCATATCTATCAGCTGAGAGGGCAGATTCAAGCTTCTGCGAGATGATCTGATTAATTGAAAGTAATACATGTCATATGGTCTTTTGGGCATGGGGGTATTGAGAATATACTTCTGAATATAATCAATATGAGTGAAAATTCGCGAATCAGATATTATCTGTTAATCATAAATAGTGATTTAGAAAAAAAAATTCTAGCTCAAATAAATCCAAAGAAATGTTGTGTAATAACATTAGGTCGTCAGAGAGGTAGCAAAAGCCTAACCACTTTGTATAAAATGATGAAATTAACTGGATACATCAAGCCTGATGTAATTCATCACCATATGCATGACAGTATCGCTTTGACCTATCTCTCTAAATACATATTTAGGCATTTAAACTTTTTGACTTTTCACTTTGTGCCTAGACCTCAAGATAGACTCATATATTTGAAATATTTTGATCATGTGATTTCGATTTCAAATGTAGTGTATGAGACAATTAAATCGCTTACTTCATTTAGGGTAAAAGGTCATTCTGTGGTCTATAATGGGGTACAAAGCTATGACCAAAATCTATCACATCAACCAGATGAGAAGTCAATTACTGTTTGCTGTATTGGCAGATTGAACCATAAACAGAAAGGTCAACATCATCTAATCAGGGCAATCAAAATCCTTGATGAGAAGTACAATAAGATTGTTAATCTCTGGCTAGTTGGAGATGGTCAATCAAAGGATTTACTTATGAATATTGCTACCGATAATCAAGTCCTTTCTAGGACAACTTTTTGGGGAAGTAAAACACAAAGCGAAATCCTATCGTTAATGAAAGAAGTTGACATAATTGTACAGCCATCCATTGAGGAAGGCTTTGGACTTTCTGCCATTGAGGGCATCTCATTTAATAAACCGCTCATTCTCTCTAATATTTTAGCATTTAAGGAAATAGTTTTCCCTGGGAATTATCCGATTTTCTTTCAAGTGGGGAATGAGAATTCCCTGGCCCAAAAAATTAATCAAAGTATTGATGATATCTTGAAAGAAAGCTGGGATTCGACCTGCCGCCTATATAACCTCGAGAAGTATGGTAAATACTCAATAACAAAAACGATTGAGGGATATGATAAACTATATCACCTATATAGATAGACCATATGAAAACAGATAAACTATCGCTAAATATGACCGCATTATTCGTGGTTCAAGATCATGAAAACATGAACAACATTCTCCCTGTAGCCCGAGAAATGGTTAAAAAAAATATCATCCCTCGAATTATGCACATGGATAATGTTCTGCATCAGGATGTGGCTGATTATATCACTGACAATTATGATACTTCCATTTTTCCACTTTCTACAGAAAAAAGCTTTTATCTCTATAATATTTTTGGAAGAGTTTTCGGCATTTTTAAGTTGCTCCTGACTCCGTACAATGAACATTATGACTATATCGTCACCGGTCGGGTTGGTATTCTTGAGTATATTCTCATAAAAAAACTAAAACAGACAAACCCGCAGATTCAAGTATCATCAATTCAAGATGCAATCATAATATATCCTGAATCAAATTCCACCTGGAAGAGGATTCGAAAAGTCTTTTATTTCACAAAGAATCGCCTGAATATTTGCTCGAGAATATACCTATCTGGTGAAGTTACCAAGCAATCAATGCTTCAAGACGGCGTTGTGTTAAGTAAGCTCCTCGTGACAGGGTTGCCTCGCCTTGCTGCAGCTAATTTTGGCGAAAATGACAAAAAGAACCCAGTGAGTAGTCAAAAGATATTTTTGTTCCTAACTGGTGCACACAAATGGAATGGCTACAAAAAATGGAGTAATTTCCAGGAAGATACAATTAATAAGCTTGAAATATTTTCTGAATCACATCAAGATATGACTATATGGATTAAACAACATCCCAGGGATGATTTGGTTATAGAGTCAAACAATATCAAGGTCCTGAGAGACAAAGAAATAGATATGAGAGAATTGCTTTTACAAGTTGATTTTGTTTTCGCTTCTGTGAGTCCTTCGACCATACTCTTTCAGGCAAGTAATTTAGGCAAGGATATATTTTTTATCGAGTATGAAGATTTATCTAAGGTAATGCCTTCATATACATTGTTTAAAGACTCGGTCAAAACAATAGAAATTTCAGAAACAGGGGAATTAATGAGCAAAATAATTAATGGACAGTTAGTCTTGAAAAAAAGTAAGCGACTTAGGGATTTTTTACTAGTGAACAATGAGTCAGCAGTTCGCAGCATAACAGAAGATATTATAGGGACCAGGGTGTAAAATATGTCGAAAATTAATGTTGGAGTGGTCGGATGTGGTGCAGTTGTAGACCTGTTTTACATCTCCGCACTAAAAAGAATGAAATCTAACATAGATGTGAAATATTTTGTGGATACGGACAAGGGGAGAGCTAATAAATTTGCACAAAAGTTTACTGCCAAAATAGCAACTGATTACACATCAATTAGTGGAGAGGTTGATGCAGTCATAATAGCCACCCCGCACTTTCTGCACTATAAAATAGGCAAGTATTTTCTTCAGAAAGGAATACACGTTTTAATTGAGAAACCCATTACCAGTTCTGTGGAAGAACTGAATGAATTAATCTCAATAGCAGATAAGAAATCACTGATTCTATCCGCTGGTAATTTTCGACGCTATCAGGACTCTATGTTGTGGATGAAATCCTTTGTTGAAAACGAACCTTTTGGAGAACTGAAGTCATTTATCGCTCGGGAAGGCGGCAAATATAATTGGCCTGTTACCACTAATTCATTCTGGGAGAAAGCCTCCTCTGGTGGTGGAGTCCTGATGGATACGGGGGCTCATACTATTGATCAGGTTGTGATGCTATGTGGATATCCTGACACGCTGGACTATACAGATAATTGTCTTGATAACATTGAAACAGACTGCGATCTAGTTCTGGCTTATGATTCTGGTACTTCCGGGGCAGTTCAGCTCAGCCGAACAATCGGACTAGGTGCTGGGATCCTCTTAAAATACGAGAAGGGGAATGTCTATTTGGATCTAATAGGGAAGCGGATTATTTCAAATAAAGATGAAATATATGCAATCAAGTACAATGGTAAGGGGATTGGTGATCTAAAAGCACAGGATTTTGTTAAATTAATGGTTAGACAACTAGAATCATGGTGCGATGGAATCAAGGGATTCTCAAAAGCGTATGTCTCAGCAAATGATGTCTTACCTTCTATCCGACTTATTGAAAAATGCTATGCAAAGCAAAATGAAAAGTAAAGAGATTTGAAATGGCTGAAAAACAAAAAATATTTATAACAGGCGGCACCGGTTTTATTGGATCTAACTTAATTAGTTCGATGTACTCACATTATGATATTACAGTGCTCGTTCGGAGTTTTTCCTCGTTTGCAAGTTTATCCCGATTTAAGAATATCAATGTTGTACACGGTGATTTAACAAACCATGAACTTATTAACGACACGGTTTCAGGTGTCGATTGTGTTGTACACCTTGCATATGATCCATCTTCTCAAAAATCAAATATTGCTGGCATCAACAGCCTTGTTGATGCATGTATAAAACATAGTAAAAAATTGGTCCATATGAGTACCATTTCTGTCTATGAACCCCTTATGGGTGATACTATTACAGAGGCAACCAATTATGATGGTTCCACATATTCATACGCCAAGGATAAAAAAGCGGTCGAGCGTGTGGTCTCAGATGCTATCAAGCAGCGAAACCTGCAGTCAATAATACTACAACCCACAATTATTTATGGCCCTTATTCCGGCCCATGGACTGATCGCATTGTGGGACAACTGCGCACAGGTGATGTCGTCATCCCTGATAATGATAGCAGTATATGCAACACAGTCTATGTGGATGACGTTACAGATTCAATCTTACTGTCAATAAATACTAATTCCTGCAACGGTGAGACCTTTCTTATAACTGGACCGGACTACGTGTCTTGGGAGACATTTTTTGAAAGTTATGCGGCTATGGTGGGAGATGGGCGTGTTATGAAGTACAGCATGAAATTGATAAAGAAATATCAACGAAATCCGCTTCGGCTAGCACGGATAATTTTAGGTGATCCTAAAAAGGCAGTTGATTGGGAACCAATGAAAAGTATTTTAAAATCGTTACAGTATAAGCTTTCTCCCAAAGTAAAAACTACTATTAAGAGCCTATACATGAGCTACAAGAAAATTTCGCCTCGGGCACTATTTGTGCCCAATAAACCACTGCTTGATTTATTCAATTCTGGCTCAATGGTGGAAATAGGTAAAGCAAAAAAGCTTCTAAACTACAACCCGAAATATGCATTTAATCAAGGAATTAAAAAGACTGAGGCATATGTTAAGTGGGCCTACCCCAATCCACTTGAAAAGGGCATATGATTAAGAACAAGTATCATAGTGAAGAAATTCTCGGCATAAGAGTCGATTATGTTGACGGACAAAGTGTCAATCTGTTCATAAAGGATACTATCGAGAACGGTAGAAAAGCAAAAATTGGCAATGTTAATATTAATGCTATGAACTTGTCGATCACGGATATAACATTCAAAAATTACACAAATAGTGCGGATTTGGTCTTTTGTGATGGGAAAGGAATTCAGTTGGCTTTTTTCTTACAGCGGAAGCCGATCCCTCCGCATGTCACCTACGAAGTTTGGATGTGGCAATTGCTGCCATTTTGTCACGTGAATGGGTACAAATTGTATTTTCTCGGGTCAAAACCAGGGGTCGCTGAGAGGGCGTTAACGAAAATTAGAAACATCTATCCCACGATACAGGCGGACTTTCACCATGGATATTTCGATAAAGATGGCAAACAAAATGATGAGATTATTGACCGCATTAATAATTTCGCACCGCATGTTTTAATCGTCGGTTTCGGAATGCCAAGCCAGGAAGATTGGATAGAAAAAAATATTGAAAGTCTTAATACAAATGTAGTGCTCAATGGGGGAGCGTACTTAGATTGGATCAGCGGTGATAAACGAAATTGTCCTACCTGGATGAGAAATATGGGATTTGAATGGCTTTATAGGTTGATGCTCGAGCCTAAAAGACTTTTTAGAAGGTACGTATTGGGTAATCCACAATTTATTTTTCGAATATTGAAAGAATCATATTATGCTTAAAGACCGGATTTTGGCAACTGGTGGAGCTGACTTATGGCAACCAATTAACGAAAATATTTAATTGACAGAGGTAATGAAGTTATTTGCGTTGATAATATTTATGCAGGCAATAAATCTAATATTAGTGATTTCTTAGTCTTCAAGGATTTTGATTTGTTAATTCATGATCCAGGTCAAACTACAAAATCTTGTCTCTACGGTGCGATTAATCTACTTGGCCTGGCAAAAGGATTGGTGCTAAAATTTCTCATGCTTCTACTAACGAAGTATATGGGGACCCATCAATACATCCACAGGTGTAGTAATTTGGGCTAAGGTTAATCCCGTTGGAATTCGATCCTGCTATGATGAGAGTAAGGAGTGCTGAACCACTATTCTTTGACCACAAGCGACAGCATAGTCTTAATATCAAAGTAGGTTGGAAAATCCGAACAACTTCGGACACTGATTCCGGAATAAGCATGGGGCCTATTTACGAAAGTGATTGATTAGCATTCAACCTTTCATAGATTGTAGTGAAGGAATCGGGTTGGATAAAATTCACACTATATGAGGTTGAGATGAAAAAAAGCATATTAGTGACAGGTGGTGCTGGATTTTTAGGGAGTCATCTATGCGAGCGGCTTTTAGAAGAAGGTCATCAAGTGATTGCGCTGGACAATTTTTTTACGGGTAATATCCAAAATATCCTTCATTTAAAAAATAACCCTTACTTCGAAATAATCAGACATGATATTACATTCCCTTTATTTATAGAAATTGATGAGATTTACAATCTTGCCTGCCCGGCATCTCCCATTCACTACCAGTATGATCCAGTTCAAACCACAAAAACAAGTGTACATGGCGCAATCAATATGTTGGGTCTGGCGAAAAGAACCGGGGCAAAAATTATGCAGGCCTCCACAAGTGAAGTGTATGGTGATCCAGTAGAGCACCCACAAACCGAGTCATATTGGGGAAATGTAAATCCCATTGGTATTCGCTCTTGTTATGATGAGGGAAAACGCTGTGCTGAGACGCTATTTTTTGACTATCATCGACAACACCATGTAAAAATAAAAGTAGCCAGAATCTTTAATACCTATGGACCCCGAATGCATCCGCACGACGGTAGAGTAGTATCAAATTTTATAGTCCAAGCATTAAAAAATGAAGATATTACCATTTATGGACATGGTAAACAGACTAGGTCCTTCTGTTATGTAGATGATTTGATAGAAGCTTTCATTTCAATCATGAACACATCCGATGATGTCACCGGCCCCATGAACCTAGGGAATCCAACCGAGTATTCTATGATGGAGCTAGCTGAATTGGTTATTGAAATCACGAAATCAAAATCTTCAATTGTACATAGAGAATTGCCGGAAGATGATCCAAAGCAGCGGAATCCTGACATTACAACGGCTAGAAAGGTCATAAATTGGGAGCCAAAAGTGGCACTTAAGGATGGAATTGTTAAAACAATCGAATATTTTGATAGTATTTTGTAGGGTTGAATCCTGAGATGACTATGATCAAGAATAAATCAGTTCTATTCAGGATCATATTAGATTCTACTACTTTCATTCTGGCGTTTCTGATATCAGTTTATCTATACAAGTTGTTTAATATAGATCCTGATTATGCAATAGGTACATACGTTTCCTTTCGAGCTGCAATGGTCGGATATTTGGTATATATGGGTTTTATATTTTCCTCAGGGGGATATAGACGACGTCGGGATATGGCCAGCCTCTCAGATCTGGTTGCCATTGCTGAGGGATCATTTAAAACAATTATTATCTACTTTATATCCTTATTCCTATTCAAGATTGACACTTCCAGATTTCTCTTTACTTCATTCATTATATTGCTCCCATTGTTATCTGTATTTGGTCGGATTATTGCCAATGAAATATTTGGAAAATATTTCCTCAAAGATTTTAGTGAAAAGACCATCATTTATGGGGCTGGGAAAAAGGGGTCATCATTTCTGCAAAGTTACAAAAGAAGTGGTCAACAATACCTCAATATTGTTGGCTTTCTAGATGACAATAACGTCGATAATCCGAATGGTCATAAAATTCTTGGAAAATTTGATGAACTCGAAGCAATAACAAAAGAATATAATATTGAGAGACTCATTGTTGCAAAAAAAGATACAGCTATTTCCAGTCTCAACGCACTGCGTGCGAAGGCTGACTCTCTCAATATAAATTTGAGCTTCATACCCAGAGAATATCTCTATGCGAATAATCCGTTAAAGCTAAAAGATTTTGCTGGAATTACGTTCTCAATGGGCTCTCTCAACGATGAAAGCCTCACTGTCTATCATGTCGCAAAACGGTCTATGGACATCATTATTTCAATCATGCTTCTTGTGATATCCTTCCCGTTATGGCCAATAGTATGCTTTTTGGTAAAAAAAAACGATAACGGTCCCGTCTTTTTTGCTCAGGAGCGAGTAGGGAAAAATTACAAGCTATTTAAGATGTATAAATTTCGAACGATGTACGTAAATACGGATTCATATGCACACTGTCCTGTAGACTCACAAGATCCGCGCATCACAAAAGTTGGTAGATGGCTTCGAAAAACGAGTCTAGACGAGCTACCACAATTGCTAAATGTAATCCTCGGCCACATGAGTCTAGTTGGCCCCCGGCCAGAAATGCCCTTCATTGTGAGCGAATATAATGAAATTGAAAAGCAAAGGTTGAGGGTGGTGCCAGGGATTACAGGATTGTGGCAAATCAGCCGAGGCAGGAAAGCAGAAATTATCGAGAACATCGAATACGACCTGTACTATATTGAAAATCGTGGAATCACATTGGATATAATTCTTTTGCTCTTAACGGTAGTTTTTGTCTTTCGCGGAGTTGCACATTAATGCAACAGACTAGGTTTTCTGAAAGCCCTCGTTATTTAAACTGGAAAGTGGATTGGCAGTAAGAAGTGGACCCCATGCCTTGGACAGTATTTCTTGAATCTTAGGTGTGAAGGTTCCGGTGTTCATTATCCTACAAGCTTCCTCATAGATTCTTCAAAGTATACTTCATCAGGCGTGAGTCTGTCAAGGGATTGATGGGTTCTCTCAGAGTTGTAGAAAGTCAGATATGTTTTGATTGATTCTCTGGCAACTTTCACAGATTCATAAGCTTTCAAATAAACTTCCTCATATTTCAAACTTCTCCATAATCTCTCGATGAAAACATTGTCAACCCAGCGACCTTTACCATCCATGCTGATCTTGATGTCAGCATCACTCAGTACCTTGGTAAAATCATCACTGGTAAACTGCGACCCTTGATCTGTGTTGAAAATCTCAGGTTTGCCATATCTGTCCATGGCTTCTTCTAAAGCTTCAATGCAGAAGCTGGTATCCATACTGTTGGACAGTTTCCAGCTCAACACTTTTCGACTATGCCAGTCCATGATTGCCACCAGATAGACAAAGCCACGGGCCATTGGGATATAGGTGATGTCTGTAGACCAGACCTGGTTGGGATGATTAATATCCAGATGACGAAGTAGGTAAGGATATATCTTATGACCCTTACCGGGGATACTGGTCCGGGGCTTGGCATAGACTGAGTGGATACCCATTTTCCTCATCAGGCGCTGTATCCGCTTACGGTTAACAGTATAGTCAACCCGACGGTTCACTTGGTCTCTCAAGCTCCTTGCTCCCATCCAGGGGTGCTTCATGTGGAGTTTATCCAACAGGAGGCAGAGGGCTAGTTCTTCTTCGTCAGGTTCAAGCTGTTTTGACTTATAGTAGACGCTGGATCTGCTGACCTTAAGCAGCGTACACTTTTTTGTGTTTGGCATTGTTTGGTCGACACGGATCATTTGTTTGCGCTCATCCTTACTCAACGACCGAGCGATTTTGACAAAAAATCTCGTTCCATTGTCAGTTGGCCAATCTTGGAATGAAGTTTATCTATCTCTGCCTCGGAATCTTTTTTATTCTGCTCATGACCACCAAATACATCCTCTGCTCCGGAGATTAGGTCACTCTTCCAATGGCTGATTTGGTTTGCGTGCAATTCATATTTTTCTGCAAGTTCTGTCATGGTCAATTCTTCTCGAAGTGCTTCCAATGCTACTTTTGCTTTGAATTTAGAACTGTGATTACGTCGTTTTCTCTTTGTCATGGTGTCCTCCTTTTGGACTTATATTAATCCGGAGTTCACACCTAAGCCACTGTCCAGTTTTTGGGGTCCACCTCTTATATAGGTGGTGGTTTCGCAGCAAGTAATTGGTCAAACCCGACGTTAACCAACACAGAGATTTACAATAACATAAGTACTGCCTTTGGAGGTGGTATTGACTGTGGCTCTAATTCTCATATCAGTCTTACCAACTGCCTAATCTATGGAAACACCGCTCAAAATTATTGGGGCGGAGGACTCTTCTGTGAAAATGCAGCAGTGGATTTTATAAACTCTGTAATCTATGGTAATTCAATATCCGGAAATGGCGGAGGAGTATACTGCGGAACTGACTCTGAGGTTTTTCTCCTCAACTCTATAGTTCTTGGCAATCAACCCAATGAAATCGCCTTTATTGACTGGGGGGGGA
>Ga0075113_1000090_pt1 | contig 32715 bp, 50 predicted proteins | sample AntAceMetag02UKA_FD_69788 | JGI IMG/M metagenome (GOLD analysis project Ga0075113, IMG submission 69788) | Saline lake microbial communities from Ace Lake, Antarctica - Antarctic Ace Lake Metagenome 02UKA | ecosystem: Environmental > Aquatic > Non-marine Saline and Alkaline > Saline | place...
CGTTCTTTGTCCTGCTGTTACTCCAACTGTTGTAGCACCTTGTTGAAACGGATACATCACACTTGCTAAAGTAGAAGTAAACCCTCGACTAAAACCACTATAATCTGATATCGCAACCTCACCGTCTGCTGTTAACTCACTAGATTTAAGAGTTAAAGTGTCGCTCAGTGCGTTTGTAAAAGTTAATTCTATCATATTAAGCCAACTCCCATGCTATTATATCATCCTGAGTTTGAGATTCTAACATTCCTTGAATATCTGCTAAAGTCGCACCTGTTTGATATGTATTATTGTTGTTTATTGTGACACCGTCTCCTGGCATTAATCCGCTTTTTCCAGATACTCCGCCAATGAAGTCGCTTATTCCTTTTGCGCTAAGTGGAACAACAGCCTCTGGGTATGCTCCTTCTCCTATTAATGCAATGGTAGCTTTATCTACGATACCACCTTTGGCTAGGCCGCCTCCGCCGCCTCCGCCTCCTGCCCCAGAAGGGTCTACTACTGTGTCTTTTTTACCTGTTCCCCAGAAGTGTTGCCATTTTTTCTTAATGATGGCTGCCCCTGATTTCCAATTGGACACACCTGCGTCTATATTACTTTTGAATCTATCCCATCTGGTTAACATTTTTCCAGTTTCATAATCTAGGGTGTTGCTTGCTTCCCCAAGGTTTTGTTTAACTGCTGTAACGATTCCTTCGTAAGCCTCGGTTGCAGCATTTTGTTGAGCATTATACGCTGTCTCAGCATCTGATAACATTAGTTTATATTCTTCATCAGTTAGCCCATTGATAGCCTTATGAGAATCCTCTATAGCGTTTAATTGCGCAGCATAATCATCGTCTGATGCTTGCATTGCCTTATCTCTCGCTGCGATTTGTTCTACCAATAAGTCACTTGCAGCTTGTTGCGTTATCTCTTTTTTAGTATAATTCCAATGATCAAGTAATAGTTGCTTATCTTCAACATTAGTTGTTAAAGACTGAACCGCCATATCTTGCGTCATGTCTGTAATTCGTTGTATTTCTAATTGTTCCTCTAGAGTTGCCTTTCTGTTTTCTTCATATATCTTTGTTTGTATAGCCTGTATAGAGGCTTCATTTTCTTCTATCTTTGTAATCTTTTCATCGTAACTTGATTGCAACGCATTTAATACTTCTTGTCGTCTCTCATCACTCATATTAGGATTTAAGTCCATACTTAGTATCATTGTTTGTGCTGCTTTTAATCTATTCATATAATTAGTTTCTATATATGTAGTAACATCTTCAAACGTTCTTTTCATTTCTGCAAGGTCTTCTTCACTAATAAGCCCTGTTATTGTAAACTCTGCCATAGATTCATCTAGCGCTTTCATCTTCTTAATGAAAGGAGCTATTTCTTCTTCTGATAACGAACTTAGTCCGTTTAAATCTGGTCTAGGCCCTAATAACTCTTCCAGTAATCCTGTCTTCATAAAACCGACTAAGAATGTTCCGAGGGCTGTAAGAGCTATAACTATTCCAGCCACTATTAATGCCGGCCCGCTTAACATAGATAAAACTGCTACTAATCCTAGAACTACTCCAACAACTGCTGTGATAGCTACAAACATAGCCCCAAACGTTGTTATAAATTCTAATGTTTCATCATCTAACTCTGCTACCCATACTAAAATACGAGTAAAGAATTCCTTCATCGGATCTAAAATCTCATTAACTTTTTCCCCGAATATATTTTTTACAGCATCTTGTACAGCATGTAATCTTTCGGTTGTTCCAACAGAACCCTCTTGAATTGTGTCGTACATCCTTTGCGCTGCTCCGCCAGCATCCTCAAGTTTTGCTCCCATTTCTGCATAAGTAATTCCTAAGTTTGCGGCCTCTTCATCTGTGTCTGTCATTAAAGCAAGCATAGATGATAGTGCTCTTGTTTGAAATATTGTTTTCATTGTTGCAAATTTTTGTTCGTCTGTCATATCTTTTGTTTTTTCTGTTAATTCTCCGATAATTTGTTCTAGACCCTTCATGTTTCCTTGAGAGTCATAAGCAGTGAAGCCTAATTCATCCATCGCTTCTTGTGCTTGATTTGTAGGAGCCGCAAGTTTTAACATCATCTGACGTAACTGGGTTCCTGCACGACTTCCTGTAATACCATTTGCTGCCATAACTCCAATGGCTGAGGCTGTCTCATTTAGAGAGAACCCAAACTCATTCGCATTTATCGCGGCATATTGCATTGATGTGGCTAAGTCTGTAACTGTTAAAGGCGCGTTGGTTGCTGCAACTGCCATGGCATCCACAACATCTGAAAATTGCTCTGCTGGTATGTCAAAAGCACGCATTATTTTCGCTGCGCTGTCTGTTACTTCATCTAAATTTGTGTCGGCGATTACTGAAAGTTGAATAGTGGCTGGCATTGCGTCCATTATTTCTATATAGTTTAGACCTGCCTTACCTGCTATTTCCATTGCCCCTGCGATCTCTGACATTGTTCTCGGAGTACTAATCCCCAATTCAAATACTTTATCGTTTAAAGCTTCTATTTCATCACCCTGTAAGTCTAGTCCTGTTACCGCTGCTACGGTGTTCATTGCTTTATCGTAAGCAATGGCTACATTCGAAGCGTCCAAACCAAACCCCACAAGAGCGGCCGATATTTTTTTCATTGCTGTGAATAATCCACTGAAAGAAGATGTGGCTCCACCAACACTTGACCCTAGCTCATCTGTCCCTTTAGACACACCTGAGGAATCCATAGAGATTACTAATTTTATTTCTTCTGTGGCTGTTTTTGCCATATTAATCCACTCCTATAAATGAGCTAAGTCCGCCCCTTTTATGTTACTTCTGCCATAATCTTTTTCTGCATTGCTTTGTTTAATTAATGTGTTTTTCCAATCGTTGTATGACAAGTTACTAACCTTAGTAAGCCAAAACTCATGCAATGTTTCTTCCTCATGTTGTCTTAGCAGTATTGCTGATCTTCGGAAACCAATATCCAAATCCACCTCATAAATATAAGACACGTCGGAATATCTAGAGTAAACCGCGTCATTCAGTTTATGAACTGTTATTCCGATCTCTATCTGGATATAGCAGTAAAAAAACTTTTTACTTCTCCGCTTGTTGCTAATCTCTTGATTAATGCCACTGCATCTTCTGCATCCATGTCTTCTAATTCTTCTCTATCTATATTAACTATTAAATGGAGTATTAAGTCTGCAAAAACATCAAATTTGGTCCCCACTAATTCAATCACTTTGTAAACAAGGACTAAAATAGCTTGCATCCTACCGCTCTCTGCTGATTGTTTTGCAGCTACATATCTTATTAAACTATCTGTCTTACCTGCGTACTCTTCCATTAATTCAGCGAAACGCTCTTCTCCCTCAGTTTCTGAAACATATTTTTCTATGTCTCCCAAGTTGGTCATCTTTGACCCTGGTTTTGCTGCTACTGATTCATACATCTCTTTTAAATCAGCTGGTGTTAATTCCATTCTTGCTAAAAATTCTGCCATTATTTGTATATCTCTGAACTTGAATTTTTTTATTTTATATACTTTTATCTCTTCTTCTGTTTCCTCTACTTCTTCTACTACTTCTTCTTTTATTTCATCCATATTATATTCTCCTTCTCTTTTTTTTAATAAAAAATGGGAGGAGGAATTTTAATTACCCCCCTCCCTTAATCGTTACAATTAAACTTGTGTGTGTATTACTATGCTGCTGTTGTAAAGTTTACAAATATTGTTCCTGTTTCTTGACCATATACGTCTAATGCGTTATATGTAATTGTGTGAACTGTTGCTCCAGCCATTGCTGATGTTGGTGTAAAGCTTACGCTTAACTCATCAGTTGCTACTGCTAATGCTCCAGCTATAATTGCTGTTCCGCCTGTTGCTACAACGTGGAAGTTATCTGAATCGATATTCCATGTAGGGTCGAACTTGCTAGTTGATGATATTGTGATAGCTGCTGTTTTAGAAACATCAACGTCTGATTCACTAACATTACAAGTAACTACGAATGCTGGTGCTGCTGCGATTACTGCGTCAAACCATGTTGCTCCTTGGTCTGCATATCCATCAGATTCTTCATCAACGCAAGACATAATTAAACTTCTAGTGTTTGCACCAAATGCTTTCTTATATTGTGTTGATAAGAAGTTCCCAACTATTTCTCCTGTTTGGAAATTAACTGAGTCTCCTTTTGTTTCATTTGAAGATGATGGTTCTGCAAATTTACCTTTGTATAATTTTACGAAACTTGATGTGTCATTGTCGTAAGTTTGTTCGAACATCATTGCTACATAAGGTGCGCTATATACGTTAGTAACGTAGTTTACTGCTCCTTCAGTGTCTCTACCTAATATCCAAGATAATAGGTCATCTGGTAAGCTATCTTTTTCAATAGTTACTTCAACTGATCCTACTGTTGAGTAATAGATTGATGCTTTGTTGTCTGTGTAAAGTGTTGCTGAGTTTACATTTGGATTTACTTCTACTTTAACAAGTCCTGGTACAGCTACTGGTGATGCGTATGTGATGCTAGCTATTGTATCAGTTGTTAATTCTGCAAAATATAAATTCTTTAACCCAACTCTTGCTTTTTGTGTTATTATTGCCATTTTTTACCATTCCTTTCTTATAAATTTGAGTCAACGTTTTTGAAATATGTCAAAGAGGTGTAAAATACCTTTTGATCTACGTTGAATTGCTCATCTGAGCCTGTCTTTGTATAATCGATAGTCTTAAGAATTCGTGTTAATTCTGAAGCTACCTGTGCTAATGTAACTGTCATCAAGCTGCTTGGTAATAACCAAACGCTAAATACCATTATTACTTCATCCTTTTGGGGAGCATTATCTGTGAAAAACACAGGTTTTCTGTCCGCCATGGAGTATGTTAATCTAGGAAAGTTGTCCGCCGCAGCATCTCCGAAAAGATCTTTTGATGGAAACTCATCAGTTACTTTTGTATTGTCGTCACCGAAGAAGGCCATTAAGACGCTGTCCTCAGTCAATGCTGTAAATATTTCGCTTTTAATTGAAGGCATTATTTAACTCCTTTTCTACCGCTTGTGCGAAGGTACTAAGAGAACCTTTTTCAACTTGTATAACTGCTTTAGTAAAGTATAATCTTCCTCTTTGCCCGTGAGTTGTAAACCATTCACCACTCTGATTTTGATACGTCCATGGTGATGTGCGGCCTCCGCCTCTTAGGTTATAAATACCAGTCCCAAACTCTGGGTAAACTGCGTAAGGAACGTCTACAAGAACTGTAAATGATGTACGATTATCAATTATTCTAACATTGTTGTACATCTTTCCTGAATCCATAATTCCCATACTTGCGATATTTCCTTTTATTTTTCTTCTTGCATCTTCTGCTATATTGTTAGCTGCCGAATAAAGGGCTCTTTCTGCTACGCCACCTATTTTTTGTACAAATGATTTTAAATCAGTAGTAAATTGTTTTGAGTTGTCTTCAAACATTAACGGACAGCCTCAAAGCATAGTAATTCTAAGTGGTCTCCGTATGTTATTATATAATCAATATCAGCTACAAGATCTTGTGAGTCTACAGTTATTCTGTTTCCCCTCTTTATATTGTAGTCTGGAGATACGAACACGATTAACCTTGTTAGGTTTGTGGTTACTCCGCTTGTTTCGTAATCTATAGCTCCATCGTCTGGTTGAACTTGACAAGGAATGTTTAAATATAAATCCGCATACCCGCTAGTTACCAAAGTTCCCTCTGAATTTTGACCAGTTTCTTTTTCGGAAATAACCGCAGTAGTATCGAAGATCATGTTAATCCTCTTTGGCTTCTGCTTTTATTTCTTTTTTAGCTTTAGGTTTCGCTTCTGGTTTTTTATATAATTCTACAACTTTTAGTTCTTTTAAATTATCAAGTACGGAAATTTCATCTGAAACAAATTCTCCCTTTGATCGCTTAACTTTTTCCTGCTCTAAAACTATAATTGTATCTTGTGTATAAATATATTTTTCCTTCATAGTTAACCTCCTATTTCTTATATAGACCATTCTTTGTATCTGGCTATAATTCTTTCATTTTCTCTAGTAACATTACTACTACTAAATGTGTATGATACTCGGCCTTGTTTTATATTACTTAACCCATAAGCGTTCTTTTGTGCTCTATTGTATCTCGTTTGGAGCATGCTTATTACCACTTCTTCTATATCCCAAGGAAGTGTTCTTGGTAGTTCGTCTGTTGCGTCATTCGGAAGTACATAGCCATAAGTGTATGTAACATCATATATTCTTTGTCCAATTCCTGGTTCTCCTACTAAGCCTACTATAGCTGTAGAGGTTGACCATCCGTAGTTGTTAAAAACATAACCTCTGTTTTTATCTCGTACCTCTAGTTCCCATGAATCAGAATCAACTTCTGAGTCTTCGTATTCTATGGAATCGACTGAGACAATTGGATAATTATTTAAAATTAAATATTGACTATTTGTTCCTTTTAAATGTTCTGTAATTGTACCATAACCAAGAGGTCGTCCAATACTACCTTCAATATAATCTGAAGCTGCATTTATCCATCTTGTAAAAAGTTCATCTGAAGAAGAAGTAACTACTCCTAGTTCTCGTTTAACCGAACTCAATGTTGTTAGGGCATTATCCGCTAATTGTGTCATATTTTCATCCCCTTATAAAAAACCAAGGCAGGTTAGGAAGAACACCCACCTACCTATTGATCTTTTTGTTTAGTTCTGCAATTAAAGCATCCTTGTTGTCCGCTGTAATCACTATATTTTTGTCTTTTGCGTAATTTTTTAACTCATCGATACTCATTGCATCAAAGTTAGGAATCTCTATTGCAACTGCCTTTTTTACAAAGGGCTTATGCGATTCACTTGTCGTATATCTTTTCATATAGTGCACCTCCTTATTTTGGATATGTGTCCTCTACGAAACTACAACATTAATATCCTATATATTAAATTGTCTAATTAGGCAGTTTGGTTAATTGTTGATGCTGGTGCGTAATCTCTGTCACCTAGTGTTACTGTTCCATAGATTGTTGATTCTGAGCTTGATCCTGCTGATGTAACTACAACTTTAACAAATCTTTTCATTTGGTGAACTGCTGCTTCAAGATTTAATACTGTAGTAGTGTCGTCTACTGATGTTGTGTTAGCTGCGAATACTGTTGCTGCTACTGCAGTAAAGTCTCCGTCTGTTGTTGCACATTCAGTCATTGTAACAACGTATGTTCCTGCTGCTGTTTCATTAAGAATGCTTAAAGCGATAATTGCTTGATTGTAGTTAATTGTATCTATTGAAGTACTTGTTAATGCTGCTGGTACTGCTGCTGCTGCGTAAATACTTGGTGCTACAATAGCAACTCTATCAGTTGATAGTAATTTTTTCATAAATTTATTTCCTCCTTTAATTTTTGTGTTTCAACACTGCCAAGGGACTAAAGCCCCTTTTGTGTGTTATTTAATTTGTTATTATACGTTGTAAGTGTATACTACGAACGCTGCTCCTCTAATAACTTTCATATCGTGTTTAGTGATTCCTCTGAATAGAGTGAAATCTGATGTGAAGGCATTAACTGTGTTACCATCTGTATCTGTGAATGAAGCTGAACCGTCTAAAGATACATCTATAGAAAATTCTTCCCCAATCCATAATTCGTTCCATTTTCCTAAGAAAAGGTTAGTTGTTGTTGTTGATGGAATTTGGTTAGAAACGATGAATTTTTTACCTAGTAAAGTTCCTCTGTCCATTTCTGCTTGGTTATAGAAAAGTCCTGATGAAGTTTCTGTGTAAAGGTTATGCCATGAATTCCAGTCCATTACCCATCCAACTGTAGGTGCGTTAACATTAATGTTAGCTTCCCCTAAGTCTTTAATTTGTGCTGCTAGTTTTACTCTTGTTGGTACTGCTGAAACTGTATCTGTTGTAATTCCTGCTGTGTTGAAAACACCTAAAGGTTGATTTTCTCCACCTGTTCCGTAAAGTGCTGCGTAGTCCATTGCAACTACCATTGATTCTACTAATGTGTCTCTTAAGATCATGTCTGCTCTGTAAGCATTTGTTCTTAGAAGGTCGTTAGTGATTGCAGATAAACACATAAGTTTTTTAGAACTTAGTCTTATTCTACCGATTTCTATGTCAGAGAATGCTGCGCTTCCGCCTTCAGCCACGTATTGTGCTGTTAAGTCTCCTAATAGTTTGTTGATGTTTAAGTTACCTCTTTCCATTGGTACTAATGTAGCACCCATTGCCATAACAACTGTTTGGTTGTAAAGGTATTCTATGAAGTCTTCTGAATATTCTTCAGGTATTAAGAATCCACCATCATTGCTTTCTTGTAAAGATTTTGCTACTTGTGCAACGAACGCTTTGTCTGTTGCGTATCCTTCTGTTAATAAGTTAGCTTGATATTCAATTGGGTTTCCAATTGCTTTTCCTGCTTTAACGTCAAGACCGTGAATTAATTTTGCTTTTGCGAATCTAACAAATCCTAATCCTTTTTCATCTCTGTCAGCTTGTTTTGCTACTGCTTTTGATTCAAGTAAGAATTTAGAGTATTTGTCGTCTATTTCTTTTGATTTTCCTTCTAGCGCGTCAGCAACAATTGCTTTCGTTTCGCTGAAGAATTCTTCTTTATTAATTTCCATTATTTTGTTTCCTCCTTTAATATTTTTCTAACTGAGTCTATTAGGCCCTCAGTTAATGACTTTTCGTCTTCGACCTCTTCTTGTACAACTTCGTCTTTTACTTCTTCTTCAGATTCTAAAACTTCTTCTTCTACTTTTTCTTCCGCTGCTTCTTCTTCAGGTTTTTCGTCTTCGACTACTTCCTCTGCTTCTACAACTTCCGCATCCGCTTCCTCAACATCTTTTTCTTCTGGTTTTTCTTCTATGATTTCTTCTGCTGGTTCTTCTTCTGCTGGTACTTCTTCAACTACTTCTTCTTCAACTACTTCTTCTTCCGCGTCGGCTTCCGCTTCTACGTCTTTAGAAATTGCTTCAATTTCAGCTGTCGTTTCTTTTACCATATCAAATAGAGATTTAATTTTCTTCTCTGCTTCTGTAGTGTCTAATTCTAGTTCTACAACAATTTTTGTTTTTTCCATTTGTGCTTCCTCCTCGCTTAGAGGTTTTTCGTCCTCTACTTTTGGTTCGTCTACTTCTTTTGTTTCTAAGGTTGGTTTATAGTCCATATACTTTTTCAACTCTTTTGCTTCTTCCGCTGAGAACACTCCTTTTTGAATCCCGGCCAATAATGCGCTTGGGTTCGCTGGAACTGTTACTGCAGAAAGTTCTAAAAGTTCATTTTTATCTAGATAAAATGTATCTTCGTCTTCTATGTGCCAATCTTTGACAATGAATCCTACTGATACTGCATTAAGATATTTTCCTTTGTATAATTTATAAACTGTTTCCGCTAACGGGTACTCGTTTACTGCAAATTCGATATCGAATATTAATGCATTTTTCATATTATCTACGAATACATTAACTGCCTTACCTATTGGTAATGCACTATAGTCATGTCCCCACAAAAATACTGGGTTTTTCTTATAGTTATCTAATTCCCATCCTGCGGCTACCACAACATCACCATGTCTGTCTGGTTCCTCATTTGAACCGATAAAACGTAAAACATTTTCCTGTCCGTCTATTTCCTTAATACTAAATAAAAGTGATGACTTCTTGGTCTTGCTCTTTGCTTTTTCCTTCATTTGATTTACCTCCTCCTAGTAGTTTTGCTGCTACCTTGCTTTCAGCCATAATTGCTTTCTTGTTCGCCTCTTTAGATTCTTCGGATGTTTCATCGTCGTTTGCATCGTCCGTCTCTTCATTAACCTCTTCTTCAAGAATGTCTGATGATGTCTCTTCCTGTTCTGCATTGAAAGGGTCATCTGTATCCAAATCTACTATCGTCCTATTACTAGGGATAAGTAGCTTGTTACCTTGGTTGTCTGGTAATGGTGGAAAGTCATTTGCTTGTCTCCACTCATTAATTGTAATAGCACCTTTGTCTAGCCCTGCGCTAGTTTTTTTAAGGTCCCATTCTCTATCTTCCACAATAAGTCTTGTGAATTTAAAGATATATCCTTTAGATCTATTATACTGAGTTAACAATTGTCTTGTAATTGCTTCCTCGAAATCTTTTAATTGTGGCTCTAATACTTCTCTTATGTAAATATCTTGCGCCGCAACAACTGTCGCTTTGTTTGAATTCTCTACATTCCCCATGATTTCTGGAGGTATTCCGAAATGCTGCATCGCTAGATCTCTGTAAAATTTACGAGATTCCAGGAAGTCCATTTCCTTTGAAGTATTATTTAACATTGTAATTTTAGCTTCCCAGTTAAGGAATGCTGTTTTATTTGAGTTATTATAACCCATAAACTTTTGGTACCATTTTTTCTCTGCTCGTTCTATTTGTTCGTCGGTTGCTCCCTCTGGAGCTGTTATAATTAAATTAGGTGTCGCATCGTTATAGAAGAATCTCTTTATGAACTTGGCCATATATTCGTCTGTTTCGATTTCATCCCCAATTTGCATTACTCTACCAACACCTCTAGCTGTTGGATCTTCTGGATTAGGGTTTTTTCTGTAGAACATGTCTCTTGCGTCTACTTTAAACTCTTTCCCATTTGGATTCTTAACAATATAAAATTGATCTTCTCCATGTGGAGTATCTGTTACCCATGTTGGTGGAACCCACCATAACATAGCTGGATCTCCTGTAGCTTTATCTCTATCTATAATAGCAAATGATTCACCAAGTACTAAATAATGTACTTGTGACATGTATAAGTTTCCGCCACCTGATGTATGCCACATTAAATTTGCATCGTATAGCAAATCTGTTAATGCATGATCTCTAACTTCTTTTTCTGTTCCGTCTCGCATTACTTTGAAAACAGAACCTCCTGATGATGCTATATCTAGAGCCATTTTTGTTACTGGCGCCATTCTAGGGTTTGTATTATATGTTTTTAACCACTCGTTACCATTTCTTAAAGGTGGATTTTTCTTTGTCGGCATCATGAAACCAGAAATTTCTGATTTTTTTAGGCCATCACCTTTTGATAATATGTCTAATATGTTCAATCTAGGCACCTCCCATTTATATATACATAATTTTAAAAAATACGCATTTCTTTTTTTCTAATTCTATTAAGATAAATTCTTGCTAACCCTTGTGAAAAGGCATCGCAGAAATCATCATGTGCTACTGCTGGGAATTTAAGTAGGTCTTCAAGAACATCGTCTAACCATGCATACTTTCGTATTTCTAAAGAAGTACTATTTCCTGGTAGTGATACATTACCCGCTTCTACATAAACTGCAACCGATGACATTCTTGAATACTTGTCACCCATTGGGTTAACTGGTAGAATTCCAGGAAGCTGATCCTTCAACGTATCTATAACCGCTGGACCGTTTGCTTTATCCTCTACTAATATCTCTATAGGTATCTTTCTACCTAATGCTTGTACTATATCATTCCATTTTTCATACATCGCATCTACTGCTTGTAGTGTTTGTGTAAATGATAGATTCTGTTTATACTTATCAACTAGCTGCGTCGTAACGCCGTCTGTTAAAAATACGGCACACGCTACATAATCGTTGTTTTCTTTTCCTTTAAATGACATATCCCAAGAATGAACTATCCAAAGTTCCTTTTCCTGTTTGTCCTTTTGGTGGTAAAGAAGAGTATGCCAACTTTTGAACCAGTCTCTGTTTAGCACTGCTCCTTGTTCTGGCGATGGATCTTGTAAATATTGAGCATTAAAGGTTCTTATACCTTGCTCGGTTACTGTTTGATCTAACCATTTTTTGTCCATTCTAGCTGGCCATAAAACATTATCTTTTGTCATTTTCCAAACTGTTCCAGACAATGGTCCAACAAATGTCAAAGTATCAACCGTCTGTACTGGCATTACTATGAATTTGTAAAATGGGTAATTCTCTTTTATAAAACCACTAACGTCACTAAAGTGTAGACGTTGTTGGATATTAACAATAATACCTGTGTTAAAGTTGTTAAGTCTAGATGGCAGCGTATTTCTTAAGAAGTTAATTGCTGTCTTTCTATCTGCTTCTGATTCTGCTTGTTTAGGATTTTGAATATCCGTATTTATCCATACTTTAATATGGTACTGACTATATCTTCAACCTATAAGGTTGTTATGCGCTTCCATACGTGCTAATTATCGTATGTACTCCCGTTAGGGATAGTCGATTGACCTTTAAGAAGCCTTATATTGAAACTTTATATTTCCTTTAATAACATTGTGTTTTATTCTATACCAGATTGTTGCACGATTTATCCCTGTTTGTTCTGCGGCATCTGTTAATCCACGAAACTCTTGTGTGCTTCCGCATTGTGTGTTTATCATCTGTACAATCTCTGTATTATACGTATTATATTTTAAAAGATTACTCATGTAACTGTTATGATCAATAGAATGTTTTCTACCTCGCATACCGTTAGTTTTTAAACGCGCGGCACTTATCTTTTTATTATGTGCAGCTGTGTTATGGCATCCTTTACGATTATTTGAATAATTGACTAAACTATTTTCTGCTCTTATCTTGGCATTCTTTCTTTTTATAGCCGTCCATTCAAAAGTCTGTCCACCTTGTCCTCCTATAGTTATATTATAACCATTTGGAGCAATCGTATTGTGCTTCTCTATATTAGAGATTTCCAGCGAGTTTAAATTATCTTCTAGGCATTCATATAATACCTCTACAGTGAAATTATTCCATCCATATTTATTAATAGATAAATATAATGGGGTTTTCCTGTTTTTAATATTATTCTTATGCTCTTTTATTCTACGTGCTATATTTATACTTTGACCAATATAACTTTTATTTGTAATGTTATTTGTGAGTTTATAAATTCCAATCATATTAACTCCAAACTTGGCACCGGATTGTCTTAGATTTCTCCTTAGATTTCCCGGTTAGCCATAACTTATTTTTTTTTTCATGTTATGACACCGCTTTTGCTTGCGTTCACATAATATTACATGCAATGTTACCATTACACTAGACATATTTCTCTTTTTGTTTTTATGCGGGAGAGGTGAGATAATCTTTATCTAATAAGATGATATCCGCTCCCTTACCCGTTAATGTACCTCCAACTGATGTTGCAAACATTGAACCTCTTTGTTCATTCTCAAAGTACGTCTTAGTATTTTGATCGTCTGAGATTTTTATTTTGTTTCCCCAACGCTCTATAAACCAATCACTTTGAATAATATTTCTACGTTTCTTATTTAACTCGATTGATAAATCAACTGAGTATGAAACCGTTATGAATTGAACTGATGGATCGTGTATCCAAACCCAACATGGAAAAAATACATTAAAAAATAATGACTTCATAGTTCTAGGAGGTACATTTAAGCACACCCTTCTCTTGAGTTCATGTTCTTTAAGTTGTTCAATCCTCTCTTGTGGGATATCAACAATATCTTCAATTCTATCTAACACTAGCAGCATAAGTTCTTCTTCTAAATACGCTAAATGCCAGTTGTCTATAAATTCGGTTCCTGGCTCTACTACATGCCAAGCCTGTTTAGCAAATTCTAATAAACTCTTTTCAGCCAATAGCTTTTCAAGTAACCGTTCTCCTCCGGGTTGCTGTAACATTGCTATTAGTTCGTCATTATTCTGCATTTGCATCCGGTGCTTCTATAACAACGCGAGATGCGTCTAGAAGTCCTTTTATCTCTTCTGTAGAAAGCTGTAATAATGGAGAAAAATCTACATCTATTATGTTTCTTTTTTCTATTTCAGTTTTTTCTTTCCAATCTTCCCCACGTTTGTTTTTAAGTACAAACTTTGCAAAAGTTGGATTAGCTCTAGCATGCTTACTGATAGAAACTACATCTCCAGTTTTATTGTTTACAACTGTTTCTTCGTAGTCATATCCTTTGGCTTCATTATACATAGATAATTCGACATCATCTAATAATATATTCATTCCATCCTCGTATGCTTTTCTAACTTCAAAAATATCTCTTTTGTAGTTGCTAAACGAACTAGTACTTATGTCTAATAATTGAGCAATATCAGAATCCCTCATACCCAACGCTTTACACGATGTTATATGTTTAAGGTGTGGCTGTATCTTCAATTGGTAAAATCTTGACTCTGCACTTACTTCGTCGGTTATTATCTCAACTGGTTCCTCAGGTTTTATGTCCTTATCAATCATATCAATATCTATATCAATGATGATCTCTTCACCAGTTTCGTTGTCTATGATAACTGTATCCTTAGCCATCGAACCACCTCAATTAATTTTCCTTCTTTTTTAATTCTCCTATATTATAACATATTTACACTGATTTGTCAAGTGTTTTGTAAACATTTGGTAAACAAATTGTAAACTTTACAGAACTTTACACTACTAATAGATATAGAACCCTATAAAATAAGGGATGCAAAAAATTGTCGAAAATACTTGACATTTAGTATCTATTATGATACGCGCGCATTGTAGCTCCGCATGGGGCAGTAATGGTAACATAGTGTAACATAGTGTTTAAGGATATTACACATATTACATTAGATTGTTTTTTTTCTTTGGTTCTTTCTTTTTTTAGGTAGTTTAGAAATTTGTTTAGAAAAGACTTGACAAATGTTTAGTAATATGTTATACTGGGTTTGAAGTTACAAAAAGACACAAAAAAAATCTCTGGAGGGGATACTTATGAATTACGTAGAAGCACTACAAAAACAAGGAGCAACAGCAGTTAACACAAAGGGAGGAATTTACTCTAGTAATACTTTAGATGCGAATCTAAATTTATTTGCTAGCACCTTTAGACAGTTGCCAGATGATGAGATCGCGTTACTATTTGCGAACGCATACTCGGAAGATAAAATTCTTGCTACACAAAATCTATTAAGCATTATGGATATTCGTGGAGGTAAAGGAGAAAGACATGCGACTAAAGCGCTATTGAAGAAAATCATTTCAGTGGATAAAAATGTTGCAAAAAACATAATTCCAATCATTGGAGACTTAGCTAGATATGATTACATTTTAGAATATATGGAAACATCTCTTGAAAGAGAGGTTATTTCGTACATAGCAACTAAGATCAACGAAGATGTGGAAAAAATAGCTAATAATGAACAAGGTATTAGTTTAATAGGTAAGTGGTTACCTAGTTTAAGAACGCATAAAAAAGATAATCCAGTGGCGAAGAAACTAGCTATTGCTTTATTCAGCGGAGTAGAAGAAAAAGGATCTGCATTTAAACAATACAGAAAGACGTTGAAATCTCTTAGAGATGCAATTAAAATTGTAGAAACATTAATCACAAATAAACAATATGACAAAGTTAATTACGAAACAGTTCCAACTAAAGCAATGCTTAAATACAGAGCGGCTTTCGAGAAAAACGATTTAGAAAAATATAGAAGTTTCCTAGATGCGGTTTCTGTTGGAGAAAAGAAAATAAATACACAAGGTTTATTCTGTTATGATATAATCAGAAAGATATTAACAGGAGAATACGGAGGATCATGGAACTACGATGGTCTAATAGCATCAGATGGTATGTCAGATGAAGAACGACTACTATTCAACAACATGTGGGAAAACCAACTTGATATTCTTGATGGCGACGCTAGAAATATATTAGCGATAGCAGATACATCAGGATCAATGACAGGTGGAGAATATATACCAATGTCAACAAGTGTGGGACTAGCTTTATATTTAGCTGAAAGAAACACAGGTTATTTTAAAGATTATTTCATGACTTTTGATGATGACCCACAATTCCACAAAGTAACAGGTTTAGATATAGTAGACAAAGTAAAAAACATTCAGTCAATAGTTGGAACAACAGACGTTGATAAAGCGTTTAAATTACTTTTAGATACAGCAGTAACAAACAAAGTTAGCCAAGAAGAAATACCAAGTCATGTTATTTTAATAAGTGATATGGAATTTGATCAAGGAACAAGCTCAAAAGGCGGAACTAATTTTGACGGTTGGAAAAGAACATTCGAGGCAGCTGGCTACACATTACCGATAATCATATTCTGGAATGTGTCATCTTACACAGGTGGTTATCCAGTTACCAAATTCGAAAAAGATGTAGTGATGATCTCAGGATACTCTACAAACATCTTTAAGAATATCCTTAATTTAGAAAGATTTACGCCGGTTTCGGCGATGCAGGAAAGCCTAGCTAAGTATTTAGAGCTGGCTGAAGAACTGCATAAATTAAAATAACATGAGCACTATAGAAAGAAAAAAAGTATTAGTACTTTATCTAAAATGGCTAAATGAAACCAACCCTCATTGCAAATCATTTAATACTTTCATAAAAAACGTACATCAATGTGAGTGCGGAGCCATTGTGCATAAAGAATTTTGTTTCTTTCACAATCAAGTAGCGTTATGCGAAAAATGCTTCTTAGATAAATATATTTAATAATATGACTCTTACAGCAAACCAAAAATTGACCTTGTAAGTCCGAAGTCGTGGGTTCAAGTCCCACCATTCCCGCATGGGAGTGTAGCTCAGTTGGTAGAGCGCGAAATAACGAGTCACGTATTATTTAAAATAAAAAATTTGACCCTTACAGCAATTAAAAAACCCCTTTCAATGGAGAAAATATTACGGGTCTAGTACTATTAATGACACACACAGCAAACTCACCCCTTAAAAGAATATAAGACGCGGGAGTAAGACTCCCACCGTGTCATGTTAAAACAAGAATAAATCTAATTAAGACACATACAGCAACCCAAAATGGTTAAGCTCTTTAAAAGGCGCTAGGTTCAATCCCTAAAAGCGTGTCTAGATTAATTAGAATATAAAAAAAGACACATACAGCAATCATCCTATACTTAGGAGAAAGCATCTAAAAGATGACTTACAGTTGGTACCCTCCGGGGTACAAAACAAATGTATTTATTGGGCTCGACCCAATGAGGTGACGTACGACCTAGATGTACGAGGGAGCATATTCCCATAAGTATGCAGGCGTCCTTGTGGCCTACACGAGGAGGGACGTTGCGGACCCTGAATCCGCACGGTGTCTTGTTATTTTTAAAAATTATTTTGCGACACACACAGCAAACAACAAAAAAACTTACTTCTAACTAAGTTCCCTTCCAGTGTCGCGATAAAAAAAGGTGTGATTAAATGATAGGTTATGTACTAATGGACAAGAAAACAGGTCTATACAAACGTAAGAGTAAAACTGAATTTACTGCAAACGTAGTAGGTACTACTATTTATACCACACGAAGCAATGCTTACGCTGGCCGAAGACGTTGGTTTGAGCGAAGAGATTTTCTGCTATCAATAGAGGAGATTGAAATAATAGAAGTAACAGTATCAGTTGGTAGAGAAGAAAAAAGAATACCCTGGTATAAAAAACTAAGAAGGAGGAGTTAGACATGACAAAAGAACAAGCAATCCAAATAATTAAAGCTGTATGCGCAACTTACAAAGGAACATTAGAAGAACATACAAACATACAAAGAGCTATTGCAGCAGTACAAGTAGTAGAAGAACCAGTAGTAGTTGAACCAGAAGCTAAAATAGAAGAAGCTATGGAAAAATTAAAAAAAGAAGTATCTGAAAAGCCTGCTAAATAGTAGGTTTTTTTCTTGACATTTTATCTTAAAAATGATATAATGTTAATACGAGGTGAAGATAATGGAACAAAAACAAATTGATACTTTATATTATGAAATAAAAGACTGTCTAGATTTTGTTATAATGCTGGGAGATTTAAAAAGCACTGGTGTATTACATGACAGAGATCCAGACATAGACTCTTTTATATACAGAGACATAGCAGAAAAATTAACAGCAAAGTACGCACATTTAAACATAGGCATAGATTATGACAATGAATATGTCTTCTATGATTTTACAAGGGAGGGATAACATGAATATTAAAATGTATCCAAAGATAAGACGACCTGATAATTCTACTATAAATTTCAATCCTGGAGACATGGTTGTTATTCAAGAGAAGATCGATGGTAGTAATGTAACTATTTATAAAGCAGACGACAAAATAAGATACTTTAGTAGAAACCACGAACTAGTAGAGGATGATAAGGATTTTAAAAGATTCTTAACATATATCAAAACCAAAGAAGAAAAACTTCTTAGTTTAATGGATAATAATACAGCCATATTTGGTGAATTTTTAAGCATGGGTAAAATTGGCTACAACACATTAGCTAAGAATGAGAAGATATCTTGTTTTTATGTTTTCGACGTGGCTGATAGTGTTAAGATAGATGAAGAGGGCGTGAGAGCAGTTGAATTCGCTAACCCCATAGTAGCAGAATCATTCGCGGTGCTTTGTGGTTTAGATTTCGTTCCTGTGTTGGCACAACAAGAGTTCCAAACATACGCAGCTATTAAGAAGTCATTTGTAGAAGATATGCCATCATGCTTAGATAACACTTTCAATAGAGAGGGCGTTGTGATTAAAAGCGTTGATGATCCGAATACTAGATTAAAGATAGTAGCCGATAAATTTGCTGAAATTAAACCAAAAAGAATGGATAAAAAGAATCCTTTAGAATTCATTACTTGTTACATGACAGAAGGAAGAATAGAGAAGTTCTTAACTGAGTTAAACCTTGAGGATAGATCTCCTGAACAATACGGAGTTGTGTTTAAAAATGTTCAACTATTAGTTGACGACATCTTTGAAGAAGAAAGTGCACAAATACAAAAAGATTTAGAAAAAGCAGCAAGAAAAGCATCAATAGGAAAAATAAAAAATTATCTTGAAAAAGAGGTTGACAAAGAACTGTAAATGGGGTATAATTATATAGACAAGTATAACTTGTCATTCAATCGAGGCGGCTACAGTCACACCCCTATAGACTGGGCCGCTTTAATTTTTAATAGGAGGATATAATGGACTACGAAAATGAAAAAGTAAAGACCACAGATGATCTAGGATTAAAAGATGACACAACAATGCAAACACTGATTGATTTGAATATAAAACTAATGGAGGAGTACCGTGAGGGACTTACAACTACAGTAGATTTAAAAAGCCAAATGATGGCATTTAGAAATACATTACTAAAGAAACTGTTATTTACACTAGCAGTAACACCGCCTTATGCAGAAGAAATAATGCTAGCAGTAGACGACGCTACCGAAGAATTGTTTAAGGTGTAACTATGTCAATGTCTTATGCAAAACTCTCACTAATTAAACAACATGGTTATATGTGCATGCTCGGTGAACCCATAAACAAAAAGGCAAACGAGTTAACATATCACCACATGAAAAAGAAAAGCGATCGCGGTGAAGAAACCATAGAAGTAAGCCACAGGTAAATCATATTAACGGAATAAAAACAGACAACGTGATAGAAAACCTAGAGTGGTGTACTAATTCGGAAAATCAGCTACATGCCAGAAAACATGCTTTAATAGTAGCCCCAAAAGGAAAGGATCATTATGCCTATGGTATAAAGAAACCTTTGACTACCCCAATTTCAGTAATTACTGATAACTTGGATTGTGTGCAAACCTTTTATTACTCAAAAGACATAAATGGTTTTTTACACAACAAAGGGTACAAAGGAAGATATGCCTATAAAAACGTTATAAACTATCTTAAACAGGGCAAACATAGAATTTATGGAGAAGACTGGAGGTGGTTCCACCATGATTAATAAAAACAAAAGACACATATTTGTTGACATGGACGGTTAGGTACTATAGCGGATTATTGGACCAAATATGGTAAAGTACATCTAACTACAGCTCAATTAGAAGAGCATGGATTATTTATAACTAAGCGGCCTATCAAAGTAATGATTAAAGCTATAATGGAATTGTTTAAAGATGATACTATTTATATATTGTCTGCCTGCCCTACGGAGCATGGTATACAGGAGAAGCACGAATGGTTGGACGAACATTTTTATGTTAAAGAGAAAAATAGATATTTTGTAGATTACCCTAAAGATAGTAAATTAACCAAACTTGATATAATAGGTAAATGCAGAGGCATAGAATTAAAAAACATGGTATTAATAGATGATAACCACAACATTTTAAGAGAGTGTGAAGACGGAGGAGTAACAGTATATCACACTAGTCATGTATTAAGCATGTACGAAGAATTGGAGGATTCTAATGTACAAAGATGAATTTCAAGAAAGATACATTAACTACCAAGAACGAAAGAAAGATATTGAAGGAAACACTGAACATACTCCAACTAATTATAAGACAATGGATTGGCTTGTTTTTAAAGCGGTAATGGAAACAAGAAGAAGTCAAAGGTCTTTTAAAAAAGGACACATAGAAGAAGACGTGTTTAATGAGATATTAGAATCAGCAAGGGTTGCACCGTCTAGTTGTAATAGACAAGCTATCTACATAAAGGAGACCGACACTGAGTTCGCAGAACGCATGTTAGTTGGCGCTCGTGGGTGGATTAAAGGTGCCGACAGGGTTTTACTGCTGTTTGGAGACAAGATAGCATACAAGAGCCCAGCGGAGAAAGACTTTATGCCTTTCTTAGATGCAGGTTTCGTAGGACAAAATATGTACCTAATGTGTGAAGTATTAGGAGTAGGATGTTGTTTTGTAAACCCAAATATAATAGAAGAAAACAAAAAAGAGTTCGTTGAAAAATACGGAGATGATTATTTCTGTGGTGCTATTGCATTAGGTAGATATGACAAAAAACAAAAACCGAATAAGTTAAGAGACTTAAGTAAGGTGATGAGAAAATAATGGATATAGCAATTATTGGAGTAGCCACTCGTGGTTACGGTAAATTTGTAGAACAATGGTTAGATGGAATATTATGTCAACACGTAAAACCAAGGGAAATAATTTTGGTATTAGGTTTTGGACACAGCACCACTAAAGAAACACTTAAAAAATTAAAAAAGAATAAAGTTAAAATAATAATGGAAAAAAGGGATTTAACTCTTGGAACATTATTAAACAAGGCTTTATATAAAGCAAAAAGCAAATGGGTTTTAAGAGTAGACATAGATGATGTCTTACTACCTATTGCGCTAGAAGAAGTAAAAAAGAAATACGATACAGTAGATGCAGTAGCACTTAAATTTAAACTTGGAGACACTATAAAAGACTCTCCAATTGTAGATATTAACAAGCTTAATTGCTGTAAAAAAGACTTTAATGAGTCAGGTTATGTTGCAAATAAAATAAAACACGGGAAAGATATACTATATTATGAGGACAATGATTTTCCTAACTTTCCATATTTATTTTACCTAGCTAGCAAAGGATTTAAATTTTGTGGGACTGATAATGTATGTGTTGAGTATAATCAAGATGCACAAAGTCAAGAAACATTTTTAAAAGCAAGACCGAATAGAAAAGTTGCTCATGACATCATTGATACAGCAGCAATGAAATACAGAGTACACCCAATAATACTAACTATAATGGTTACAATGTATAATAGTGAGGATTTAATATTAAGAAGTCTGAAGAGCATAGAGTTAAGAGAAGACGTTGAAGTAATAATGATTGATGATTGTTCTGTTGACAATACAGCTAAAATAGCAAAACAATGGATGGACGATAACCCAAATAAGAACATTAGCTTTTACCAAAATAATGTAAATAAAGGTTCTGGGGCAACAATGAATGTTGGGTACAACAATTTCAAAGGGGAGTATATAATGATACTTTGTGATGATGATTATCTAATAGAACCACTAAGTAGTTATATACCATTTTTAGATGGCACAGATTTAGTTTACTATGACCTAGTTACCAATACTGGTAGTGTGTGGGATGGTACAAAACTTTCAGGTTCTTCTAAAGCATTTAAAAGAAGTATAATAGGAGACACAAGAAGAATAGACCAAAACTTTGGCGGTGATAAAGTATTTTATAAAGAAATACTCGCTAAACGACCAACCAAAAAAACATCTAGACTTAGTTTATACCACTACAACTATCCTAGAAAGGGAAGTCAAATGGATTTATGGAAAAGCAACGCAGAAGAGGTTGTGTTCTCGCAATACATGGACATAACAATATTTACAATAGCATATAATGGTTATGGTAGATACTTACCAACATGGATACTTAACATGAGACGACAATTAGTAACACCTAAAAAAGTAGTTATTGTTTTAGGCAAGAACCATGGGGCTGATTTAGAAGCAATGGAAGCAAGCTTTGGTTTTTTAGATCACAAAATAATATTCTCTGAAAGTGATAACATGGGAGAACTAAGGAACGAAGCTGTAAGGGTAATAGATACAGAGTGGCAGTTATATTTTAGTGCTGATGATAAGTTGTTACCAAATGCAGTACAAGAGATACAAAAACAGTCAAATGACTTTGATGCAGTAGCGCTTAGATTTATGGACGTACAATTAGACGGCAAAGCAATTGAAAGTTATAGTATGATAGTTGAACCACGTAAAATGTTCTTTTGGAAAACAATAGAGCCTGTTCCTGGATATATCGCAGTTAAGCATAAATGGGATGGAGAAGTATTATATTACGACGAGGACTTAGAAGTTCCTAACGTTTCTTATCTATTCAAATTAGCATATTTAGGGCTACGTATTACGGAAACAGCAAGAAAAGAAACTGTAAACAAAGAACTTAGATTTGAGCCAATAGATAACAAAATAGACACTGGCAAAAAGGTGTTTAACGAGTGTGCTATATACACAAGAAGAAGAGGAAGCCACGGAGATAAGGCAGCAATAAACAAAGATTATCTTATACTTAGAGCAGACTTAGATGTGTATGCAACCCTTTACTTTAACCTATGGTTAGAAAAATTAGAGAAGCAAGGAATTGAAAAAATTTGTGTTATGGCGCTATTCCCATTCACGGATAGAAAAACAGGTATATTTTATGATAAAGAAGAAGTATTCGATGCATCAATAGAATTTATAAGAAATATAACTAAAGAGAGAAAAAGATTGATAGGAATAATTAACACTTTCCAATAAGTATCATAAGAAGAGGGGATGACAAAATGACAGCAACTAAAGATGTATTTTTTGTACTAGACACATTTAAAACAGAGTTAGAGGATAGAGGGTATAAGGTTCTGTATTTAGGACTATATGGTTCTCAAAACTATAACCTACATGATAAAGAAAGTGATATTGATTGTAAAGCAATTATAATGCCATCACTACACGACATTATCTTTAGAAACACAGTTAGTACAACGATAAACACAGAGTATGGAGACATAGATGTAAAAGATCTAGTTACTTTCTACAGCGTTATAAGGAAAGGTAACTTTAGTTACATAGAAGCAATGGCTACAAAATACTGGATAGGGAATCAAGCTATTAAAGACATGTTAGGTGGTTACGAAGTTAACTTAAAAAGTGTGGTAGGAGCGGCGCATGAAAAAAGAAAAGCAATGCTTCATGAATACCCAAGCAAAAAGAAAGAGTTTAAGAAATTTGGGTATGATCCAAAACAACTGCATCATATATTAAGACTTAACCATATACTTGACAGTTTAGTATACTTAGGTGGCACATCTGCGTACATTACGTACGATGATGGTGATCCTGTCAAGAACTTCTTACTTACCTTAAAAAGAGGTACTAACGATACGATTGACACAGTAGAAAAGGCTGTTGACATGGCTGATGATATTATAGGTCAAATGAAAGAGCATTTACCAGATGATTATAAGTTTATACCAACCGACGAGACTGAAGAGATTAGTTCTTTTATAGAAAACGAAATAGTAGAGGATTTAAAACAATGAAGTATTACACAAGTGACTTGCACTTAGGTCACGCTAATATAATAGAATATGAGAATAGACCTTTCAAAACAGTGGAAGAAATGGATCAAGCGCTTATAAACAATTGGAATAACAAGGTTAAAAAAGGAGACGTAGTTTATATACTTGGAGACTTCGCTTTTTATAAAGAAGGAAAAAAGGTTAATAAAATATTACGCAAATTGAACGGACAGAAACATCTTATAAAAGGGAATCATGATTACTTTCTAAAAGACAAAGAATTTGATGAGACCTTATTTGTTTCTGTATCCGATTACAAAGAAGTAAAAGACACAGGAGAAAGAGTTGTTCTATTCCATTACCCAATAGCAGTATGGAACGGGCAGCATCATGATGTTATTCATTTATACGGACACATACATGGAAATCAAAATACAGAACATCCGCTTGACATTGCGCTAGAAAAAGCGTATAATGTAGGTGTAGATGTCAACAGCTTTGAGCCAGCAAGTTTAGATGAATTACTCGAGGTTCAAAATGGCTAAGACACCTAAAACAGTAGAGATGGAAAGACGTCTCAATAGTCACATATCAAAACAAGGAACCTTTCACTGCCCTGAGGTAACAATGGGCTGGTTTGGTAAAGAGAGAGTTGATTGGTTATCATACGACACAACCAAGACATTTAGATGTTTCGAAATCAAAGTAAGTAAGCGTGATTTCTACTCTGACTGCCATAACACTTTTGTAGGACACTATAATTACTATGTAATGCCAAAAGAGTTATATGAGATTGTTAAAGAAGATGTTCCAAAACACATCGGAGTATTGGTAGAAAATGAATACCCATTTGACTATATGTGGGGATCTCCACTAAGTAGTATAAAAAAGGCTAAGAAGCAACCCTTGCAACTAGATGAAGAGGATGTAAAAGATTACCTTATAAGAAGTTTATACAGAGAATCTAGTAAGTATAGAAAAGATAAGGATTTAAAAAGGCAAAACAAGAATCTAAAAGCGAACCTAGCGAGAGTCAAAAAATTGCTCACGTTATGCAGAGAGAGAGCGAAATAATATGGCGGCAAAGAAGATGGAAAAACCAGTACTGCTTGTACCAGTACATGCTAAGATTAAAACTATAGGATTAGTGGAAGACAATATTTCCGAAGCTAAAGAATATGCATTAGAGTTAAATAAATATTACTCTACACTTGTATTTACCAAAACTCAGGTAGCAGATGCTAAGAAAGAACGAGCAGCAGTTAATACAACAAAGAAGAAAATAGGGGCTTATAGAAAGAGCATTATTGCTGAATATAAAAGACCTATTGATTTGTTCGAAAGCACAGCAAAAGAAACAGAGAAGATATTAGAAGAAACTTCATCATTCATAGATGTTCAAGTAAAGAAGTATGAAGACGAAGTAAAAGCAAAGAAGAAAGAAAAAATAGAAAAACTGTTCAAAAAAGAAGCAGGTAAATTAACAGAATTTGTTAAGTTCGAAGATGTCTTTGACGAGAAATGGCTTAACGTAACTGTACTTATGCCAAAGGTAACTGTTCAACTTAATGATAGACTAAATGTAATTAGAACGGACATGAATGCCATAGGGCAACTAAATAGTCCCTTCGAAACCGAACTTGTGAATATATACACAAAAACATTAGATCTAGGTCACGTTATCATGGAGGACACAAGACTAAAAGAGCAAAAAGCAAGTATGGACAGATTAAAAGAAGAACAAGAAGAAGCAGATAGAAAAGCTCAAGAGGCCAAGGAGATCAGAGAAAAAAATGCTGATATTGCTTCGGCACAGGCCAATCTTGCAAAGGCAGAGGACATTTCTCCAGAAGCGATGGAAGAGGCCAAGGCTATATTACAAGATGTAGAACAAAGACCTATAATAAGCCAGACTATATTATTTAGAACGGCTTTGAGGATAATGGGGACAGATACACAAATGAAACAACTTAAGAAATTCCTATTAGATAGCAACATGAAATATGAAAAGATAGAAGAGGAGGTGGAATAACATGGGACCAGATATGAATAGCACTATGCATAATTGCACAGTATCAGTTGACAGTTGTGCTGATTTTGGTGGACTACTTGTTTCAGACGGAAATTTAGGACTGAGCTGGACACAACCTAAAAAAGAGATTAATCTTCCTGAGCATTATGTCATCAACAAAAAGGTGGTTATGCTTCAGTGGAAAGACGGAGAAAAAACAATCTTAAAATTAACAAAAGACGACAACTTCAATCTAAGATTAGGATTCTTAATAGCATACTTTCAAGAAACATCAGGATTATCAAAATCTAAAGCAAATAAATACTTAGACGCATTAGAAGAATCAGAAGTAGCAGTTAGAAAAGTTAAGAAAATAGCATCACCAGACGAGTTAGAAACTTTCTTTGAAGATCTAGTAGGTATGGTAGACACATCAGCATAGAAGAAGGGAAGGTTGATTAATATGGCAGGAATAGCAATAACACCACCAGCTGCACCATCAATGGAATTAGTAGACCAACCGGTTCTACCAGTACTTCCTATTAAAAAGAAATATCAAAAGGAAAATACTAGAACTAAAGACATTGGAGCCAATGCCGCAAAAAAACTTAAGAAGATAAAATACCTAGAGGACAGACTTCAAAACATGCACTATAAAGGTGTTTATGTAAGTAGTAAAATGGAGAACGCAGTTAAAGATAAAATAGAACACATAAAAAATACTATGAAAAGAGTTGATTAGTATGCAAACATGTTGCCCGAATTGTGGAGAGAATTACTGGACCATAGACGGAACAGTGGACCATTGTTTTAGATGTGGTTATGACCGTATTGAATCAGCGAAGAATAGACTTACCAGAGAGAACAATGCACCTACTGGATGGATATGTCCTGTGTGTGGATCTGGAGTAAGTCCATATAAGGACTCTTGCCCGGATTGTAGAAGATGGGATGTGACGTGTTATTAATGATAATGAAGTAATAATCGCTGAATTGACCGCAGAGTTAGATGCTGCAAACGCAAAACTAGAAAAGTATGAAGGTATGAGAACCAGAGAAGAAGTAGAAGAAAAAATGGAATACGTTAGTGATACATGCCTTCCAGTGTCGCCTGTACATCAGCTATCGTGTAGCTGGCAGGTTAACATAGCCCTTGACTGGGTGTTAGGAGAGTAAAGTATGTTAACAGAAGAAAACCTTGATATAACTAGTGAGTATATGAAAATCATGTGTGACTTCTATGGTGAAGACCAAATTAACATACAAAAGGTAGCCGATAGTGAAAGACGAAAGCTACATAACTATAGAGATATAAGTATTGACAACAAAGAAGCAATGGAAGAGAAGTCGGTTGTTTGTGAAAACGGCGCTGAAGAGGCTATTATGGCAATGTTAACTAACGACCTTAAACTAGAAATAGACCACTCACTTAATATAATAAATAAGGTCAGAGAAGATTTAGCATTACCAACAACAACCAAGTTTATGTATATACCAGCCAATGATTTAGTTGGATTCAGAAAGATGGCATGCAAATCATTTGCATTGTTTACCCCGTTCACATACGACAGCATTATAAATAAATGCATCTCTCACAAACTTCGAAGCTCTTTAGAAGATACGCCAAGCACATGGTATGATGTGGATCACATATTCGCATTTGATTTTGATGCAAAATACATAGTACGTGAATATTTAGATAATATGTACATACATATAAAATTACCAATAGGTGACATGTTTATAAAAACAACATACGAAAAGAAATGCTTATTAAATTATACAGATAAAATAGATAGCTTGTACAAACAAGTATTACAAAAAGAAAAGCTTCTTAAAAATGAGGCGTTCGTAAAGAACTCCCCAAGAGATGTATATAAACAATCTTGTGAGGCATACAGCACACTTATAAGAGAGTTAGAAGCATATAGGTCCATAATGGGCGTATTACCAAAGTATAAAGAGTTTAAAGAGGGTTATTAAAGGAGATGAAATAATATGGAAATTAAAGTAGTAATGGAGAAAGAAGTTTACGAAAGCGATATGCATAAAATGTTTGAAAGCCTAAGTGACGAAAAGAAAGAAGCAATCGTTAAAGAAGCCTTCAAAGAATGGTTTGCAAGTGATAACTTTAGAGAAAAAAGTACTGGGAGTTATAGCAGCACTAAAGAATTGACATCTAAAGGTGAGTTTGTGAACGATATTGTAAAAACATTGAAGAAAGACCTTGACAAGTACTATGAAGATGTGATATTATCTGAAGAGGATATTGTTAAAGTGAAAGACGAATGTGTTGATCACATTAGAAAGAACATAGGGAACATAACAGCACACGCCATGTCTCGTTCAATAACAGATAAAATATTTCAGGACAGAGACCAATTAAAATGGGATATTGTTAGTGAGATTAGACAGAGCAATCAATACTAAAGAGGTGGAACAATGAGATTTTACGTAGAGTATTGTGACTTAGCAATGTTTGTAATAGACACAGATGAAAAAGGGCCGTTGTATTCTTATGATGTAGAAGACGCCGCAGATATAACAGATCCAGTTACACAAATGATGTTGTGGGAAACAGGGCACAACACTATGGAGAAAACACTAGTCTACACAAAGAAAAACTAAGGAGACTCGTATGAATGACAAAACAAGTATTATAATAGTAAGAGACGAAATGATTAAACTAATGGATAGCCTAGCTATACCAGATGAAGATAGAGAAGAGATATCCGAAGATATGGGCTGCTTCATGCAAGACGAACAGCACTATAATGCTAACATAAAGATATTGAAGAAGACAGCCAACTTCCAAAAAAAATGGTATAACCAATAGTACCAAGAACAAAGATATATGTAAAGAAAGGAGACTAAAATTATGACAGGACAAGTAAAATGGTTTAATGACTTAAAAGGATTTGGATTTATAACTGGAACAGACGGAACAGATTATTTCGTGCATTTCTCTCAAATTCAAGGCGAAGGCTTCAAGACTTTAAAAGAGAATCAAGAAGTTACATTTGAATTAGAAGAAAGCGACAAAGGACCACAAGCAATAAACGTTAACGCAGTAGTATAACTATGGCATAAAGCGAGAGATGATTAAGTCTCTGTAAAATATAGAGGGGCTTATGGCCTCTTTTACTTATAAAAAAGGAGAGATAATATGACAGACAAAGAATTTGAAACAGATTTTCCAGTGGCTGCGGCAGCTGAAAGAAATAACGGTAGAAGAGTTGACGGCATAACTCTGCTTATTATGATTAGAGATGGTGAGATAGAAGATGGAACTAAGATCTTGATTTTTAATGATCGGGACGAAGAGAGCCCTATTATATGCATTAAAGGAAAATTAAAATGGCGAGATCTACCAGAAAGATTTGTTCAATATAATACTTTTATTGACAATGAGTTTGTAATCATAAAAAACAAAAATGAGAAGGTGGAGAAGTTGGAAACACAATCGGAATACGGTAGTGGTGCTAGTGATTATGATATTATAGAAAAAATCAACGAACTAGTCGTAATCATAAATGAATTGAAGGGCTCTAAAAATGTTTAATGAACTAATTAAATGGTTGGAAGAACAATTAGACGAAGCAGGAAGACATTATATGTCGGGGGACGACGAAGAATCAAAAATACATAACGACAAGATAGACATGATAGTACATTCTTATATCCATGTGTTATGCCATATTGATCCTGAATATAATATAGAGGAGAAATAATATGTTAGATAAAAAGATGAAGAAATACATAACAGACCTCGATACTAATGTAAGAACTATGGGCTTGTTGAGCTGTATAAAATGTGTTAACGAAACACCTGAGTTTGTACAAGGAATGTTAGACGCAATCTTCGAAAAATCTCTGGAGAGTATAGAGTTAATTTATAAAATAGAGGGGAAGAAATAATATGGATAAATTCGAGATGGTTCAAAAAATGCGACAACTGCATGAGTTATTAGCAGATACTAAAATGAGTGAAATATACTTTAACGAGTATAAACACAGAATAAACAAAGATAACAATGCTATATTATATGTTGTACCAAACTCAGAAATGAGACAAAACTTATTTAGATTTTTTGTAGACGGCGGAGCTGTACTAAATAGAACACCTTGGTGCGCCAATTTCTGCGGGCAAACAATATACGTAACTACTGTAGAGGAAAGACAAATGGGAAGAGAGTTCGGACATGTTGTATTTATATATGACCTCGATGAATATTACGGAAGGGATGAAGAAAAATGAAAAGTTATTTAGGAGAATGGGAAGTTAGAATCATGGCCATGGCAACATCTTTTAATAAAAGAGTATTCATGTTTAAAAACACAAGTACTCACACAACATTTTTAACACATGAAGGATTGCAAAGAACTTTCGAACACGGCATGGAAAAAGACGAAAACGAAGTCTATTTTGCAGAGATGGAAGAAGAGCAGTTACAAGCCCTTGCTAACGCGATGGCTACTGCTGGTATTAAGACACCTAACGATAGTAAAAACGAGGGTCTATTAGAAGCCACAAGATATCATTTGGAAGATACTAGAACGCTATTAAAGTTAAACAAGTAAGGAGGGCTAGATATGTTTAGATTTGAGATAAAAGGAAAAACAAATAACGTATTAAACATAAACGATGATACAGATTATAGGTACGATCATGCATCGTATAATATAGAAATAGAAAGCCCTTACATAACATTAGAGCATGTAGGCAGAGATTGGGTACTAACAATAGATAACGACTATTATCAGTTTGTAAAGAGCTTCTTCGCTAAACACAGTGCTGATAGATTCCTGCACAACAATAAGATAAAAGAGTTCGACTATGTATCAAGTAGCGGAAAATCCTACAAAAAGAAATGGGACACAAAGAGACAAGGGTATTATAAAATATGAAAGACTTCACTACAGAAGAATACATACAAAATGCTATAAAGACATTAGCGAGTAATAATGCCCCAGCTTACAAGAGGCAATATATAGGAACTATAGAAGAGATCGACTATGTATGTAGAATGTTAGGCGACGGTTTAACAGATGAAGATAGAAACGATCTAAAAGATAAGGGCCACATTAAGAAGCACAGTATTATATTTATAAAAGATTTTCCATTACCACGTTATTAAGAAGGAGAGATAATATGAATTTATGGATAAGAAGTCAAGATAGAAAGACTTTAGAACGTGTAGACAGTGTAACACTAGACAACAATAGGGTTGTCACAAGAGATTGGGAGAGAGAATTGGGAGATTATAAAACAGAAAAAAGAGCATTAGAAGTTATGGATGAAATACAAAGCGTACTACTCAATTTTGATAAAGTAGGTTACACCGACCCATACAAAAATGTGTACACAGGCGGTAATTTCTGTATTTATGAAATGCCGAAGGGGAGATAATTATGAAAAGCAGCACAAAAACACGCACAATTAGAAAATTTGTTGGTGACTATGTAGATGAAGAGATAAAAGAAACTATGTATACATCTGACGACGGGAAGTGCACATCAAAAAATAAGAGACAGATAGAAGATTATGAGAACTGCCAAGAGAAAGAAAAAGAAGTGTATCATAAGACACCCATAGCTTTAGAATATACAGAATGGTACTTTGATTTCGCTTACTACCTAGAGGACGAGGCAGCAAAGGAAGACTTCGAAACTAGATTCAACCGTTGCGACGTAACTGGAGAAGTACCTATAAAGAAATGGTTTATATATAGTACAGAAGATGGCGGCGACTATTACTCTGAATATAATACAATATACCTACTAACAGATATACTTGATGATATGAACAAAGATATAAAAGAGATCAACCGCATAACAAGCAAGTAAAGACCGCAGGTCTTTTTTTTATGTCTTAATGGCTGGCGCATTTCTCCATGAGGGGCGGCGGGAAGGATGGGTACAATATGTACATACCCATGTAACAAATCTTCTATAGCTATTAGAAATTCTGTTACCCTCTTTTTCACTACGTAGCACAAGCGGAATTAAATGTGCCAGAATGTAATTCCCAAAGGGGGTGGCGGCTATAAGAGTCATTAGAATCCTTATACATACAATAACGTGATTAATAACCCTATAAAGCCTCTAATTATGTGAACCATTATAGTTCTACACGCATACCCTCGTAAACCCTTATAGTTCTAATGTGTACAGCCTTTTCCTTATAGGACCCTTTAATTTTTTTAAAATTTTATTTCACCCGCTGTCCTTATAGCCTGTCCCCCCACCCCTGGATCAAATCGCTTATAGAGGGTAAAAAAATGATACACTTTCCTCGAGATGCAGTGTATGTACGGTATATGAAGTGTAAAGGTAACCGTCAAGTCAATGTAAAGGGCGTCAAGCAAGGTGTAAATGGACACGGTGCTTAACATATTATTTACAGTGTAAAGGCATTGTATATGTAATTATATTTAGAATTCATTAGTATATATAAGGGGGGAGGCATACCCTCTTTAATTCGCTATACATACACACCAAAGACCCTATAAATAAACCCCCTATATATGCCCCTACCCATACCCCTTTAATGCCTACCCATATATAAGGGCATACCCTTATTTTAAGACCACCGCCCCCACCATAGAGGCACACCCATTATATTAGAGGCATTATATACCCCCTACTATACAACCACCCACTAGCACCCCTTAAAATGCCCCTATATGCCCCCCTATATATGCCCACCTATTAGACCCCCACCCCTTAAAGTGGAGGACAACCACCCATAAAAGGGGCAAAGTGGGGGCGAAGTGGTATAATACCCCCTATAAATAGCACCAAAGTGGGGGAAAACTTCATATATGGGGCAAAAGTGGGGGGAAAGTGTCAATATAGGGCATATTCTTAACGGAAAACCCCAAAAACCATACAAAAACCTATTGATTTTCTACGATTATGCATTTTGCCCTTATACTATAACGATTTAAAACCAT